>Ga0209755_10000097_pt1 | contig 156887 bp, 120 predicted proteins | sample TergutCo191P1_FD_187301 | JGI IMG/M metagenome (GOLD analysis project Ga0209755, IMG submission 187301) | Cornitermes sp. P1 segment gut microbial communities from Petit-Saut dam, French Guiana - Co191P1 (SPAdes) (version 2) | ecosystem: Host-associated > Arthropoda: Insects > Digestive... | reverse complement strand
CCCAGACTGTGTCAAAAGTCCAAGAAGCACACAAAAAAGGTATTAATATGATTGAAAAACATCGAATATTAGCGTTTTTTACACCTTTTATGCTCCTAAAAAATAGTTTTAACACAATCTACCCCCCAGTTATCGGGCTTAGTTCTTACTTTTTTACTAATATACACTCGAAAAACGCTAGGATGGGGTGAAATTTGAGTAAATTACATTCCGGGCTTAATTTGTCGGTTGGATATTATACCAACTTACAGTTTAGCATAAATTCCATTAAAATAATTTAAATAGTGAGACAGGCGCTGTCAGGAGGGCGGTTATGGCAAAAATAACAAATAAAAAAATGTACAGGGATTTGATGCGGATGGACGGGGCGCGGATGCGCGACCTTAATCCGATGTCGAGGGCGCATTACGCGGCGGCGGCTGCGGAACCGATAGTTAAGACGGGCGCGAAAGTTGTCGGCGTGGTTGTCGGCGCCGCGGCGATTGGAATGGGAGTGACTGCATGCCCGACCAATACCTCGGACCCGATTACATGTGATTGTCCGGATGAGGCGACACATTTGGAAGTTGGCGCGAATAACGTTGTTTGCCCGGCCGATGTATGCCCGCATGAAGGTAAAGATTGCACCGCAAAGGTCAATGAAACTTTGAATGCCGGTGGGATAACAGTTATAAAAGAGCCCGGCGTCAGCACAGCGGATTTTAATGCAATAGTAGCAGAACTCAACATTGTGGTGTCATTAGACGGGCTTAGTGTCGAACAAATAGCTAATTTCAAAACCAAATTCCCGACAATATATATAGTTAAGGGAAAGGGTATTAACCATAAGTTTGGGGCATTGACAATCGGATGTAACGAAACTGCGGATAGTATATACGATTATCTTGTTACAGATAATAGCTTGGTACAAGCTCAAACAAAAAACACTTGGTTGGCGGACAAAGGCAACAAAGGCCGTGAATGGGTTGCAAAGAATATGAAGGATTATGCAACTTCCGTTGCCGATCTTCGTAATATTGCCTATGACAAGGCAAATGGAATATCCATTTAAAAAGGGGAAATATGAAAAAAATTAAAAAGGAAAACAAAATGAAAAACAAAACAAAAGCAAGGGTGCTGTCGGGCGTTCTGTCCGTGCTGCAGGTATTGACGCCGTTGGCTGGCGCCGCCGTCCTCTTGAATGCATGCGACGATAAACCGGAAACCCCGGAGCCACAACCAACGGCACAGAGCAAGACAATATCAGGAATCACAACATTTGATGGTATCGCGAACGTTACCATTAATTACGTGGCGCTACCCGGAGTCACACCGGAATATCTGTTCCTCATCGAAGAAGGATGTAAAGGCATGCTTCCGTATGCCCTAAAAGGCGGCAATCTTACGATAAATGTAATAGCTGGCAATAGCGGGTTTGCAAAAACTGGTTCCAAAACGTTGAGTGTCGGTGAATCTTGGTTTACAAGTAAGAGCCAACTGGATGTAACCAACGCCATGGCGTTGCTTAGCGATGCATGGGTTGCACAACTCAAAAAACAAAACCGTATCCGGTATGCGGGTGGCATGTCGCCGTACGAACTTGCTCAGTTCAACAAAAAGGGTTACGTTCGCGCATAAACCTGCAACAGTAGCAGTCAGCCATATTTGTACATATACAGCGTAGAAAATAAAATGCAAGGAATCAGGGGAAAATATGAAAAAATTAAAAAGGAAAACGAAATGAAAAACTCAACAAAGGCAAGAATCATTGCGGGCGGTTTGGCAGTGGCGTTACTGTTCATCACGTGTGCAAAAGAGCCGAAAGAAGACCCGATTGTAACGCCGGAGCAAGCAAAGGATCAAAGCGCGACGCTTAACGATCTGTTCGGCGAAGGATATACCGCGACCGTTAAGGGCAAATTTACCGATACGGAATGGGCCGGTGTCGCCGACAAAGTGAAAACAGCGCTTAATGACGGGTTTAATAATGCGGATGGGCCCTCGGGCGCTGCGCTGAAAAGCAGGTTTAGAAATGTATTTAGTGACGAGGTTACAATTATCGTTGAAAAAACGACCGCCTATGATAAATACAAAGTTGTCACTGGCGAATTCAGAACATTGTATCTTAATATTAATGCATTGGTTGGTCTGCAAGCTGACATTGGTGCCGCGATTACAGCAATGAGCACCGAAACGCCGACGATGGTGCAACTCAAAAAACAAAACCGCGTTCGCTTTGGGGGCGCTATGTCGCCGTACGAACTTGCTCAGTTCAAAAAAAGCGGAAACATTCGCGCATAAGCATAATTGGGCTTCTTACAGCAAAACACCGCCCCGGCGGTGTTTTCTTTTCCTCCAAACTAATCACTAATCACTAGTCACTAGTCACTAGTCACTAGTCACTAAAAAAACCCCTTGCAACGCTTTCGCAAATTGCTATAATGCGTTCTGTTCAATAAAAGAAAAGGAGAATCTAATGATTTGGACTATATTAATTCTGGCCGTTGCAATCGCCCTCTACGTCTTCGCGGACAAGGTGGTGAAGGTCGCCGGAAAAAAATCGCCGATCGGCGCGTCCTATATAAGGGGCGGCGTGCGGCTTGTATCGATTATATTTTTGATCGTGGGAATTAACCGCTTTGGCGCGGGAACATCGTACTATCTGGCGGACGTGGGGCGCAATGACAGACACTCATATTTTCTTTGAATTCGTGGGAGACCTGATTCATAATTCTTTAATTTCTTTCGATGTTAAACCTGTTAATTTTGAAATTGTCTCAATAGGTAAATTCATTTGTAATGCGTTTTTGGCAATTTCTACACGTTCTTCTGTTTTACCTTCTATTTTTCCTTCAATTATACCTTCTATTTTTCCTTCAGTTTTACCTTCTTCCTTTGCATGACGCAAAGCTGAGGTTTCGTTGTGTCGCGCTATTGAGCGCAGTCGTTCCAACTCTTTGAATTCGGGGGAGACTGTTATTGTATTGTAGGCCTTAATCGCTTTTTCCATGATTTCTACCTCCAATGATTTAATTTTATCTAATTCTTCCTGTGTGTCCGCTTTAAACAACGCTAGCCATAATTTTAACATGTTTTTGTCGCTTATGTCATCGGGAAGTTTTTTCAATTCAAAGAAGTGCAGGGTCATTTTGTCGGTTAATTCTTCGTGTCTTGTTATTTCTAAGGGGCGGAATTCCGAGTGGTATTCTTTGCATTTTAACAGCGGGAAATCTATTATGCTGATTATTACGGTGCGGGGCAGTTTTATATAATCGTCGCCGCTTTCTATTGAATTTGAATAAATTCTTGCCCACTGATGTAATATCCTTTCCGGGAAGTCCCCTTCGTTTTGCACTTGGATTTCAAGGCTTATTCTTTGTCGATCTACTATCAAGTTTATATCGAGACGGCAGAATTTTTCCCCTATCGCTTCGGGGGGCATTTCGGGGTTTGTTATTTCAAATTGAGTTATGCTTTTTTTGGAGATTTGTAAAAGTTCGCAGACTAAATCTTTTAATAAATCGGGATATTGCACGAACAGTATTTTGAAAAGCGTGTCGGTTTTGAATGTGTATTCAAGCTTGGTCATTTTTTATCCCCTTATAAATTTAATATACTATACAAACGAGAAGTTGTCAATATGGCGTACTGGAAGCTTCGCCTCTGCGAGGCTCGCTGTAAGTTCCATGTCACCTAACGCCGCTATATGTGGGGTGATAGAGAATAAAATCATTATTTGTAAGCTTTGTTATATGAATTTAAATTGAAAAAATATTAATCATTTCGTGCGCGGTCAGACGGCGGGGCTCGGGCGGGCAAAACAATCTTTGCAAATTCCCCGCCGGAGGAGACACGACCGCTATAAAAAATAAATTAAAATCGGAAAAAATAAATATATTGTTACTTTCTGTCGTGGCTCCATAGGCGGACTCCTGCAAAGTTTTGCACGCACGGGACCCGCCGTCTGGCCGAGTACGGAGATGGAAAAAATATTCCAACTTTTTTCATTTTCGGTCAAGCGCTGCGCATACACAACCCAACAAAAAGCGGCAAGGTTATTCACATCGAGATTCAATTAAAGAAAATCCCGGAAATGAAAGAGCGTATTGTTTTTTATGACGCCAGGCTTATAACGGAGCAATTAAATCAAGGCGACAAATACAGCAAAATCAATCAAGTGATAAGCATAATAATCACAAACAAAACGCTTGTGGAAGGGAGTTCAAGATACCATCACAGATTTACTTTATTTGATCTTGACGTTAAAATAGAATTCAGCGATATAATAGAAATACACACGCTGGAGCTGCAGAAACTGCCCGAAGAGCCGGATGGCACAAAATTATACGATTGGGCGAAATTCATAGACGCGGAAACCGAGGAGGAGTTAAACATGACAGCGGAAAGAAACCCTGAAGTAAAAAAAGCGGCGGTCAGGATTGTAGAACTCTCCGCTGACGAGAGAGCGAGGGAACTTGCCGAAAACCACATAAAACATCAAAGGGATATGGCTTCTATTCTTGACGGGAAAGATATCGAACACGCAAGGGTAATTGCTGACAAAGACGCGGAAATAGCTGATAATCATGCGGAAATTGCACGCTTGCGGGCTTTGCTGGAAAAGCAGGGGTAGTACCGTTTTCTGAACCTGCCGGCTGACCGAGTACTAGGCAGGTTTTATATCAAGCACCGGTTATGATCTTTCGTTAGTGTCATTTAATGATTCTTTATTAATTCATCAATATTCCATTTTTTTCCGTCTAGCTTTTTAAAATAATATCGTTTACTGCATCCGGATCATAAAATGGGACAGCCTTTCCGTATTCTATTACAAATCTTTCATGACCTTGACCGTTTATTAAAATGCTGTCGCATTCCTGCGCCATATCTATCGCTTTTTTTATCGCGTCATATCTTGTCTGACCGCCGTGTAAGCCTTGCGGAAAAAGTTGCAGCTGTTTGGCTACCATTTCATCTGTTGTTTCCGATCTTGGCGAAATATAAGTAAATATTACAATGTCGGCATACAAGCCTGCTATTTTTGCCGTGTCGTTTCTTGATTCTGATTTACCGGAACTTATCCCTGTTACAGAAATAATTTTTCCTTTTGTAATTTTTCTTAATTCTATTAAAGCGTTTTCCAAAGAAGAAGGGTTATGCGCATAATCAAGATAAACATCCGCCCCTTCTTTTGTTTTATTTATAAACTCCATCCTGCCGTTAACTGTTTTTACTTTTTTAAGCGCTTCAATAAGATTTTTTATTTCTTTTTTAGATATTACAGATAAAACAAAACCTAGCGCGTTCATTAAATTATATAATTGAAAAATTCCGGTAAGATTTATATTTGTTGAATATTTTTTACCTGATATTTGCAGATCAATATTAAAACCGTTTTTAATCGTTTTGATATTTGTAATTTGAATCTCGTTGTTTTTTGTTGTTATACCAAACTTAATTATTTTAATTTTCTTTTCTTTAGATATTTTTTCAATATAATTGATAAGTTGTTTTGAATAATTATCATCATTATTAAATATTGCAAATTTATTATTTTCTAAATATGAAAAAAGTGAAAATTTGGTATCTACATAATTTTTCATAGTTCCGTGCGTAATTAAATGATCTTCTGAAATATTTATTAAACCGCAGGCTGTAAGATCAATTTCATTTATTCTGTTGCGCATAATACCGTCAGAAGATGCTTCTAATATTAAATATTTAACACCTGACTTATGCGACATTTCAAGTATCTTATGCATAGTAATCGTGTCAACAGTTGTTAATGGGTTTATGCCTATCATATCGTTTATTATATTTTTTAATTTTGTAAATTTTTTATTTCTAGATTGAAAACCCATAGTCCCCAAGGTAGCGGTTTCTTTTATTCCCATCAAATTTAATAATTGCTCTGTAATATCTGCAACAGAAGTTTTTCCGTTAGTCCCTGTGATCGCGAAAATATATTTAGGCTGATTCGGATATAATTTTTTTGCAATAACAGCGGCGGTAATTTCAGGGTTTTTAACTTTAAATAAAGGGATATTTTTCAATTTTAAAAATTCAATTAAGTCAGCAGAGATTAAAGATTTTTTATCGCAAACAATAGCAGATGCACCGTTATTTACCGCTTCTTTTGAAAAAAGAATCCCGTCAGTAACAGAGCCTCTGACAGCGATAAAAATTTCATTCTTTTTAATATTTTTAGAATTAAATGATAAACCGCAAATATCAATTTTTTTTATGAAATCAATGCAGTCTGTATCACTTTTTCTTTGTTCCTTTTTCATTGCAAATTGTTCTCTGTTTTCGAGTATATTTGCGCCTTGATAATGAATCAAGATAATTGTATAATGAGTAAGTCTGGATCGGAGGGGTTAATGAAAAAAGTTGCAGTTATTATGGGCAGCGACAGCGATTTGCCTGTTTTGGAAAAAGTTTTCAAAAAATTAAAGGATTTTAACATACCTTTTGATGCTCATGTGATGAGCGCTCACCGTACCCCCGTACAGGCGGCAGAATTTGCCTCAAATGCTCTTAAAAACGGCTTTGGAGTGATTATCGCGGCGGCAGGCATGGCAGCGCACCTTGCAGGGGTTATTGCTGCTCACACAAGGCTCCCTGTCATCGGTATACCGATAAAGTCATCCCTTGACGGCTTGGACGCCCTCCTTGCGATGGTTCAGATGCCTCCGGGTATTCCTGTTGCGACAGTCGCCATAGACGGCGGTGAAAATGCGGCGATTTTAGCCGCTCAGATTCTCGCTCTTGGCGATGAAGAACTTGCAAAAAAACTGGATCAAATGAAAACAGATATGGCTCAAAAAGTGCTTGAAAAAGATAAACAGTTACAAGAAAAATTAAAATAAAATTGATGATTTTTTATCTCTTTAAAAACAAATCAAAATAAAACGGAGATTATCATGCAGGAAAAGTGCGGGGTATTTGGAATTTTTTCAGAGGATAGTGTATTGGATGTCGCTTCTCTCAGTTATCTTGCGCTTTATGCCCTCCAGCATAGAGGCCAGGAGAGCTGCGGGATTGCCGTTTGCAATGACGGGCTTATGCAGTATCACAGCGATTTAGGGTTAGTTCCTGATGTTTTTTCCAAGGAAACATTGGAGAGTTTAGGCAAGGGGAATATGGCGGTAGGTCATGTACGTTACGCGCCGATGGATCAAAAAAACAGGGCAAACACCCAGCCTCTTGTAGTAAGGCATAAAAAAGGTTCAATGGCGATTGCGCATAACGGCAGTTTAACTAACGCTTATGCTCTTCGCGAAAGACTACAAAATGAAGGGACTGTTTTTCACACATCAAATGATACGGAAATTATCATCAACATTATAACAAAAAAAAGAATTAACACTTCATCAATAGAAGATGCAATCTGCGAAGCGATGAAAGAAATTGAAGGGGCTTACTCGCTTGTTATAATGTCGCCAAGTAAATTGATAGCTGTGCGTGATAAATGCGGTTTCCGCCCTCTTTGCATGGGAAAAATAAAATCACACAAAGAAGGCTCTCCTTCTTATGTATTCGCTTCTGAAAGCTGCGCTCTTGACAGTATAGGAGCGGAATATATCCGCGATATAGAACCGGGTGAGATCGTTGTGATTAATAAAGAAGGGCAGCGCAGTATTAAAACCCACTGCGATCAAAAAAGCGGAATATGCGTTTTTGAATATATTTATTTTGCACGCCCGGATTCTGTAATTGAAAACATGAGCGTTCATGAAGCGCGTTTAAATGCAGGCGCATTTCTTGCAAAGGAGCATCCTGTAAATGCAGATGTAGTTTTCGGAGTTCCGGATTCAGGTTTAGATGCAGCGCTTGGTTTTTCAAGAGAGTCAAAAATTCCTTACGGCGTAGGGTTTATAAAAAACAGATACATCGGCAGAACTTTTATACAGCCGACTCAGGAAGAAAGAGATAAGGCTGTGCGGATAAAATTAAATACTATCGAGTCAACAATCAAAGATAAAAAAGTTGTTTTAATAGACGATTCAATAGTGCGCGGAACGACGATGCGCCGTATTGTAAGACTTGTGCGCGAAACAGGAGCAAAGGAAGTTCATTTAAGAATATCATCGCCTCCTTTTATAAACCCTTGTTATTTTGGAACGGATATTTCAAGCAGGGAAAATCTTATTTCTTGCAAAATGAACACATCTCAAATTTGCGAATATCTGGGAGCTGACAGCCTCGGTTTTCTTCCTCTCGAACATGTAAGTAAAATTGCGAATAACGCTAAATGCGGTTTTTGTGACGGCTGCTTCACAGGAAAATACCCTATCCCTGAGCCTGATAAAATAATAAAAAGCAAATACGATTATAAAATCGGAGTAATTTAATGCAAAACAGTTTCAGCGAAAGTTATAAAAATGCAGGTGTTGATGTAACGGCAGGATATAAATCAATAGAGCTGATAAAAAAACATATTGATAGAACAAAAACCCAAGGTATGATGGAAGGGATAGGCGGCTTCGGCGGTTTATTTGCTCTTCCTAGAACAAGCGGAAGCGAACCCGTTCTTGTTTCCGGTACTGACGGTGTAGGGACAAAATTAAAAATCGCCATGCTGATGGATAAACACGATACAGTAGGAATAGACTGCGTTGCAATGTGTGTCAATGATATAATTTGCGCAGGAGCAAAGCCGCTTTTTTTTCTTGACTATATCGCCTTAGGTAAAAACAAACCAGAAAAAGTTGAACAAATAGTGTCGGGTGTAGCTGAAGGCTGTGTACAAGCATTATGCGCTCTTGTAGGAGGGGAAACAGCAGAGCATCCCGGCATGATGGAGGATGACGAATACGATCTTGCAGGTTTTTCTGTCGGTTTGGTTGAGAAATCAAAAATATTAGATAAAAATAATGTAAAAAAAGGCGATGTAATTATTTCACTTGCTTCATCTGGTGTTCATTCAAACGGTTTTTCTCTTACAAGAAAAGTTTTTGAAATTGATACAAAAAAAGATATATTGAATAAATATTTTAACGAACTTGGAAAAACCTTAGGCGAAGAACTTTTAACCCCGACAAAAATTTATGTAAAACCTATTTTACAACTTCTTGAAAAAGTATCAGTAAAATCAATATGCCACATAACAGGCGGCGGCTTTAACGAAAATATCCCCCGTGCTTTTAATGAAAACTACGGCGCATTAATTAAAAAAAGCGCGGTTGAAACCCCTTCCATTTTTAAAATAATTTCTGATACAGGAAAAATTCCGGAAAGAGATATGTTTAACACTTACAATATGGGTATAGGGATGTGCCTTATCGTTTCTCAGGAAAATACGGATAAAACTCTGCGTTTATTAGGTGAATACGGCGAAAAAGCGGTGATAATCGGTGAAATCTGCGAAGGCTTTTCAGGTGTTAAAATTGAATGATTAAAATTGCAGTCCTTGTAAGCGGAGGCGGTACTAATTTACAAGCATTGATTAACGCAGGGAAAGAAGGTCAGTTTGAAAACGGGCAGTTGTCCCTTGTTATTTCTTCTGTCAAAGATGCATATGCGCTTACAAGAGCGCATAACGAAAATATTAAAACACTAACAATAGAAAGAAAAAAATATCCTGATATTTCTGATTTTGATACAGTTCTTAACGCCGCCTTATCTGAGGAAAAAATAGACCTTGTTGTACTTGCAGGTTTTTTATCGGTTCTAGGACCTAAAGTTTTAAAAACTTTTGAAAATAAAATAATAAATGTTCATCCCGCTCTAATCCCTTCTTTTTGCGGCAAAGGTTTTTACGGGCTTCGTGTTCATAAAGCTGTTCTTGAAAAAGGCGTTAAGGTGACAGGGGCTACAGTGCATTTTGTAAATGAAGTAGTGGACGGCGGAAAAATCATCCTTCAAAAAGCGATAGATGTTCTTGCCGATGATACTCCCGAAACCTTGCAAAAAAGGGTTATGCAGGAATGTGAATGGACTCTATTACCGAAAGCTATCGCGATGTTTTGTAAAGGCGAAATTATTTAGAGGTTAAAAATGAAAGTATTAGTAATAGGAAGCGGCGGAAGAGAGCATGCAATAATAAAAGCTGTAAAAAAAAATAAGCGCGTAACACAAATATTTTCTGCTCCCGGAAACGGCGGAATCAGCTGTGATGCGCAATGCGTTCCGATAAAAGCAACCGACAAAGAAGCAATGACAGACTTCGCCGTTAAAAACTCTATTGATTATGTTATTGTCGCTCCTGATGATCCGCTTTCTATCGGCATGGTTGACGCTCTTGAAGAAAAAGGAATACGTTGTTTCGGTCCTGATATGAAAGCCGCCCGTATCGAAAGCAGCAAGGTTTTTTCAAAGAAGCTTATGAAAAAATACGGAATACCAACAGCGGAGTATGAAACTTTTTCCGATCCGCAAAAAGCCATTGAATACTTAAAAACAAAATCAAATTTTCCCACAGTAATTAAAGCTGACGGGCTCGCGCTTGGAAAGGGAGTTATAATCGCAGAAAACTTACAGCAAGCCTTAGAAGCAATAAACACTATTATGTACGAAAAAAAATTCGGCGGCTCCGGTGCAAGCATAGTAATCGAAGAGTTTTTAACAGGGCCTGAAGTAACAGTTCTTTCTTTTACAGACGGAAAAACGCTTTATCCTATGATTTCATCGATGGATCATAAAAGAGCGTTTGACGGCAACAAGGGGCCGAATACAGGCGGGATGGGCGTAATTGCACCTAACCCCCACTATACAAAAGAAATCGCTGATATTTGCGAAAAAACAATTTTCCTGCCCACAATACGCGCAATGCAGGAAGAAGGCTGTCCTTTTAAAGGCTGCCTCTACTTCGGGCTTATGCTGACTGAGCAAGGACCAAAAGTTATCGAATATAATTGCCGTTTCGGCGATCCGGAAACGCAGGCAATTCTCCCTCTTTTAGAAACTGATTTACTTGAAATTATGGAGGCGATAACAGATAACAGGTTGTCAAGCATCGATATTAAATGGTCAGATAAAAAATCGGTATGTGTTGTCCTTGCAAGCGGAGGGTATCCGGATTCATATAAAACAGGCTTTGTTATTAATGGGCTTGATGCAAATAACAGTGAGCAATCAGAAAACAGCATTTTTATTTATCATGCGGGAACAGAATATAAAGACGGCTCTTTTTTTACAAAAGGCGGGAGAGTTCTCGGTGTTACTTCCGTTGCATCAACATTGGATTCTGCTATTTATGAAGCATATAAAGCCTTAGAATTAATTTCTTTTGAAGGGATGCATTACCGCAAAGATATAGGCAAATATTAGGCGCGGAGTAATTATTATTCCCAAATAACTGTTAAACTGCCGTCATCAGCTTTTTCCTGAAGATATTCAGGCAATTTTTTTATTGATGTGCCTGTTAAAATCAATTTTTTTAAATTTAAAAAAGCAGACAGATCGGGGAGCTTTTTTATTTTTTCAGGATTTTCTTCTGTGCTGAAATCAATTGTATTTATGGAATTAATTACATAATCTATTTCAAATTCAAATTGATAACTCGAATAACCGTCCATCATTTGTAATAAGTGAAATTTGCTTGGTAAAATTAAAATGCCTTCTTCTAATTGCTCTGCTATATCATCAAAATCACCTTTTAAAAGAAATTTTTCAATTTCCTTACAATTTTTAAGAGCTAAGCTTATTTTTGTTTTTGCTTCTTTTACAGCATTTATATCATTACTGTCTTCTATCAGCCATAATGAAAATTTTTTATCAATAAAATTTTTATATGCATCTGCAATTATTTGTGATTTTGCAATACCGCCGTGTTCTGCTCCTTGTCCAATTTGACCCGCATCATAACAGAAATAACCTTTTTCAATTTGCTTCCCGTTTTTATATATGCTGTAAGCTGTTCCAAAACCTTCATCTTCGCTTGAATCATCATCTTCTGAAAACCAATAATATGACATAAAGAAACCTATTTCCGCAAAGGATTTACTAATCGTTTGTATTATATCGTTGTACCAGTTTGAAGGATAATCTTCAGTTCCTTCCGCATAGAGTTCAAATTCGTTTTTCCCTTTTTCTATATTTGTGTAAAAATAAATTGATTCAATATCATTGTCTTCATCAATGCTGCCAAAGTCCCGTAATTGCTCAATATCTTTTTCGTTTTTCTCTTTTACCGCTTTTTCTAGAAAAGCATTTATTGCTTTTCTGTCAATTTGCCCGCCTTTTAAAAAAACATTAATTGTATCACTCATAAAAAACTCCTATTTTTGAATTAAAATTACGTGGGTATTTCAATGACAAGACCACGCATTAATTATACTAAAAAATTTACTTAAATATATCAATAGAATAAAGAATGTTAAACATCAACGAGGTTTTGAAAATGTTATATGCAAAATGGAATTTAAAAGACGCAATTGCCGTTACCCGCGAAGAAGGCAGAGAAAACGAGCGGGATGAAGAACTAAATGAAGAAAAATTCCAAACCATGTTTTAAAGCGATCTGCGCGGATTAAAAGAGCGGAAGGCATATTATTGTCATAAATTTCAGAAATATGCTTTTTGGGATTTTGTTTTACCCAAGGATACAAGGAGAAAGATGGCTGCTTCTTATTGATTCGGTCTTTAACATTTCCGCTTCCGCACAAAAAAGCCCCCATTGTATGATACATGATATTGACAAAAATAAAAAAAGAACTATATTATCAGTATAGATATGAAGATAGTATTTTCTTTAAAAATAAAGGTTTTAATAGCAGCCTTTTTTTATTTATTTGGTTTTTTTTCAATCAATAATGCAACTGCACAGCAGCAATATAATGCAAGTGCGCTGGAACATTTAAAAAGAAGTTTAAATTTTATGATGTCCGGCGATTATTTAAATGCAATTGCAAGCTGTAACCAATTAATAAGGCTGGATGCCAATTCAACTGTCAACTATATAATCAGAGCGCGTGCATATTATGAAATCGGCGAATATGATTTAGCAATTAGCGATTGTAATTTGGTGACCGGATTAGACAGGAATAACACCGCCGCTTACAATATCCGAGCTAATTGCTACCGGCAAAAAGGCGACTTATCAAAAGCGATAGCGGAATGGCAAACCGCTCTAAGAATCAACCCGGGGCTTGAAGAAGCGAGAGTAAACATAGAACTGGCACGCGCTGCTTTATCTGCCCGGCAGCAGGCAAATTAGCGCATTGATATAATAACAAAAAAAATGCTATAATTATCTACCCATGGGAAAAGAGCCGTTTTTTGCAAGAGGTCTTAATTTTTCTTGTCAACGCTGTTCTGCATGTTGCCGTTATGATGCAGGGTTTGTGTTTTTATCAGAAAAAGACCTTGAAAAACTGACATCTTTGTTGAAAATGAACAGAGAAAACCTTCAAAAAACATATTGCAGGTGGGTAATTGATTGGAATGGGGAAAAAGTCCTGTCTTTAAAAGAAAAATCCAATAAGGATTGCATATTTTGGGATAGCGGCTGTACTGTATATGAAAGCCGCCCCCTTCAATGTATAACTTTTCCATTCTGGTCATCAATTGTAGATTCGCCCGGTTGTTGGGAAGTTGCAGCCTCAGGCTGTCCAGGAATTAATGCAGGCAAGCTTCACACAAAAGAAGAAATTGATAACTTTTTAACATTACGTAAGAGCCAGCCAATAATTAACAAAACAGGGGGAGTTGCATGAATATAAATTTTTGGGGTGTACGCGGATCAATCCCGACCCCCTTAACCCCTTCTCGTATAAAAAGTAAAATCTCTGCCATTATAGAACAGATAAGCCCTGAAGATTTGGATAGCCCGGAAAATCGCGAGCGTTTTCTTGCAAACCTTCCTCCCTGGTTGTTCGGGACTGTGGGAGGGAACAGCCCCTGTGTTTCTGTTTCATTTAATAATTTAAATGAATGTATTATTTTTGATTGCGGTTCAGGTCTTCGTGAAATGGGCTTAGCGCAGATAAATGCAAAAAGTAAAATAAACCATTATCATATTTTTCTCTCTCATTTCCATTGGGATCATCTTCAAGGTTTACCTTTTTTCGGACCGGGTTATAATCCTTCCAATAAACTTGAGTTTTATTCTCCTGTAGGAGGGCTTGAGCAAATTTTATGCGGGCAGATGACAGCACCGTATTTTCCTATAACTCTTGAAGGTATGGCTTCAAAAAAAATATTTCATTATATGGAAGATGAATTTGATGTTTGCGGATGTAAAATAACAAAGAAAAAAATGAATCATCCGGGAGACTCTTACGCATTTTGTGTTAATCAAAACGGGAAGCGTTTTATTTATTCAACAGATACAGAGCTTACACAAAATGATTTTATAAATAATGATGAAAACTCCGCCTTTTTTAAAGATGCAGACCTTCTTGTTATTGATTGCCAGTATACCTTAGGGGAAGCAATCGAAAAATATAATTGGGGGCATAGCGCATTCAGTCTTGCTGTAGACTTTGCGGCAAACTGGAATATTAAACATATGGTAATGTTTCATCATGATCCGACTTATGACGATCATAAATTGTACGGAATTTTGCAATCAGCGAGATGGTATCTGGAAAGAATGAATATAAAAGGAATTGAGTTAACTCTTGCAACAGAAGGTTTGGAAATCTCAATTTAAAACAGGAAAGAAATTTGGCAAAGATAAAATTTAATATATTTTTATTTATTATTAAATTAATTATAATTTTACTCGCCTTAGCTCTGGTTGTTATCCCTGTAACGCTGGGGCTGGTTATGTTTTTAAACTCTGCGCCGGCAGATTATATTACTAAAGAAAAATTATCAAATACAGAAGGGATAACGATTGCACAAGATGGAGGTTATTTTATCGAGGTGCGAAGAGGGGAAAGCGCTCATTTAGTGGGAGTGCGTCTTGAAAGAGCAGGATTGATAAAAAATCGGTATTTCTGGAATTTATTATGCCGACTGGAAAAAGAACATGTTAAAACAGGGACATATAAAATTGATATGCCTAAAAGCCAATTAGCGATTTTGCGCACTCTTATCGCAGGCAGGCAGATTTTATACAAGGTGACAATTCCGGAAGGAGTGACGCTTTCAAAAACCGCAATGATACTTGAGAATGCGGGTATATGCCCTGCAATTGATTTTCTTTCTGCGGCAAGAGACATATCAATAATAAATTATTACGGAATTCCTGTTAATTCAAATAACGCGACAATGGAAGGTTATCTTTTCCCTGACACTTATCTTTTCCCAAAAGATTTTCCTGCAAGTAAAACTGTAAGAACAATGGCGGATAATTTTTTTAAAAAATTGGAAAACATCAGCCCTACATTCCGCGGTTTAAGTTTAAAAGAATTAAATGAAAAAGTGATTCTTGCTTCTATTATTGAACGCGAATACAGAATAAAAGATGAAGCCCCTCTTATGGCAGGTGTTTTTTATAACCGCCTAAAATTAAACATGGCGCTCCAATCATGCGCTACAGTTGAATATATAATTACCGAGATACAGGGGAAACCTCATCCCAAAGTTTTACTTTTTTCAGACCTTGAAATACGTAATCCTTATAACACTTATATTTTAACCGGCCTTCCTCCAGGTCCTATTTCTGCTCCGGGAACTATCGCGCTTCGTTCTGTTATGTATCCGGAAAAAACCGACTTTCTTTATTTTCGTCTGACAGACGCATCAAGCGGCAAACACTATTTTTCAAAAACCTATGACGAACACATAAGAGCAGGAGAGCTCTTTATAAAACCCTGATGGCGCTGATATCAAAAAGAACAATAACAGAAGTAAGTGACCGTTTAGACGCAATAGCGGTTGTAGGCGATTATGTCCGTCTTGAGCTAAAATCAGGGCGCTGGTGGGGCAGATGCCCTTTTCACGGCGCAGGTCAGGAAAAAACCCCTTCTTTTAAAGTAGACCCCGATTTAAAAATGTATCATTGTTTCGGCTGTCAAAAAGGCGGGAGCGTTATTAATTTTATTATGGAGATGGAAAATATCTCCTACCCTGAAGCGATTAAAATACTTGCACGGAAAAGCGGGATTGAAATTATCTACGAACAAGGATCAAAAACAGAGAATGATACATCAGAGCAGGATAATACTTTTAAAGAAGAGCTATTTGAACTTTATAAGAGGACTACAACTACCTTTCAATTTTTTTTAAAAGAGAAGCCTGAAGGGAAAGCCGCTCTCGATTATATTTTAAAACGCGCAATCAGCCATGAAATGATAGATACATTTAAACTCGGTTATGCCCCCTCAGATCGTAATTTTCTGCATAGTTTTTTAAAATCAAAGGGGTATTCTGAACCCTTTCTGGAGAAATCCGGTTTATTTTCCGCTAATTATAAAAAAATCCCCTTGTTTTCCGGCAGATTAATGTTCCCAATCACAGACAGGCAGGGGAGGATAGTGGCCTTCGGGGGAAGAGCGCTGCATGGAATTGACGGTGTTTTGCAACAAGATTTCCGGCAAAAAGAACCTCCAAAATACATCAACTCCCCGGAAACGGATATCTATAAAAAAGGGCAAACGGTTTTTGCAATAGAGCAGGCGAAACAAGAAATGCGTCAAACCAGAACCGCCTATCTTGTTGAAGGGTATACAGATGTAATAGCCATGCATCAGGCGGGAATCACCAATACTGTAGCCCCTCTTGGAACCGCTTTCACAGACGAGCAGGCAAAATGGCTTCACAGATGGGTTGATAAAATGTTTTTGATTTTTGATTCTGATGAAGCGGGGCAGAAAGCGGCTTATAAGGCGATTATAACCTGCCGGAACAACGGTATCGCTTGTTATCTTGTAAACATGGAAGAAGGGATAAAAAATGTAATTAACTCCGAAGAATCTAAAAAAATTAAAGACCCTGCTGAAATTTTACAAAAATTCGGCACTGATGTATTGAAAAATATTTTAAAATTTATTATAAATGACTTTGAGTATCTAATTATCCGCGGAAAGCTCCAATATGCTGCGGCAGACGGTGAAATCAACCGGGCGGCAAGTTTCATGTTTCCATATTTGGAATCATTGGCTTCCGAAATTGAAAGGGCTGATAGTATAACCAGGATCGCCGACATTTATAAAATTGAGCGCACTGCGGTACAAAAAGATTATTCAGAGTGGAAATCTTCTCAAACAAGGTTTTCCCGTGAAAAGGATGAAAAGAGGCAAGAAACAGAACACAAACAAGGTTTGCATCCTGTCCAGCTTATGCTGCGCAGAAATAATGAACTTAGCCTGCTTACTATTGTAGCGGTAAATATGGAATTGTATACAGAATTCCGTGCCGCGCTTGAGATTAAGGAGATAGAAGACAAAGCCGCTAAAGAAATCTTCATAGCATTGGAAGAGTGTTATATACACGATGAAAACGGTATTGATTCGCTTCTCTCAAGGATCAAAGATGAAAATTTACGTAATTATGTAGCAGAAAAGGGAACATCAGGTGAATATAACGGCGCTTTTACCCGTAGGTTAATGGAGGATGGAATAAAAAAAATCAGAAAAAAAAGATTGGAAAAAAGACTAAAAGAAATCAGTTCTGATATACGGGAAATTGAACGTAAAAACGAGGGTGCAGATTTAAATTTAATTGATGAATTGCTTGCAGAAAAGTTATTCATTGATGAACAAATTCGAAAACTTTAAAATTAAGGATGTTAAATGTTAAATAATATAAAACTAAAATGCAAGAAAATATCACCCATGATAAAACACTTTATTAAAAAAAAATCATATAAACTTCCCATAAAACAAAAAGAAGAAACAGAAGCAAATTTAACACAAACCGCGCAGGAAGCGGATACCCTTATAAACATACATGTGGATTTTTCGGAAACAATAACAGACCCTGCAATAATAAAATTATTGGAATACGCAAAAATTAAAAAATCTCTTTCTTACGAAGACCTCTCAGATTTTCTTCCTGAAGATATTATTAACAGCCCTGAAAGAATAGAGCCTGTTCTTGCATTACTGGAAGCGCATAACATACAGTTGATAGAAGAGGATAACCTTACAGAGGATGATGAAAATGAAACAGGAAAAGCAAAGGGAAACTCAAAAAAAAGAGCATCCGGTGCAAATGATAAAGATTCATCGTTAGTTGATGATCCTATTAGATTATATTTAAGAGAGATAGGTAAGGAACATCTTTTAACAGCAGAGCAGGAAATTGAACTTTCCAAGCAGATGGAAGAAGGAGAAAAAATTGTAATTAAAGTAATTAAAAAGTCCGGTATGATAATACCGGAGTTTTTTAATATTGCGCTTAAAACATTTTCCAAGAAAGACTTCCGTGAACTTAATCTTTCTAAAAAAGAAATGACAGAACACATGGCAGAATACCGCAGATTAAATCAATTTTACAGAGATACTTTACGTACTATACAGAATGATTTAAGAAATTATATGGAAATTAAAAAAATCCTAATTGCTAAAGATGAAGATTATCTGGAAAATAAAGAATGTATTGCTATACGTAACAAAATAATGAAAGCGATAAAGGGTACGCAAATACATCCTGAAGAAATTCAGGCTTTTTCTGATAAATTTATAAAGGCGGCAGAGCAGATATCTGAATATAACAAAGAAAAAGAAAGACTTGAAAAACATCTTAGAATTAGTTCAATAAAAGAACTGAGATCATTAGGAAAACTGTTAACTATCAGAGAAGAAAGAGAAAAACTTGAAAACGATCTTGGGCTTTCCTCAGATGAAATAAAAGAAAAAATAAGCCAAATTCAAGGAACAGACAAGAAATTAAGGGCACTTGCAGAAGAATTTGAAGAAACAATTAATAATATTCATAATATAACGTTAAACGCAAAAGAAATTGCAGATGGGCGTTTAAAAATGAAAACAGCCAAAGATAAACTTATAAGGGCTAACCTTAGGCTTGTAGTTTCTATTGCAAAAAAATACACAAACAGGGGTTTGCATTTTTTTGATCTTGTTCAAGAAGGAAACATCGGTCTTATAAAAGCTGTAGAAAAATTTGAGTATCAAAAAGGTTTTAAATTCTCAACTTATGCTACATGGTGGATAAGACAGGCGATAACCCGTTCTATTTCAGATCAAGCGCGTACAATCCGCGTTCCTGTACACATGATAGAGCAGATTAATAAGGTAGTGCGTGAATCAAGACAATTACTTCAAACCTTGGGAAGAGAGCCGACTGACGAAGAAATCGCGGAAAAACTCGGATGGCCGGTATCAAAAGTAAAAACAGTAAAAAATGTAGCAAGAGAGCCTATCAGTCTTGAAACGCCTATCGGCGAAGAAGAAGACTCCCTGTTAGGTGATTTTATAGAAGACAAAGACGTGGAAAATCCTGCAAATCAAACAGCGTTTAAAGTTCTTAAAGAACAAATAGAAAGTGTTTTATCAACGCTTCCTGCAAGAGAACAGGAAGTATTAAAAATGCGCTTCGGTCTTGATAATAATTATTCTCTTACATTGGAAGAAGTAGGTTTATTCTTCAGTGTAACAAGGGAAAGAATAAGGCAAATAGAAGCGAAAGCTTTGCGGCGTTTAAGACATCCGAAAAGAAGCCGCAGGTTAAAAGATTATCTTGATCATTAAAAATGATCATTAAAATATAAATATTAACGGAGGGACATTATGGTAACAGAAAACGATCTGAAAAAACTTCAAACATTGCAGGAAATCATTTATGAAAAATTAGGACTTGAAAAAAGTATTCAGGAAATTCCTAAATTATTGGGAGCGCAGGAAGAAGTATTAAGCACATTAAAGAAAAAGTTTATCGAAAAAAACACAGAATATGAAAATGTAAAATCTGAAGAAATCGATCTTAAAAATAAACTTTTTGAAACTGAATCTTTAAGAGAAAAAAACGAAAAGAAAATGGAACTGGTAACACATAGGGAATTTGAGTTACTGGAAAAAGAAACAAAAGATTTAGCGGAAAAAGAGCACCAATTACGTAAGGATTTACAGCAAAAAGAAAAGTCTCTGTATGATCTTGATGCTTATATCAAACAGCAAACCGATATGATAGAACAACAGGAAAATGATCTGGAAGATCGCAGAAAAAAAATCGAAGCTGAAATAACCGATAAAAAAAACCAGATTGAAGCTCTTCGAAAAAAAGAAAATAAACTGACAGAAAACCTTGATAAAGAAGTAATTTTTAAATTTGAGCGTATTATTAAAAATAAACAAGGTGTCGGTATAGTTGCAATCAAAGGAAATGTTTGCATGGGCTGCCACATGATTTTACCTGTCCAATTTGCAAATGAAGTGCGCATCGGGGAAGAATATGTCTTCTGCCCCTACTGTTCAAGAATCCTTTTTTACGAAGAATCCGCCGATGGTGAAGAAGATTACTTTAACACCGAAGACACAGGCGCTCTTTCCGATCTTGACGATATTGAAGGCGAAGATTATGATGACGATGATGAAGAAGAGGAGATTATCAATATCGACTCTGAATCAGATGATTAATTTATAGCGATGAATCAGGACCGCCGCCTGCCTGTATTAACGGGTTGGAGGAAAGTCCGGGCTCCGCAGGGTATGATGCCGGGTAACACCCGGGCTCATTTAGAGACAGACAGCGCCACAGAAAATAAACCGCCTTTATTCGGGTTTTCCAAATCAAGGTAAGGGTGAAAAGGCGGGGTAAGAGCCCACCTCGGCGGCGGTAACGGCGCCGGAAAGGCAAGCCTCATCAGGAGCAAAGTCAAGTAAGCGCGGGAAAACAGGCAAAGGATTTTTCCTAAACCTGTTTATACACCGGTGTCCCGCCGGTTAAGCGCGGGTAGACTGCTAAAAAAGACCGGAAACGGTGTTTTAAGACAGATGGCGGCATTTGACCTGATTAAATCCTTCAGATTTATCAGGTCAATTACAGAACCCGGCTTATGGTTCATCGCTTTTTTTATTAAAAATATACCGAAATTTTAACTAATATTGACTTTTGTTTTTTTTTTCTATAGAATTCCTTTAGCCAGAATGACAAATAATACTTGGTCCAATCATGGACGAAATATATATATTCTCAAAAGAATTCGCAATATAGGGCTTGCGATCCTTATTTTAACTGTTGTTTTTATTTCTGTTTTTGCCGTTTTCCGGTTCAGAAGCGGGATAAATAATGAAAAAAAAGAATTATTGCGGGTTTGGAATGAAGGCGATTATGAAAGTTCATACGAGATCACATCAAATTTATTAGTTGAAAAACCTATAGACTTTTTTTTACTTTCAGTAAATGGTTTTTCTGCATTTCAATTGGGAATTTCTCAAATTAATAAACAAAATATGCTTTTTTATATTGATAAATGTATTTTCTCTTTACGAAAAGCTCTTGTTAAAAATGAAAATGATGGACAGGTAAATTATGTTCTTGGAAAAGCGTATAGATATAAAGGACCTGAATATGCAGACCTAACAGTAAAATATTTAGAACTTGCAGATAAACTTGAATATAACGCATCTGATATCCCTGAATATTTAGGTCTTGCTTATGCAATGTACGGTGATTACAGAAGCAGTGTAGAAGCGTTTTCCCGTGCATTTACTCCTAATAAAATAATTTCAGATAATTTACTGTTATCCATAGCCAGGTCATATATGGAAATGCAGGAATATGATATGGCAAGCAGTTACTTACAACAATGTGTAAGAAATTCGCAAGATTCAAAATCAATTGTTATTGCACGTTTAATGTTAGCCGAAATTTATAAAAATATTAAATTATTTGAAGAAGCAGAAAAGCAATATATGGCTATTATAAGAGAAACAGGAGAAAATGCAGATGTGCGTTTTCAGTTAGGTGAATTATTTTTTCAACAAGGCGATTCAACCAGAGCGCGTGCAGAATGGAGAATTGCAATCAGACAAGATCCGCTTCATTCTAGAGCTAGATCGCGTCTTAATTAATATATTTGGAGGGAAAAATGTTTGGCAACATGTCATCAGATTTTGGAATTGATTTAGGAACTTGCAACACGCTTATCTATATCAAAAATAAAGGTATAGTATTGGACGAGCCGTCTGTTGTCGCGGTAGAACGCGGAACAAAAAAAATAGTGGCTGTCGGACAGGATGCCAAACGTATGTTATGGAAAACCCCTGAAAATATAATTGCAATAAGACCGATGAGAGACGGTGTAATTGCAGATATCGAATCAACAGAAAAAATGATCCGTTATTTTATTTACCGGGTTTATCCGCGTTATAGATTTTTAAAACCGCGCATGGTAATAGGTGTACCTTCCTGCATTACAGAAGTTGAAAGAAGAGCGGTTGAAGAAAGCGCGTATAAATCAGGGGCAAGAGAAGTCCTTGTTATTGAAGAAAGCCTTGCTGCGGCAATAGGAGCTGATATTCCGATAAGAGAGCCTGCAGGTCACATGATTTGTGATATAGGAGGCGGTACTACTGAAATTTCTGTTATTTCTCTTGGAGGAATGGTTGTAACGCGCGCTATTCGCATAGGAGGGGATGAGTTCGATGAATCGATCATCAAACATATACGCAGTGTTCACAACCTTATAATAGGCGAACAGATGGCGGAAAAATTAAAAATTGAAATCGGCAATGCCTTCCCTGATAAAACCATTGAAAAACTTGAAGTTAAAGGAAATGACGCTATCACAGGGCTTCCAAGAAGGCTTGAAATTGATTCAGTTGAAGTAAGAGAAGCGCTAAAAGATCCTATCAATTCAATCATTGAAGAAATAAAATCAGTACTTGGAAAAACTCCTCCTGAACTTGCCGCTGACATAGTTGATCGCGGAATTGTAATGACAGGCGGCGGCTCTCTTTTAAAAGGCTTAGACAGACTCATTGTAAAAGAAACAGGTGTTCCTGCAATAATCGCTGAAAACCCAAAAAATTGTGTAGCCCTTGGAGCCGGAAAATATTTTGATTACATTAAAGGTAATGATCTAACAAAGAATATTTATGATAAATTAAATGGATAAAATTATATGAGGCGCGGATTCTTTGGGCTGCTGCGAAAAAGAAGCGGCGGCGGCAAATTTCAAGGAGCGCGTCCAAATATTACAGTCTTTGTATTTGTTTTTCTTTTTATCATTTCTTCCCTCATGCTTTTACTGTCAAGCAGAGCTTTTATCTATGATGTAAAAAGCGTAGGTTTATCTCTTTTTTCAGGTGTTAGAAACGGAATATATGAAGTAACTTCTTTTATTTCAAGAACAGTTTCAAGTATTTCCGAACTTTCAAATTTAAGAAAAGAACATGCAGACTTATTAAGGCAGCTTGACCGTTTCGAAGAACTTGAAAGAAGTAATGCGGAAATTTATCAGGAAAATATACGTTTAAGAGAACAGCTTGATTTTTCAAGAACACTGCGTTACAGAAGAATCCCCGCTCAAATTTCCGGTAAAGACCCTGATAATTTATTCTCTGCAATTGTAATTAATAAAGGAAGTGTTGCAGGAGTTTCGAATAACATGGCGGTTGTCGCCTGGCAAAACGGTGTTCAGGCTTTAGTCGGAAAGGTAATTCAAACAGGAGCGTTTGAAAGTCTTGTAATGCCTGTTTATGACAATAACTCGCTTGTCTCTTCAAGATTTTCTGTATCGCGTTTTGAAGGTATAGTAGAAGGGCAGGGGAGCTCTGAAGCTTCCCTTTTAATGCGCTTTGTCCCGCGCCGTGCAAGAGAAGAAATAAATATTGGCGATATTGTAATAACAAGCGGCATGGGAGGTATTTTTCCTGCGGATATTAATATAGGAAGGGTCAGCGCTGTTACTGTCTTGGAATATGAAACAACTCTGGAAGTGGAAATTAATAATGTGATTGATTTTTCAAAACTGGAATATGTTTTTGTTATTGAAGCGGAAAACGCTCATACAGAATTTTCTAAAACAGGAAATGAAGATGATTAGAAGTATTATTTGGACTATCGTTTTTAGTATTGCAGCCATTATTTTGCAATCAACATTGATTGGAATGATTCCTTTTGCAACAATTAAACCGGACCTTGCATTATGTGTTTTGGTTTTTTCAGCTTATGTAAATGGAACAATGACAGGGCAAGTATCAGGATTTTTCTCAGGATTATTTCAAGATTTTCTTTCAGCCGCCCCTCTTGGAATGAATTGTCTTATGCGCACATTAATCGGCTCTCTTACAGGAATATTTAAAGGCGCGTTCTTTCTTGACTTTTTTTTAATGCCTTTTATTCTTTGTATTATTGCAACCTTATTAAAAGCATTAATTCTTTTTATTCTTCATTTAATTATGGGACAATCTATACCTTCTTATTCATTTACATCTTCTCCTTTTTGGATAGAATTAGGATTAAACGCTCTTAGCGGTCCCTTATTATTCTTTTTATTAAAACGATTTAGACCAATGCTTATAGAAGAACGGAGATAATAACTTGGTAGAAGATAATTCAGGCAGAGTATTAATTTTTAAAGTTCTCTTTTTTATTATCATTTTTTCATACATTATAAGGCTTTTTAGTATGCAAATACTTTCCGGCGATGTATATCTGTCAAGAGCCCATGATATTTCAAGAAGGACTTATATACTTCCAACTCAAAGAGGTGAAATATACGATAGAAATATTACGCGCCCTTTTGTCATTAATAGAGATGCCTTTGCTGTAACAATAACTCCTGCTGAAGTTCCAAGAGGAAGAATGAATGATGTTATTGCATCAGTTTCTGAAATTTTAGGTATTTCTGAAGATGATATAAAAACAAGATTGCCGAATCAATATTTACAACTTTATCAGCCGGTTGAAATTGCATCTAACCTTTCATTTACTTCAATAGCAGCATTAGCGGAAAGAAAAAACACGCTTCCCGGTATTGCATGGTATATTAAACCGATAAGAAATTATGTTGATGTTAGAAGCCTTTCTCATATATTAGGGTATGTAGGTGATATTACACGCGATGAACTTACAACTTTATATAATTTAGGTTATCAGCAAGGGGATGTTATAGGAAAATCAGGAATAGAAAGACAGTATGACGCTCTTTTACGGGGAAAACAAGGTTGGGAAACAAGAACAGTTGATTCAAGAGGCAGGAGAATTTCTTCAGGACGTGAAAATATTACAAGAGTGCTTCCTGAAATGGGGAAAAATTTAATTTTAACAATTGATGCAGACCTTCAGCTTCTTGTTGAAAAAGCCTTAGGACCTCAGATAGGAGCCGCTGTTGTTATGCGTCCTGCTACAGGTGAAATTTTAGCTATGGTTTCTTATCCCTGGTATGACCCGAATATTTTTACAGACGGCAATATCGCAAATTTCCGTGTGTTAGCTGACGATCCTAACAAACCTTTTTTAAATCGTACAATTCAATCAAGTTATCCACCTGCTTCTACTTTTAAAATTATTATGACGACAGGTATTCTTGCAGAAAATGTTTTTTCTCCGGATCAAACTATTGTGTGTAACGGCGTTTTAAGATACGGTAACAGAGATTGGCATTGCCATTACAGACCCGGACACGGCAGATTAAATTTAATGGGAGCCTTAGGTCAATCTTGTAATATTTATTATATGACAGTAGGGCGTGATCATCTTGGAACAGAAAGAATTGTAACTTATGCACGAAATTACGGTTATGGTGAAATAACAGGGATTGATCTTCCCGGAGAAATTTCAGGTTTTATTCCTACACCTCAATGGAAAGAAAGACGTTATCATGAAAGATGGGTGTTAGGTGACACTATGAATATGTCTATAGGGCAGGGATATACTCTTGTTACGCCTCTTCAGATGAGTAATATGGTAAGCATGGTTGTAAACGACGGTATAATTTATAAACCTCATTTATTAAAAGAAGTACGCGATCCGGAAACAAATGCCGTTGAAAATATTATACAGCCGGAAATTATACACAAAAGCGATTTAACCCCTTCAATCTTTGAAGAGGTAAGAAAAGATATGAGATCTGTTGTCAGTGTCGGAACGGCTCAATATCCTTTAAATATAAGAGCTGTTCAAATTGCAGGAAAATCAGGGACTGCGGAGATAGGGCTTGCAGATCGATGGCATTCATGGTTTACAGCTTACGCTCCTTATAACAGTACAAATCCTGAAGATAAAATCGTAGTTACTGTAATCATTGAAGCGTCAAATTTTCAAGTTTGGAGAGCATCAGCGTCCACTGCAATTATTTTTCAAGGGTATTTTGCAAATCAAGATTATGAAACAGCAATCCGTACATTAGGGTTTCAAGCGTTTTCTCAGGAACAATAAAAATGAAAATAAAAACTATTTTAGAAATAGATTATCTGTTATTACTGCCTGTTTTAACTTTAATTGTTTTCGGTATTTTATTTATATATTCATCCGGAATTACATCTACCGGAGTCCAAGTATCCAATGAATATTTAAAACAGATAATCTGGGCTTCTATAGGTTTAGTTGTTGCAATAGTACTTAGTTTATTTGATTACAGAAAATTTTATAATGTTTCTATTTATATTTATCTTTTATCTCTTCTGCCTCTTTTATATACATTATTATTTGGTCATGTTATTTATAATGCATCACGATGGCTACGCATCGGATCGGTCGGTATTCAAATGTCAGAATTTGTTAAAATTTCTGTAATTATCCTTCTTGCCCGTTTTCTGGCAGATACAGATCGTAACAGAAAATCCTTTTCCCGTTTTTTTGTAAGTTGTTTAATAGTATTTATACCGATGATTATTGTTCTTCTTCAACCGGATTTAGGAACAGCGCTTGTATACATTGCAATTTTAATTACCATGCTTTTTCTTTCAGGAGTATCAATGCGGTATGTTGCATTTATGCTCTCATGTATCGCATTAACAGGTATTCTTTTGGTTCTTCCTTTGTGGCAAACTTATATATTACAGAAAACTTTTCCTTTTTTAACTGCATTAACAAATAGGAGAATTATTACGATAACTATTTTATTTTTTGTTCTTATCGTTTCAATTTCTCTTTTTGGCTATTTTAAATTTAAAAAGAAATATTTTTTCTGGCTTATTTATATATCCGCAATAATTATTTTTTCTCTGGGTGCTTCATATGTTGCGCGTATCGTTCTTAAAAATTATCAGATAATGAGGCTTATTGTTTTTTTAGACCCGAATGTAGACCCGCGGGGTGCAGGATGGAATATTATTCAATCAGTTACCGCTATCGGGGCTGGCGGTATTATGGGCAGAGGTTTTTTACAGGGAACACAAAGCCATTACAGATTTTTACCTGAACAGAGCACAGACTTTATTTTTTCAATTTTTTCTGAAGAAGCGGGTTTTATAGGAGGGATAGTTGTATTTATACTTTTTTTATTAATCATAAACCGCATTCTTTTTTCCATGAAAATTACAACTGATCCTTTTGCAAAATATATTTGTGCAGGGCTTGCAGGCATGATTGGTTTTCACTTTGTTGTTAATGTAGGAATGACTATGGGTATTATGCCGATTACAGGGCTTCCTTTAGTATTCATGTCTTATGGCGGCTCATCTATCCTTGCCTCTATGATAGGAATCGGTCTTACATTAAGTATTTACATAAGACGGTATAACCGATGACAATAGTAGATCCGATAAATATATTTGCCGGAAAACTTTTAACAGTTGATAAACCTTCACGATATACAGGAGGCGAAGTAGGGCGTCTTGCTTCTTTAGAAAAATTAACCGCGAAGGGTAAATATGAAAATTTTAAAACTTTAATCGCATTCCCGGATCTTTATGAGATAGGGATGGGAAATAATGCATTGCGAATTATTTATAACAAACTGAATAAGCTTGATATTTTCTGTGATCGCTCTTTTGCACCTGCTCCCGATTTTGAAAAGTTGTTACGTGAAACTAATACGCCTTTATACGGGCTTGATACAGGGATAAGTCTTGCAAGTGTCGATTTACTTATGTTCACATTAGGTTATGAACTAGGTTTAAACGGAATTCTTACCATGCTTGATGTTTCAAAAATAAAATTGCATTGTGATGACAGAAAAAATAATTCAGATTACCCTATAATTATTACTGGAGGTCCTGCTGTTTCAAATCCATTGCCATATTCACCCTTTATTGATGCATTCTGGATGGGAGAAGCGGAAGAAGGTTTTTTTGATCTTGTATTAGAATTGGCAAATTTAAAAGAAACGGGGAAGAGCAGGGAAGAGCTGAAAGAAAAAATTTTCTCTAATTCGCACATTTGGAGTAACAGTAAAAAAACGGCAAGACGAGCGATTTACAAAGGTTTCTCAAATGATGAAGATGTGTCTCTTGCGTATCCTGTTCCAAGTATGAAAATTGTTCAAAACCACGGCTCTGTAGAAATAATGCGCGGTTGTCCCAACGGCTGCCGTTTTTGTCATGCAGGTTTCTGGTACAGACCTGCAAGACAAAAATCACAAGATTTAATAATAAAACAAGTTAACGATATGATATCAAAAAGCGGATGGCAGCAAATAAGCCTTTCATCATTATCAACAGGGGATTTTATAGGAATTGATGATTTAATAAATACTTTAAATACTTGTTTTGCGGAAAAACATGTTTCATTCCAATTGCCTTCACTTAAGGTATCAAGTTTTGCCTTATCGCTTTTAGAAAAAATTTCTGTTACAAGAAAAAGCGGTCTTACCTTTGCGGTAGAAACACCGAATGAGATGCAACAAATGTCAATTAATAAAAATGTTACCCGTGAATCTGTTGTAACAATAATCGAGGAAGCAAAAAAACGCGGATGGAAAGGTTCAAAGTTTTATTTTATGATTGGCTTAATTGAAAATAACGAAGCAAGTGAAGAAGAAGAAATAGTTTCTTTTATACTTGATGTAGCACGCAGAACAAAGATGCATTTTAATATTAATGTAGGAATATTCATTCCAAAACCTCATACCCCTTATCAATACAAACAGCAACTTGACAGTGATACAGCTTTTAAAAAATTAAATTTTATCCGTGCAAAATTAAAGCCTTATGGACACAAGGTAAGTGTTTCAGATCCCTTAATTTCAAAAATAGAAGGGATATTAAGCAGGGGAGACGAGAGAGCAGGTTTACTTTGCGAAGAAGCCTGGAAAAAAGGCAGCAGGCTTGATGCATGGGATGAATTTATAAATAAAGAAGCCTGGCTTGAAATTTTAGAATCATATAAGGAATATGTTAATTTAATTTTTTCAGGAACATCAAGGCGCGAAGAGCAAAGCTCTGAAAAAATATCACCTTGGTCAAACATAGATTCTTGTGTGACAGAAGATTATTTTCAAAAAGAACTTAATAAATCTTTAAATTTTACTCGTACCTCCTCATGCAGGGAAAAATGTGATTTTTGCGGAGTCTGTAACAGAGAACAGAGAAATGAGATCAAAGAACAAAGTCAAAGAGCGATCAATGAACATTCCTTAATACAAAGCGATTCTAATCCTACGAATAAGACAGCCGTAAATTCGGTTAACCGAGAAATTGCCATGGTTAACAGCGATTCGATTTCTAAAAGAGACCCGGTAACTTATAGGATTTTATTCAACTTCTGTAAAGAAGGGAGCGCGGTTTTTCATGGACATTTACATTTAATTGAAATTTTTTCTATGTCTTTAAGAAGGGCCGATATCCCTGTTTTTTATACACAAGGATTTAATCCTTTGGCAAAGATGGAATTTGCATCTCCCTTGGCGCTTGGTATCAGCGCAAGTTGTGAAATAGGGATAGCGGATTTTACGGAAACATATAATACAGATAATTTTATTAAAAAATTAAATAAAAACCTTCCTGAAGGAATCCGTATTAAAAGGGCCGAAGCGTTTGAAATAAAAAGCGGCCGGAAGAAACATTCTTTATCATCGTTATTATGGGGCTTTGCTTATAAAAGCGCGATTAATAATTCTTGCTCACAGATTTATCGGTTTGATACAGATTGTGAATTAGATTACGTAATTGCCCCTAAAGAAAAAATTTATAGGCAGGAGCGTCTTAATATTGATTGTTCATCTGTATTTTCCTTAAGGCGTGAAGATGTTTTAGCGCGAAATATCATTGGAAAAACTGCTTATGAATGGGCATCTTATTTTGATGTTTATAATCATATATATAATGAAAAAGGTATAGAAAATCTTATTTTGAAATAAATACAATATAAAACATATATCTTCTGGTAGACAGAATATACATTATAGATAGTTATTTATATCTATATAAGGGGAAACGTAAACATAATATTATGACAGTTTGTTAGAAATCATTTGGTAATTTAAATACACCGATATGAGTCGGTTTACTAAAAACACGTGTAAAACTTTCATCTGTTCCAAATGCTACTATGTACATTGAAGTATAAGCATGTGATGACACACCGCTGCGTACAGAGACATCAAGATTGGTACCGGTAGCGCTGTTGTAATTTTGATAAGAATTTAAATCGTTAGAACTGAAAAAGAATCTGTTTTCCGGTAAAGGGGTAAATTCATTTTGAAACCCTCCCCCGCCTTTCGATCTTAAAAGACGATACTGGATATTATCGAGAGATAAAAAAGGATGAACGCCGGGAAAATTATCAAAATAAATGTATATGATTTTATTATCAGAACTTTTTTCTAATAATCTGCCGAGAGATTGGTTTTCAATTTCAAGTTCATAATAATTCATATTCCTGAATGTAGTTGTACCTAATACAGATGTATGGATAGATGGATCGGAATAATTCCTTAATGAATTATAATCATTTAAAAGAGTTTGGCTTATTCTACTCATATCAGATTGATATATTGTAGAAGTAATATCAATGTCACTTATATAAATCCTATAATAAATAAGATAACCTAATGCGTAACTTAAATCATTTATTGAAGATGAGCCTGAAGAAGGCAGTATTATTGTTGCTGCGGTTGTATCTGATAATTCTATATATGATGTCATTAACTGAGGGATATATAAATATTCCGGTATACCGCAGGATAAAAAAATGAATGTTAGAAATATTAATAATATTTTTTTTCTTTTCATCTTTATAATATTTCCAACCAAGCTTTTTTATTCTAAAACAATGATACGGCTTCTTGCCAGTTGCTGCCATACAGGCATTTCAGGCCAATTAATCATTACAGTTCTATATGCTTCAATCGCATCTTCCTTATTGCCTAATTGTTCATAGAGCCTTCCGACAGAAAATTGAGCACGCGGCGCTGAAGGGAATTCAAATTTATGTGAAAGACATTCTTGTAATAGGCTTATAGCTTTTTCAAGTTTTCCTTGCTCTTCGGCGGCTGCTGCTGCGTTGAATAATGAAATAGGACCTAAATATGTTTTTATCCCCGCCTGTGAAGACTTAATAAAAGCATCTTCAGCCTTGGACCAATCTTCTTTTTTTGCATAAATATTAGCGATTAATGACCAGGCTTTACTATAAGCGATTCCTTTTCTTTTACCTGCGAAATTTTCTATATCTGTAATTAATAAATCTGCTTCAGGATTTTCTTTTTCTTCTGCATTTATTGACAAGATCAATGCGTCATATTTTTCAACAAATTCTTCCATTTTTACAATTGTTTTTTTATCTACATTGTCTTTTACAGCTAAATATACAACTGCTCCAATAAATAAAATGATAATGATACTGAAAATTGCAAATATCATTTTTCTGTTTCTTTGAATAAAATCGTTGATTTTATCCGTAGTATTTTCTTTTTCCTGCTTTTCGTTCTGCATAATCGCTCCTTAACAGCCTTGATTCCTTATCAAGTTTCAATTTGTAGTTCTTTTATCAATCTTGACAAATAAGTCCGCTGTATGGCAAGAGCCCTGGCGGCTTCTGTCTGATTCCAATTGTTTTCTTCCAATACTCTGCGGATAAAATTGACTTTAAAGTTATTTAAAGCCGCTTTTAAATCCCGTGCGGAACTTTCATTTTCATCCCCTTGTAAGGAGACAGATTGTGTTTTTAAAAAGAGGTCTTCCGTGCTTATTAATTTATTTCTGCCTATAACACAGGCGCGTTCTATACAATTTTGTAATTCACGGACATTGCCAGGCCATGAATATGAAAGAAGGGCTTCTATCGCATCTCCGGAAAAACCTTCAAATTGGGTTTCTTTTTGCTTTTTTGAATCGCGCATAAAGTTATTTAAAAAGAAATGAGCCAATTCAATTATATCTTCAGGACGTTGGCGCAAGGACGGGATATGAATAGGGAAAACATTTAAACGGTAATAAAGGTCCTGGCGGAAAGCGCCTTTTTCCACCTGTTCTTCCAAATCTTTATTTGTAGCCGCAACTATACGGACATCAACAGAGATAGTATTATCAGAGCCGACTTTTTCAAATCTTTTTTCTTGGATTACACGTAACAATTTTACTTGCAGGGATAAAGGTAAATCCCCTATTTCATCTAAAAAAATTGTTCCGCCGTCTGCCATTTCAAAACGCCCGTGCCGGTTGGCGATTGCGTTTGTAAACGCGCCTTTAACATGACCGAAGAGTTCACTCTCAAGCAAACCTTCGGGTAAAGCGGCGCAATTAACCCTTATAAATGGGGCGGTACACCGTGCGCTTCTTAAATGAATCTGCTCTGCAAACAGTTCTTTTCCTACCCCGCTCTCCCCTAAAAGTAAGACCGATGAATCGGTCTTCGCTACCCTGTCTATCATATCCAGTTTTTCTAAAATTACAGGGCTTTTTGAAATTATTGTATGATATTGATCATGGGTTATTCTGTCTTGAAGCTGTTTTATTTCTTGAAGGGATTTTTCCATGCTTTTAGCGTTAAGAACGGCAAGAGCTGCTTGATTAGCGAAAATCTCAAGCCATTCCATATCTTCCTGATTAAAACCTTGATCATCTTTTTTATTAATTAATTCCAATACACCGATACATTCATCTTTTACCCGCATGGGGACTGCCATTATGGTATTACAGGTATAATTAATTTCTTCGCCGATATTGCGTAAATGCCTTTTATCATTTGCAACATCATTAACAACAAGGGATTTATTATTTTGCGCTACCCATCCTGCAATCCCCTCCCCGTTTTTTACTGTATATTTTTTTACTTCGCCGCCTTTTTCTCCAAGCGCTACCTCAAAAAATAGTTCGTCCTTTTCTTTATCCATTAATAAAAGACTGCTTGCCTCTGCATCGCATAACTTTGCAGCAGATTCCATAATCTGAGATAAAAGATTATGAACATCCTTATAATTTGAATTAATTAAAGAGTTTATCTCTATAAGAGTATGGAATTTATTTGCATCAATCTTTGACAGCATCGCTATACTAGAAAGCCTTATTCAGGTTCGTTTGTTTTAGATTTAAGAACAGCGCCTAAGGTATAAGTGGAATCAGAAGATTCTTCTTTTGCCATATAACGGGAAATATCATCCCTTTGAATTTTCTTCTGATAATCGCGGATGGAAAATGTTACTTTTTGTTTATCCTGTTGAATTTCCATTACAACCGCTTTAACTTTATCTCCTATTTTATATTTTTTGATTGCTTCTTCCGCATCTTCTTCACGGTTTTCTGTTAAGTTTGTTTTCGGGATAAGGCCTTCAATCCCTCCTGTTACACGTATAAATACACCGAAAGATTGGATATTAACAACCTCCCCTTCTACAGAAGAGCCTATCTTGTAAGTATCGCAGAATTCTATCCAGGGATTTTCAGAAAGTTGTTTTACACCAAGTTTTATATTACGGTTTTCCGCATCAATAGAAATGACCATTACTTCAATTTCCTGCCCAACCGAGAAGCCTAAATTTTTTGATTTCTTTGTAGTCCAGGAAATATCATCGCTGTGGAGGAAACCGTCTATGCCGTCCCCTATTTCAATAAAGGCGCCTGCATTTGTTACTTTTACCACTTTTCTGTTAAGTCTTGTTCCTACAGGGTATTTTTCTGCAAGATTGTCCCAGGGGTTTTCTTGAACTTGTTTAAGCCCTAAAGAAACACGCCCCGCCTGAAGATCGTAACCCAAGATCATACATTCAACAACATCGCCGGATTTTAAAAGGTCTTGGGGTTTTTGAACTTTCTTTAACCAGGAAAATTCAGAAATATGCGCAAGCCCTTCTATGCCTTCTTCTAATTCAATAAACGCGCCGAATTCTGTAAGTTTTGTTACCTTGCCTTTTACAACATCGTTAACATGATATTTTTCTTCGAAGTGAACCCAAGGGTCGTCTGTATAATGTTTAAGAGAAAGATTGATTCTTTTTTCCTGCTTGTCTATGCGTATAACTTTAAGTTTGATCTCCTGGCCTTTTTTCACAAAGTCCTTAGGACGTGTAACATGACCCCAGCTCATATCGTTGATATGGAGCAAACCGTCAAAGCCGCCAAGGTCTATGAACGCCCCGAATGAGGTGAAACTTTTCACAACACCGGTAACATCTGTCCCTATCGGCGTGTTTTCAAAAAAATTATTCCGCCTGCGTTCAAGTTCTTCTTCCATGCATTTACGTCTGTTTACAACAATATTTATCTTCCCGTCAGAATAAAGACGTTCAACATAAACAAGAATTTTTTTATTTAAGAGAGATTCAGGTTTTTCTGGTTTTTGCGTGTCAGCCTGGCTGATTGGTAAAAAAGCCCTCGCGTCTGCACCTAACACTACTTCGTAGCCGCCTTTTACGAGTTTATCAACTGTCCCTTCGATTGCTTTTTTTTCTGTAAAGGCTTGTTTTAAATTTTTCCAGAAAAGTTTTGCGTCCGCTTTTTGTTTTGATACAATAACTTCCCCGTATTTATTTTCTTTTGTAATAAGGATAACAGGTACGCAATCGCCTATATTCGGAATTTCAGAAAATTCCGACAAGGGGATTTTTCCTTCTGATTTGTAGCCAACATCTACAAATACCTGATCGGATGTTACCTGTACTACCTGTCCTTCAACAAGCTGTCCCTCCTCAAGCTGTTCGAGAGTCTTGAGATACTCTTCCTGTAATTGCGTTTGAATGTTTTCTCCGGAACCAGTGTCTGGAGCCACTTCCTTCCCTTCTGCCATTTTTTTTCGTTCCTTAAATTTTAATCTATCTTACTTATCAATTTGTCATAAACTTCAATAATGGTCAAGTCCGATGTATCCAAATATTCAACTCCCTGTGCAATTTTTAAACTTCCTTCAATTTTGTTTTTATCAAGTTCATCCCTTTTTAAAATCGCTTCTTTAATCTCTTGCAGGCTTAAAACAGACACCCCTTGATCATAGCGCCTCTTTGCCCTTGAATCCGCGGAAGCGTCAAGATAGAAACGGAATTGCGCGTCAGGAAAAACAACGGTGGTCATATCCCTTCCCTCCACCACTATATCTCTCCCTTGTGAAAGGCTTCGGATTAAATCATTTACTATATGGCGTACAGGAACAATAGATGAAAGCGGCGATGAGTTACGGTCAATATCGTCATTGTGAAGGAAGGGGGTGACATCCTCGCCGTCCAGAAAAACCTGGTCTTTTTCATAAGAAATTGGTATTTTTTTAGCAAATTCTATTACTTTTTCACTATCGCTTATATCGATTTTTAAACGCAAGCAGCCTAAGGTTATCGCCCTGTAAAGTTTACCTGAATTAATATAGGTGAAATTTTTCTTTTCCGCTATCAACTTAGCGATGGTGCTTTTCCCCGAACCGGCAGGGCCGTCAATTGCAATTACCATTTTTACCCTCTTAAAATATTGTACATTATTAACGGTAGAGTTGCATTAAAAATAAAACGAGGGCAATGTTATTTTATTAATCCGGTTATTTCTCTATCTGTAAGATTTCTGGAATTTCCTTCTTCAAGATTGCCTAGCAATACCTTTCCAATCCGTATTCTTTGCAGTAAAGACGGGTGCAGATGAAAGTGGGAAAAGACCTTTCTTATTTCACGGTTTTTGCCTTCGATCAGGATGATGCGCATACTCTTCCGCCCTGTTTTTTCGGCTGTCATCGCTTTGTAATATTCACCTTCTATGGTTATCCCGTAATTGAAAGCGTCTACTGTTTCATCGCTGATTACACCTGTTGCTTCCACTATGTATTCTTTTTCCAGAGCGGAACTTGGATGCCCTAATTTGCTTGCAAAATTTCCGTCGTTTGTAAAAAAGATTAAACCGCAAGAAAGATAGTCAAGCCGCCCTACGCTGTAGAGCCTTTCCTTTGCCGGAGGAAGCAGACTTAAAGCTAAGGGTCTTCCTTGAGGATCGCTTGAACTGCAAATATATTCAGGAGGTTTATTAAGAGCGATATATAATTTCCGCTTTTCAAGAAAGACTTTTTTTCCGTCAAAAAGGACGGTATCGCCCTCCCCTACTTTTGTACCTTGCTCTGTAATTATAACACCGTTAACTGAAACCCTTCCCTTAGCGATTAGATCTTCTGCGGCGCGTCTTGATGCGATCCCTGCATGAGAGAGATAAACTTGTAATCTAATCTTTTTCCCCTTCAAGTTCGAATTTTTCAACATCGTATTCGTTTAATTTCGGGAGATCGGAAATTGAATTAAGGTTAAAAATTTTTAAAAAATCTTTTGTAGTGCCGTATAAAACAGGCCTGCCCGGTATATCTTTTTTCCCTACTTCGCGTACAAGCCCTTTTTCTAAAAGCAGGCGTATCATATTATCCGCAGATACGCTGCGTATTTTTTCAATTTCCGCCCTTGTTACAGGCTGCTGATACGCTACAATAGCGAGCGTTTCCATCGCAGCGCGTGAAATTTTCGCTTCGCTTTTTTTTCCGTAGCGTTCTTTTAAATTTTCCCATAAAACACGTTTTACAGAAATCATAACAGCGCCGCTGATGCGTGAAAGTTCCAAGCCGCAATCGGTTGACGCATAACGTTCTTCCAGATTTGCAAGCGCGGCGGTAACGGTTTCCTTTGAAAGGGAGCCTATACGGGCAATAGTACCTTCGTCAAGTGCCTCCCCTTCCATAAATAAAATCGCTTCGACTAATGCGGTTTCCTTTTCAATATTTTCAGTCACAAAAAACTCCGAAAAAATAAAAAATCTGTGTAAATCGGTTAAATCCGTGTAAATCCGCGGATCATTTTAACCTTTTTAAGAATTAGGCTTTATCAGTATATCACCAAAGAGGCGGTTTTGATAGATAACTATCATGCGCATTTTAGCGGCTTCAAGGACGGCGAGAAAGGCGCACACTATATCCATAGGGCCCTGATGGATAATTAACTCAGTAAAAAGGCACTGCCCTTTATTTTCCAGTAACTCAACAAGGAGGGTTGTTTTTTCATTTACGCTTACTTCTTCGTAAAGATCAATAATACGCTCAGCGCTTAAATTGACAGTCAGCGTTGAAAAAGTTTTAACTAAATCCCAAATATCGACTTTTTCCCAAATATCGTCATCTGTAAAGGGGAGGTTATGCTGAAGCCTCTTGCGCTCGACTATCCACTCATTTTCCTTTTCCTTCTCTTCCATCAGTTCAGAAAGCTTTTTAAACTTCTGATATTCGATTAAACGGTCTACAAGTTCGGCACGGGGGTCTTCAAAATCATCTTCCATTTCGACAGGAAGCAAGGTGCGGCTTTTTATATAAAGCAACTGCGCCGCCATTGCATGAAAGGCGGTAAGGTCGTCTAAATCCATCGTTTCAACATCGCGGAGGTATTCGATATACTGCTCTGTTATCTGAGCTATCGGGATATCGTAAATATTAACCTCGTTTTTACGGATCATATGCAGAAGCAGATCGAGAGGACCTTCAAATTCGCTTATTTTAAAGCTGTGACGCTCTGTTGTTTGTTCCATTTATGTAAGTATAGCGGAATAACTTGACTATTTCCAGCTCATCAAGGATAATTGCCTGATGGAAATAGCATATACTTATTGGGAAGCGGATGACGGTTGGTTTGTCGGTTATTTAAATGCTTATCCTGAACATCTCACTCAAGGGCATAACCTTAAGGAATTAGAAGAGATGCTTACTGAAGTTTATCAAATTCGCCATGAAGAAGAATAAAAAAAAATAAGCGTAATATACTGTAAATTTCCTTAATATCAAACATCTTGTAATTTTTTACAAATAATATATTTTACTTTTTTTTAAATTTTTTTTGTCTAAGTATTGAAATTAAGTTTTTAATTTTGTATAATAAAGATAGATTTTATAGAAGATTAAAACACTAAAGTAAGCCCAAAAGGCTCTCTCTACAAAGAAGTACCAAAGGCTTCATTCTGAGGCGTTTTTTCATATATTTAGACATTTTTTTAACATTTTGCAGAGATCCTTCTGCCGAAAATGTTATATATTCCACTTTTTTTTGCGTAGCAATAAAAGCAAGATTGGAGGAAAAAATGAAAAGAAAATTATCATTTTTACTTATCTTTATCGTATCGGTTAGTTTATTCACAACTTGTAATATGCCGATGGGTTTAGGCGATCCTATAGACTTTGAACCTCCTGTACTGACTTTGGATCCGGTACCGATGCCGTACTATGTCAGAGACGGTGCTAAGCTCTCTGGAACTGTTACAGATAATGTAGGTGTTGAAAGTGTTATTATTCGTAATGCCACTACCGGGGAAAAAATGTTTGATGCGGTTATAAAAGGTATTTACTGGGAAATAGAATTTGATTTTACTATCTGGACATGTAAGAACGGTCATCAAGGAAATACAGGAAATGTATGCGGTACATGTCATGTTGAACGTGAACGGTATCAGCAAATAATTGCAGAAGTTGTAGCGTTTGATAGAGCGAGTAATTCCGGCGCTGAATCAATTGCATCGGTTACTTTGATTATTGATATAGGTCCTCCAATTATTGAGGATATGTGGATAGAACGAACTTCATTAAGAAGAGCCGATTTTGAAAATTACACAATCCTGAAAGATTTAGAAAGAACCGATCCTCGCGGTGAAAGAAGTGCTAATGTAAACAGATATCAAAACGGTTTCTTCACTATTCAGGGAAAGGTATCGGAAGATGAAACAAGAATAGAAATTCTTTCTCTTAATATTTATGATGCAGAGCGTGATTTAAACAAACCTGTAGGGGAGCGCGGTATTGACATACCATTATTGGTACTTGAAAGAGATAATAATTCATCGGCGTTTTCTCCCCGTTGGACAATAAATGAGACTGACATTCTTGACGCTGGTGATATGTTATGGTCAGGATACAAAAATGAATATTACAATGGAAAGCGTTATTATTATCGTGTATCGATAAATGCCGTGGATAGAAGTGACAATGTACATGAAACTAAAATAGTTGAAGAGATAGACTATTTTGTAATGTGGCAGAATGCCGATATTCCAAAGGGTATTCTTGATCCGCTTATCGGTACTATTATTACAAAGGGAGGAACTGTCCCTGTTGAATTCTTTGACGATGATCAACTTTTATGGGCGTATACAGGTTTGTTTACAAAAGAACAATGGGAAGGAAGCAGAGTAATCGCTCCAAGTACTTATATTCCGGCATCAACCGATGAACAAAAATTAATATTTCTTCGCAACAGATTGACTGCGAATCTACCTGTTTATAACTGGAAATATGACAGATATAATTCCAATCTTGAACCTGTTATAGAATTGATCAAAGGACAAAAACTTAACGAAAAATTAATATATTTACAAACCGGAAATCTAGAGCAAGATTACGGAGCCTTTGTTTTATTCTCGATTACATCAGATGTAAAACTTGATCCGCATACAAATGACGGACCGATGGATACGAATAGAATAAGAGAAAGCGCGAGAGTATGGCAAATTGACGTAATAGATGAAAACGCGCCTGTTATAGTTCTTGATGTTTCAAAAGGATGCCCGGAAGAAAATACTTTTCCGGGACTTACAGACGGAAAAAAATTTAAAATATTCGGTTATACTTTACGTGAAAACGGAAGAATGGACGATCCGGGAAATAACGGCGTTATAAAATTCCGAATGGCATGGATACCCTCCAGAATGGCGGGAGGCGCAGACAATTATATCCATGCGGTACAAGCCGCATTAAGTGCGGAAAATTATCCCACCAATTTTAAAAGCGGCAGCATAACAGTAAACAATGAGGTAAAAACACTCTTAGGTGTACAACATTGGGACATTAATTTTTCTAATTATCCAAACATACCTATTATTTATACTGTTAATGAATCTGAAGAAATACCTGCAGGAAGCAATAACGGTTTTCGTAAACAAACTTTTGAACGCGAATTCAGCATATTAGGAGATAACGGTCCTGCGGTAGGAAGTCCGGATCCAAACGATCCTTCAAAATGGAAAGATTTCCATTCATATGAATTTGATACTGATCCGATTAATCCAACGTATTCACTTGAAAATGATACAAAACTTTTTATTCTTTACGCTGTAGATAATATGGGACATTCTGTTTTCAGGCAAATGAGGCTGTTAGGAAATCATACGCCGCCGGATTTAGCGGTATTTGATATTACCGGTATGGTGCTTAATGATGATATGCCTGCAAATATACCGGATATCGGTGATCATATAATCAGCGGTATTGTGCAGGAATCATATTATACTTATTTAACTACTTATAATAATACAAACATTTTATACGACCTTATTAAAGAAAAATCTGTAAATATATCTGATAATTACAGAACTATTCCCTTCCAAGCTTACCCAAGAGGTACCATTCTGAAATACTGGATAAAAGCGGAAAGAACCGGAGACCTTGCGATTAAAAGTATAAAAATGAACGATATCACTTATGAAGGTCATGAAAGAGTTTTAGGAAGAAACCCTATGCATCCAACCGACAGAGCGATGGTTTTCGCAGAAAAATATCCTGATGAAACACAACGTGTTTTTGTATTCGAGGCGGTAGACACGCTCGGCAATGTCGCGAGAATTCAACGTACTATCGCTATTACAAATACCGCTATGCTTGAAAGTATATCAACCACAACGCAAAACGGCACTTACGGCATTGGTCAGGAAATTATTTTACAGGCAAATTTTACAGGGCAGATAAATGTTAATATAGCCAGCGGGAAACCTCTTCTTAATGTTCGGTATCCGATTTACAGTACTAATTCTGCACATAACGGAGAATCTCATGTTCAACAGATTGAAGCGGAACCTGTAGCAGGAACCGCGATGTCACTGCAGTTTAAATTTACAGTTCCTAATCCTGACGCTTTCTCGTGTATAGATTCTCCTTTAAATCCATGTCCAAATAAGGGACATGGAGGCGTAGCGATTATAGCCCTTGGCAATTTGGAAACTATGTATGATCATAGCAGTTATATCGGTACAGGCTCTGCTGCTGCTGCTGCAAAAGTGAATGAAATAGATCGTCCGATAAAATTAAACGGCGCAGTCATTACCGATGCCTTACGCCAAGGACAGCCTGCTTTTGTTCCAGGTTATACAACAGGAACATCGACAATGCATACATGGACTACAAGTGTAGGTTCATTGCAAGATCCGACAGGAAATCCGGATCATAAAAAAGATATTAAACTTGACGCGGTACGTCCGGTAATTAATTCAGCGGCTATCGGCGGAAAAACTTCTTATACCACAAATGAATATTACTTTAAGAGCGGTGAAACTTTAACTATTACTCTTACTTCAAGCAATAAAGCGATAAAATCTTCTTCCGTTGAACCGCGTTTACAATATTATATACGTGAAAATCCTACCGTAACACCTCCAGGTATTTTAAGAGGACCTTATCATGCTACAACAAATGTTGCTCAAGGCGTAACCAATAATCCTTCAACTTTTATGTACACAAGACCTTCGGGTTCTAACGCTCTTGTATTCAGTCTTCCGATAAGTGACACTGCATACGACGGCGAAATCGTACAAATAAGTTTAGTAACAACAGCGGGATATGGAGCGATTGAAGACGATGTAGGAAATACAGTTCAATCTGTAGACATATCAAATCTTCTTACAGATACGCGGCGCATTTATGTTAAGAAGATGATACCTGCTGCTCCTGCGGCGACTCTTGGTAACGGAAATGTTGCATTACAAAATGCAGGACCTAACTTTAATTATTCACCAACACTTATAATACCTGATTCAACGGCAATTTTAGCTGCATGGGAAGACAAAAAAGAATATTCCACAAATGGCGGATTGTCATGGACAACTTACGCGAATACACCTGCAACTACAATAGGAAACGGCTCTCACGATGTACGCACGCGCTATGTTGACAGAGCGGGAAATAACGGAGAACCTCGATCCAGAAATATAGTGGTAAACGCAAACTTCCCGCGTCTTTTAGGTATTACTGCAGTACAGGGAAACGGGACCTATAGAATCGGGCAAAGGCTGGATTTTGAAATGAGCTTTGCAGAAATAGTTGATCTCACAACCCAGACGAATGTTACTATAACAGTGCGGGATATCACAAACAGCACGACAGATAACACAATGCAATTACAAGCAACAGGCGGAAGCGGCACAAACACAATTACTTTTGCGTGGACAGGAGCTACAGGTACCAACCCGTTTATTAATAAAGACATGTTAAACGGTCTTAGAATAACCGCTATTAACATGGGCGGTCTTACAGACAGTTTTGGAACGGCAGGTCCAGCTACAAATATAAATTGTGGTACTGCCGGGACAATAGGAATGCCGGCTTTAGGAACTAATAGTGCTTATAATGTCACATATACCCTATCAAATGTTATAGTTAGTACCATCGCGCCTGTGATAACAAGTGCATTACCTGTAAACGCGGCAGGAAAGACAGGCAATATCAATACATCAGTTTCTACAGATAACAGAACAATAACCCTTACTTTTAATAAACCGATGCTAAAAGGAAACGGCACTATTACAATAAGACCTCATCTTACATACGCCATCCCTGCCGTTATGGAACACTCAGGTTATTATGTAGGTATTGACGCTAATGGTCTGATTTTAAATGACGCGCAAGGATTTGAAGTAAGACACACTAGCGCAGGAACAGGCAGAACCTATGTTGCGGGTTTTTCAGATATTTTTAACAATTTAACAACCGAAGGTTCAGGAGGTACTCAAGTAACGGCAAATACGCATAGACAAAATTTGATTGGAAGCACTAATTTGAGCGAACCTGCCGTAAGTTTGCAAACAGCTTTACCTGTTGGTCCGTATCAAAGGATGACGCATGGATTAACGCGGGGTATGGGATATACAGGTAATTACGGTAATACCGCTACTCTGGATACAAATACAGGCGCGACTATTACAAGACCGGGTACAAACGCTCCGGGACCAAGAGATGAAGGCGGAGCTGCGGGAAGTAACTTCATGATACCGGACCTTGAGACTAAGTGGGTGCTTCGTTATAACATACCGAATCTTTTTGCTGATGGCGATTCTGGGACAGATTTGGTTGTTAGAAATATCCGTGCGGCTTTTACAAACGCAAAATGGAGATGGCAGGAGTTTGCCGTAACAGCAAGTAATGTAAATATAGGTACCGGTGCGAATGAGAATGTTGTAACAATAACGCTGCCTGAACCATTGCTTCCCGGTTTACGATGGACACTATATTACCCGGAAGGAACTTTCGCAGATAAAGCAGGAAATTCCACGCCTGTAAGTGCGCATGATGAGTACTGGTTCTGGTCCGCAGGAGCGCAGCGCCCGGTAGTTCGAGTAGACAGGAAAAGCTATGACGCGAGAGCGGGCGCGAATTTATCAGGCGCCTGGAATAAAACAGGATGGTCATATAACGCGACAGGATTCAACGGAGCTATAACCGCGTTTAACACAATCAACTATGTAATTACTACAGAAACTCCGTCTTCACGAATTTATTATGGCACCAGTGTGGGTACTCAGGCTAATTTAAGCGGCGTTACAGGAGCATGGTGGGGAATTGCCAATTCAGAAACTTTTACGGGTAATGCCATAACAGCAGGCAACAACATTAACTGGGGCGGACCTTTAGCTACCGTTACTACCACTGCAAGAGCTGCTACTTCTAACGAATACACTTCCACCGGACATAATCTTGGAGCCACGGGCAGGGTCTTCCAGGTAAGAGTCGGAACTGAAGATCGTTGGCTGCGTGTTATAGGAGATAACACTTTCAGATTGTATGCAACACAAGCTGCCGCCAATACAGCTGCAGCGGCAAATGGTGTAAATTACGGTGATACTGTAACAATTGAATCGGTACAAACTACAGGCAGATGGATACGTCCAAATTTAATTTATAGACACAATTTTAATAATGTTTATAACTTGATGCTTCATTTTACCGATTTACAGCAAACTGTCGGCGGCATGGCTGATACCGCTAATGCGCTGACAGGCCGTTTTTACGGATTTAGATCATTTAACAAGGATGCTACATATACAGAGTTGAGCAGTATTGCAAGAAGTACTGACGGGGGGACCGCGCAAAATGTAGTTGCTGGTTTTAGTTATAATGCTTATGAAGCAAGTAAAAACTATGTTGTCGCTGAAACAAGAGTAAATCATGGAGGCGCTGATATAATATCTCCAAAAGGTTACGAAGGCGTTTTCAGAACTGTAGTAATGCTTAATATGTCAACTGTGACCGTAGCAAATAACAATAATCCGATTATATTATTCGGGACAAACAGAATTAACGGAATACCTACTGTTCCCGCCTTCCCGCTTAAGGACGGCGTTGATCAGGTTGATGCCCGTTTTGGAAAGTTCTATTTTAGGGATGAAAGCTCTGCTGTCGGTAACGGAGATCGTAACAGATATTACTGGGTATCATCGGAAATAGTCAGTTCGTGGTTTATTCAAAACTACGGAAGAGGTACAGGCGGTTCCTACACAAGGAAGGGAGACAATAACGACTGGATAACCGCCGGTTACGGCGATTTGGTTAATACAATGGATATACAGGCATGGTAGGGGGATATTAATATGAAAAAGATAAAATATTTAATTTTAACAGGAATTATAACGGCTTTTTCTTTTCTTTCCTGCGAACTCCCTGTTTCCTTGGGTTCAATGCTGGATTTAGACGGTCCTATTTTAGAAATTATTTCACCTGCTCCGCGAAAAGCGATTTCTGCGGCTTTTACTATTGAAGGGACTGTATCAGATGAAAACCCGATAAGTAAAATATTGATAACAGCGGTAAAAGAAAACGAAAGTTTTGAAAAAAAATGGCGCTATAACGGTAACGGTACATGGTCGATATCGGAAGATAATAGCTCAACATGGGAGCCTTATGAAGTTAACGGTATTGAATGGAATGGAAACGATGCCAAAGCCTCATGGAAATTACCTATCGATATGTCCGTAAAAGGTAAAAAACCTTCAGACGGGGAATATCTTTTTCAATTCCAAGCATGGGACATAGCCGATTTAACAGATGATAACTCTTTTCGCACACGTGTTTTTATTTATGACAGTGATCCCCCTAAAGTTGATATCTCAAATCCTTTTATCCACAGGGGAAAAGACGCTATTGACAAATCACCTTTGAAAGCTCTTCACGAAATAGTTAACGAAGGCGAAGAAAAGTTCGACGCTTCTTTTATCGGGCAATTTAATACTCAGGGTTTTAATATGCAGTGGCAGATTGAAGATAACAGCGATGTGTGGTCTATTGCCATAAGGTTCTATAATAATGATACCGATATAGACGGTTATCCTGAAACAAATTTACCGGAAAATTTTATTTACAATTATTCATACAACTTTCCTGAGCCGCCGCCGGAAATACCGAACATTAACAATAATGCAAAACCTAACGGATCTATTATTGTTCCGGATCTTGACAGGGTTGCCGGTTTTTATAACGGAGCCGAATTAAGAAATCCTATTCACACAAAAACAACAATTAAAGTTGTAACTGTCTGTTATGATGCTGCAGGAAACGCAAATCAAGAAAAAGTTCTTGGATATTTTATCTACTGGCCTGCCGCAGATATTCCTTGGATTGAATATACAGACGGTATGGATTCACTTACTGATTATAATTATCGTTTTGATGAAGAAGAAGCGTCATCGGGGGTGAATGCTCCGAGTTATAAAGAATTTCTGGATAGAGAAACATTTATGATATATCCCGGAAGAACTATAAAGTCAACGGCATTCCACGCTCACGGAGTTGAGAAGGTTGTCTATTCGTTATATGCTTATGATACAGATTCAAGAGAAGCATCGAATAATCCGTATTCACAAGATTATAATGATATAACATCTGAAAATACTAAACGTCCTAGCGGAGGTTATTCGACTATTTATTCATTTGAGTTAAGACCTCCAAATCGTTCCGGCTATTACCTTTTAAAAGCGGTAGCGACAAGCGTTAACGGGAAAACAAGCGCAGTTTATGACACTCTGTTCAGAGTTCAAGATATATCTTTCCCTGACTTTATACAGCCTATAACCCCGATTGCATCAGATCCGCTTTATATCGCAATCGGAAATAGCGTTGGTAAAAATTCTATTACAATATCAGGCGAAGTGCGTGACGCGACAAAAGTTGAGAACCTTGACCTTGTTTGGATTAATCCGCAGTCAACAGGATATGCGGCAATGAGTCAGCTCTCCTATTTCCGGGAACCGGATTATGAAGGCTGGAAAATGGCTAATAATCTTATTCCCGGCGGACCTCCTGCATTTGAAGCAATATATGATTCGGCGAACCCGAACAGTGTATACAGGATTGAGCTTACAGAAGATGGAATAGATAATGAAACAGAAAGAATGTGTTATAAATTTTCAAAAACCATTCCAATAAGCGAATTAAATATCGGTGTCAGCCAACAACCTCTTAAAAGCCAGGTATTCTTATTAAGAGCGGAAAATCCTGACAAAAGGACAACTATTATAACCTACGCACCGCAGGGTGATACCTCTCCGCCTGAGATAGATATAAAAAATATAGTTATTAACGGTACAAGGTATACACCGCGCACATTTGCAGAAATTTCGCAGTTTAATACGGGAGATAAAATTCAAATTAACGGTACATGGCTTGAAGATTCAATTCCGACTTTAGATATTAATACATACTTTGCTCCGAATTTTAATGTTGAGATTAACGGTCATGTCCTGCCAAAAAGCCTCATTGATGTTAATTTGAACACCATAGAACAAATGAATGGCATAAATATTAACTGGCGTGCGGATATTACTGTAGGGGACGGAACAAATCAAATTCCTGAATCAAAACTTAGAGATACTTTAGTTGTATATTCTTCTGTACGGGACATTGGAGGAAATAAAGCTGAATCTACCGTTTCATGGTTAATAGAAAGCGACCATCTTCGTCTTATGCGCGTATCCTCAGAAGATCAAGATGGAACATATAATACCGGAAAAGAAGTGATTATCTTCCTTGAATTCAGTAAACCGGTTATGTTATTAAATACCGGAAGCAATCCTACTCTCAGACTAAATTCAAGAGGGTCTACGCCGGGAACTTATGCTACCGCAGTCTATGTTCCCGAATTAAATACAACTCAAAGCACACGACAGTATTTTAAATATACTGTGGCAGCTAACGATGATACTACTAATTTCAATCCGCTTGCATACCTTGATGTTGAAGGGCTTGAAACCACTATTGCATGGAACGCAAATAATTATCCTTTCACTTGGTACAGGGGAGCGGGTATTTCACGTGAAGAAATAAGGGTAACAAATATTGCAACTCATAATAATGATAAACCGTCGGGTGCACCATCCGAAGAGACATACGCAAGACGCTTGCCGACTACTACGATTAATTCAAACGGTCAGGAAGGAATTGATTATATGTTTACCTTCATTGCCGGTAAACGAATCAAAATAGATACAAAAGCACCGACAGTCAGCAGTATAGTTGCGAGGACTAACGCAGGTAATTATACGACAGGAGCTGAAATATCTATAGATGTTAAATTCAATAAACCGGTAAGAATAGGCACGTCAATTCCAAGGTTAAGGTTGCAAGTAACAAACACAGGAAATGTTAATCCAGATGATAGCAGTGTAAATACTTCAACTGTTCAAACATCAGGCAATCTTACTAATGTTAGAGTAAGCGGTGAAACTGTTTCCTTTGTATACAGGGTAAGAGCAGGCGATACAACTAATGGATACGCAATTGTAGTAACAGGTCATACGGGTACTATTGAAGACCTTGCAGGTACGGCTCTTGCTGTTGACGGTATTTCTTCCGCCGCATTAACAAACAGAACCCTTACAGGCAGATTCATTGACACCATAAAACCGGAAAAACCAACTGTTAGAATACTTCCGAGTACAGGGAACGCTATAGACAGTAATGTTATAACCAATATAGTAAACGGCATTATTAATAGAGGCAACTCAAATTCTACAGACAAAACACTTAGAAATGTTTATATTAATGATTTAAGGCTTGCTATAGAGGGTAATACAACTGTAGGAGCTCACAAACTGGCGAGTATTGAGTATTCCATATCAGGCAGTACAACAAACTATGAGCCTTTTGCAAACATTATTAACACGCCGATTCCTTTGCAAACCGGACCTTACAATATTATAGCCCGGCAGATTGATAGAGCGGGAAATGAATCTGATTGGACATTACCTGTCAGTTTTACATATATGACTGCGGGTGATTTTATTACACGTATAGATTCTACAACAGCTAACGGAACATATACGAATAATAATGCCGCAAGAAATGATGAAGTGAATATTACAGTGTATTTCAGGGAAAACATTACAACCAGCGGTACGCCGACAATTACGCTTAATGCAAACAATGGTACAGCCGACATAACCGCTACAGCCTCAAATATAACGACTGCCGCCAATTATATTTCATTTACATATCAGGTTCAGCCAACGGATAACACGCCTACTATCATTGCCAATAAAGACGCAACCGCTGCTAATACCTATACAAGCAGAAACGCGGCAAATACAGCGGATGCCAATCACGGGCTTGGAGAAAATAATACAGTGTTACAAGTTGGAGTTGGAAATTTAAATTACTGGTTAAGGATTTTATCCGCAAATACTTTCAGGTTATATGAAACGCAGACAGCCGCTTCAAGCGGAGGCAATGGTTCAAATTTGGGCAGCAGTATAAGTGTCAGATTACCGCTTGATGTAAAACAAATAAATATAACAGCGCTTGAAAACGGAGTGAATGTAACAGATTTAATAACTGTACCGGGCGGTACAACGGTATTAAATCACGCAAACAGACTGCGTCAGCGGAAAATGATATTTGTACAAACAGGCGTGTTAAGGAGAGCAAATCTTTCAACCGGGGTAGCTGAAGATACCGCTACTTATACAGCTACAACAATTGCTGATTCAGCCAATGACGCATGGTCAGGGTATTTTGATTTACGTTTTACCCGTCCGATTTCCAAGGGAAGCGGAAATATTGTATTAACACAAGTAATAAACACAACAACATCGGACACATTGCGTAAATACAGACTACCTGCGGTTTTAACGGAGGCGCAAGCGTCAAAATACAGAAGCGCCGCGAACTTTGATCAATTTTATACAAGGGGAGTAAACGGTTTTTCGGGAACAGCGCCTGATACAAGCACCAAGTTTGTGTTAAATTATGCGGAGTCTACTATTGTTACTCCAAGTAATACAGGAACACCATCAGCTATAGATCGAATGGCTTATGATTTCCATCTGGCGGAAATTGTAACCATTCCCTTATCATCGCAAGATATTGAAATTGTTAATGGTGATACCTTGCGTATTAATTTAACAGGTTCAAACGCTCTTGCAGTCCTTGGAGCAGAATACAGAATAGTCATTCCCGCTAACGTCGTTCAGGATTCGTTAAGTTATACATGGCCATCTTCGGAAACACCTTACACCTATATTACATCAGGCATTAATAAGCCGTATGTAAGAATAGACAAAAAAGTTAACGCGGATCGTATTCAACGCGCGGAGGGAAACGCGAACGGTACTCCGCAGATGAGCGGTATTTTTACCAATGTTTTGCAGACAACAGCGCGTCTTGACTGCCGAACGCCGGCTTCTGTTGTTCGTTACAATGCCGGATGGTATGAACATACAGCGGTTACAGGCGATGTAAACGCTCACGGTCATGGTGATGGCAGCGGCAACAACTGGCGAAATTCGGGAGTGGCTGACGCGATGATTACTTTTGATGATACGTTAACAAACAGCGCAACGAATTTAGTGCAGCCTGTTGTAAACGTCACGGGAACGGATACGGCGGCGACAACTACAACTACAGGTGTTAGAACATACAGCAATTTTACGGGAACGGGAACCGCAAATGATGGTCCTCATTTTTCGGTTGGAAACACTAACGAAAGCGGCTATACACTGCGTATCGCCGCAAGGAGCCGAGTTACGGCGGATGGCACTACAAGAAACAGTGCTTATTCGGAAGAAGTCGCTTTCCGTTCGGTTTTGACTTATGAATTGCGTGATGTCAGGGGATTTAATTCAAGTACTGCCAATAATATCGGCTGGATGCCTCAAATAGGTACCTCTTTATGGATTAGGGGAGGAGACGCACCGAGTACATCTTCTATCGCAGGTTTCCCGCTCACATGGGATGACGATTATATGGCTCTAAGCGCTTCTGGCGGAAGAGCGGGTGTAAGACCAATGAGAAGGGTATCCGGCAATTCACCTCAGGGAGCAGGCAATGCTGAAAACGCGCAGGTTTGGAGATGGATAACATGGGAAGTGAATGTTAATACATTTAACGAAGTTATTCTTGGTGAAAATTACGCTACTACACCTGTTACTATTACTACCGGAAATGCCGCCGCCAATACTAATCAATATACAGGCAATGTAAGTCCGGGACCGACTAATCATGTTTATGAGGCAACAGTCGGCGGTACACTTTATTATTTAAGGGTTCAATCCAACACAGGTATGACGTTCAGATTATATACAAACAAAGGAAGTACTCAGGTACAAAATATTGCGAACGGGGTGAGTGCGGGAAATAATATATCAGTTATTGTTTCAGCCCCAACTACAACTCCGACTGTTGCTCAAGCGGACGAAGCATGGCAATATGGTCCCCGCGAATGGAGGTATCCGCGCGGCGGCTGGGTAGCCAGTAAGCACCTATATACCATACAACCGGGCAGACACAGGTGGGTACGAATAGATGCTGCTCAAAATTATGCTCCCGGCGGTGTTGTAAACTGGACAGTCCAGACAAACATAAGACCAACACCTGACGCCGGCGGTCTTGTTGTTAAACCGCCTTCTAATCCTGCTAATCAATAAATATCAAAAGGCTGTCCGAGAAGTAACTCTCGGATAGCCTTTTTTATGTTAACCTAGCTAAAACAATTCCCCCTGGACAGGTTCTTCGCTCCTTTGAGCTTTGGATTGAAGTAATTTAATAAATTCATCTTCATCAATTATAGCTATCCCCAGCTCTAAGGCTTTTTTATTTTTCGATGAGCCGGAGCTTGTGTCATTTGTTACAAGATAGGAAAGCCCTTTTACTACAGAGGATTTTACCTGCGCTCCTAAGGCTTTTATTTTTTCTTCAGCCGCTCCCCTCTTCATTGTTTTTAATTCCCCTGTAAAACAAAAAGACAGCCCGCGCAGAGGCTGAGAATCTTCTGAAGGAGGCGTTGCTATTTTTATTACCTTTGTTTTTAATACTTCCTTAATTTCTTTTGCGCACTCTTTTAAACCATCTGCGATTATTTTCGCTGTAATTTCGCCCAAACCATAAACAGCGGATAAATCCGCCACTGAGGCTTTTTGCAGTTTTTCCAAAGTGTCAAAGCCCGCTCCTGTCACTTTATCCATCGTGGTTTCCGCAATCCCTTCAAAATCAAAGCCTGCAATAAATTGAGAAAGTGTTAGTTCACGCTGAGTTTGAATATGGCGTATAACTTTTACGGCAGATTTTTCACCCATTCTGTCATAGCCTGCAAGTTCTTCCGCTTTAATTTTATATAATTGATGAATTTGATTTACACCGTTTTCGAATAATTGAATTAATAGTTTTTCTCCAAGTTCCCTAATATTTAAAACAGAAACCCATTTTTCAAGACGGTGCAATAAACGTTTCTGACATTCAGGGTTCGGGCAGTAAAGCCTTGTCCCTGCATCAAAAAGAGAGGTATTACAAGTACCGCATTTTTTAGGGAATTCAATCTCTTTTGTTTCATCCGCCTTAGGCGCATTGACAAACCCCGTTTGCGCTATCCCTTCGATTTTAGGGATTATTTCCCCTCTTTTTACAACTGAAACAGGAGAGCCGATTTTTAAGCCCATTGCGCGTATCATATCAGGATTGTTAAGGCTCGCTCTTTTTACGGTAGTACCTGCAAGGCGCACAGGATCTATAAGCCCTACAGGCGTGTATGTCGCGCCGTTTTCGCTCCATATCACCTCACGCAGTACACTGAATGCGGTTTCAAGTTCAAACTTAAAAGCAATCTGTTTTTCAGGGCGTGCTTTGCGTAAATCGGACATATCAGTTTCATTATCCTTTACAACAAGACCGTCAATATCAAAGGGAAGCGTATCTCTTTTTTTTGCAATCTTGTCACGGTAAGCGATAATATCCTCAGGTCTTGTAAAGGACTGTAACTCTGATGTTACAAAACCTCTTTTTTTTAGCCAGTCAATTTTTTGCAGTTCATTCTTAAAATAATGATCGTCATCCACTGCCGAAGCGTCATAAACAATCAGATTTAAATCTTCGCAGCCTTCTCCGTCCTTGCGCCTCATTAATCCATTGGCGGCATTACGGCAATTTGCTTTGGCAGGGTATTTGCTTTCCCAGACCTCATGCCTCATTATTACTTCGCCTCTAACCCCTCCTGTAAAGGGCAAATCCATCTTTTGGACAAGCCCGGACATACGGCGGGCATTGGCAGTAATATCATCACCTATGATTCCATCTCCGCGTGTTACAGCTCTAATCAATTTCCCTTTTTCATATTGAAGCTCAAGGCTTGCGCCGTCCAATTTGAACTGAACTACAAATATTTTCGTTAACCTGTTTGAATCGTCAGTTAACGTAGTTGCTTTTCCGTTGTTTTTTGTTATTTGCTTCTGTGCCCATGCTAAAAACTCTTGCGGGTTAGAAGCTTTATCCTGGCTTCCCATGGGTATTAAATGTTTCGCTTTCGGAAAACCGTCAAGATCAGAGCCGTCCCCTACTTTTTTTAATATTTCACTATCAGGCGCGATTTCTTTTAACTCATCCCAAAGAAGGTCAAATTCACTGTCAGAAATTTCGGCTTCCCCGTTATAATAAGAAGCCTGATATTTTAGAATCAATTTTTCAAGTTCAGCTCTTCTGTCAGTCTTTGATTTCATGGAAAAATTTTCTTTTATTAAGCGTTACGAGCGACACGAAAACCTACATAAAACATACGGAAATTTTGATGCTGTCCGTATCGGAACGCACTTCTGCATTGAGCGGAAATTAAATCGAAACAACCTCCGCGGTAAATACGCCTCTGCCCTGTAGCAGGACCTATAGGATCAATTTTATGCGATGAGGTGTATGCCGACATCCAATCCCAGCACCATTCAAGGACATTTCCATGCATATCGTATAAACCCCAGGCATTCGGCTCTTTCTTACCTACAGGAAAGGTATGACGGCTTCTGTACCCGTCTACAATTGTTACCGAATTATCCCTGAACCAGCCGGCATCATCCATAGTGTTTCCGGTGTAAAAAGGAGTTATCGTTCCCGCCCGGCATGAGTATTCCCATTCAGCTTCTGTAGGAAGCCTGTAGCCGTTTGCTTCCCTGTTCCATGTCACTTGATTTCCGTTAATCGTATATACAGGTGTTAAGCCTTCAACTTCGCTTCTTTTATTACAATATTTTAAGGCATCAAGCCAGCTTGTCGAATCTACAGGATTATCCTGTCCTTTTGTCTGGCTCGGATTACTCCCGATTACCGCTTGATATTCAGCTTGCGTTACAGGAAATTTAGCGATGTAAAACGATTTTACTGTTACCCTATGCTGAGGTTCTTCATCGATTATGTTCCTGCCGATTTCATCTTCAGGGCTACCCATAAGAAAGGTACCGCCTTCTATCCTTATCATTTCATTTTGAACTTGTGTAAAACCTGTTTGAACTGCAATACATAAAGATAAGGAAATAAAAAAACATAAGCTTTTTTTCATACAATCATTATATCTTTAATAAATATTTTAAATCAAGTATAATCATAATTGAGGGGAAAAAATATGAGCGTTTTTGAAATTTACGTAGAAAAAAAAGATAAATTTGCAGAAGAAGCTGCCGCCCTTGCCGCAGATTTGCGTTTAGGGCTTCAACTTGAAAATATAAGTTCTGTAAGAATAATTAATCGCTATTTTACCGAAAACCTTACACAGGAAGATTTTGAAAAAGCAAAAAATACAATTTTTTCCGAGCCCCCTGTCGATATAACTTATGATACCTTGCCTCCTTTAAAAGATGCGCGGGTTTTCGCTGTTGAATTTCTTCCCGGGCAGTTTGATCAAAGAGCCGATTCTTGCGCTCAGTGCATCTCCCTTGCAAGCGGGAAAGAAAGGCCTGATATTCACTCATCTAGAATTTATGCAATTTACGGCGGTATTTCTGATGAGGATTTTTCCCGCATTAAAGCCTGGCTTATAAACCCTGTAGAAAGCCGTGAGGCTTCTTTGGAAAAACCTCATTCATTAGTGCAAAAATACCCAAAACCAGAAGAAATAAAAATTCTTGAAGGTTTTATTTCGCATAACGATGATGATCTTCTTAAATTACACATAACAATGAACCTTGCAATGGATTTAGCGGATTTACAATTTTGCCAAAAATATTTCAAAGATGAAGAAAAACGCGATCCGACTGTAACTGAAATAAGAGTTCTTGACACTTATTGGTCAGATCATTGCCGTCACACGACATTTTTAACACAGCTTGTTGATATAGAAATTGATGATGAAATTTTACGCGAAAGTTTTAATAATTATCTTGAATTACGCAAAGACCTTAAACGTGACGATAAACCTGTAACGCTTATGGATCTTGCGACTATCGGAGCGAAAGCTTTAAAAAAGCGCGGCTTATTAAATGATATAGATGAATCTGAAGAAATAAACGCTTGCTCTGTAAAGATCAATGTTGATGTAGACGGTAAAGATAAACCATGGCTGCTCATGTTTAAAAATGAAACTCATAACCACCCTACAGAAATAGAACCCTTCGGAGGAGCTGCAACCTGTCTTGGAGGAGCGATACGCGATCCTCTTTCAGGACGCGCTTTTGTTTATCAGGCTATGCGCGTAACAGGAGCGGGAGACCCGCTGCAAAGTACAAAAGATACACTTTCCGGTAAATTGCCTCAGCGTAAAATTTGCAGGACGGCGGCGGCAGGTTACAGCTCTTACGGTAATCAAATAGGGCTTGCAACAGGGCTTGTAAATGAAATTTATCATCCCGGTTATGCGGCAAAGCGTATGGAAATAGGCGCTGTTATAGGAGCCGCCCCTGAGGAAAATGTTGTAAGAGAAGTTCCTTCCCCGGGCGATCTTGTTATTCTTCTTGGAGGGCGCACCGGCAGGGACGGAATAGGGGGTGCGACAGGTTCATCTAAATCGCATAACGCAAGTTCATTAGAAAGCTGCGGCGCAGATGTTCAAAAAGGAAACGCCCCTGAAGAACGCAAACTCCAGCGTCTTTTCCGCGATAAAAAGGCGACAGGTTTAATTAAACGCTGTAACGATTTCGGCGCAGGGGGCGTAAGCGTCTCTGTAGGAGAGCTTGCAGACGGTTTAATAATTGATTTAAATAAAGTTCCTAAAAAATACGAAGGGCTTGACGGAACAGAGCTTGCAATCAGCGAAAGCCAGGAGAGGATGTCTGTAGTTGTCGCAAAAATAGATGCAGTAAAATTTATATCGCTTGCATCAAAAGAAAACCTTGAAGCGACTGTCATTGCAGAAATAACAGAAAAGCCGCGTCTTGTAATGAATTGGAACGGAAAAAAAATTGTCAATCTTTCAAGAAAATTTTTAAATTCAAACGGTGCGGCGAGGCAATCAAAAGTAAAATTAACAAAGAATAAAGAACCATTGACAATTAACAGTGAGAGTTTAACAGAGGAAAGCGATCTTTTTAATTTATTAGGCGATTTAAATATCTGCTCGCAAAAGGGGCTTGTTGAAAGGTTTGATTCCAGTATAGGTGCGGCATCTGTTATCTCCCCTTACGGAGGGAAAAATCAGCTAACACCCTCTCAAGTTATGTCGGCGAAAATCCCTGTTCTTGAAGGCGATACAAAAACCTGCTCACTTATGTCTTGGGGTTTTGACCCTTTTATTTCTACTGTAAGCCCTTATCATGGAGCGGTTTTCGCTGTTATTTATTCTGTTGCGAAAATAATCGCTTCAGGCGGAAGCAGGAAAAAATGCTGGCTTACATTTCAGGAATACTTTGAAAGGTTACGTGACGATCCTTTACGCTGGGCTAAACCTTTTGCCGCTCTGCTCGGAGCGCTTGATGCCCAGCTCGGACTGGAAGTTGCAGCAATAGGGGGTAAGGATTCGATGTCAGGCAGTTACTCGATAAACAGCACAGAAGAAATCAATGTGCCTCCAACCCTTGTTTCATTTGCAGTATCTGTAACAAAGATTGATAATATCATTACACCTGAGTTTAAAAAAACAAATAGTTATATTTATCTGTTAACTTCTCCATTTTCTGTATTTGAAAAGTTTGATTTTTCTGTTATGCGCTCATATTTTGACAATGTTGAAAAACTTATCGCTCAAGGAAATATTCTTTCTGCATGGGCCGTAGGTTCCGCAGGCATAGCTGAGGCGCTTTTAAAAATGTGTTTCGGTAACGGCATAGGTTTTATTGCACATAATGATTTAATATTAAATAAAGGCTGCGGTTTCGGCGGTTTTATTATTGAAACTTCCAAAGAAATAACAAGTAATAATATAAAAATAGAATTATTAGGGAGGACAACCGAAAAATATTTTCTTAATATACCTGCATGGAAAAAAGAAAAAATACCACTAAGTATTTTTTTAAATAAATGGATAGAAAAACTGGAACATGTATATCCAGATTTTATAAAACAAGAAGGAAAAACAGAAAATTTTTATTATGATAAAAACAGTATAAGCTCTTCTTCCATAAACTCAAGTCACAAGTCTTCAGCAAAAATAATTAAACCTAAATTTTTAATACCTGTTTTTCCCGGGACAAACAGCGAATACGACACAGCAAGGGCAATTGAAAAAGCCGGAGGCAGCGCTCAAATCTTTGTTATACGAAACTTAACTCCTTCAGATATCGCGCAAAGCGTAAAAGAATTTAAAAAAGAAGCGGACAGCTCACAGGCGATTGTAATACCCGGCGGCTTTTCAGGAGGCGATGAGCCTGACGGATCGGGGAAATTTATAACTGCGTTTATGAGAAACAGCGCAGTAAGAGACGCGGTAATGGAACTATTAAAAATAAGAGAAGGGCTTATCTGCGGTATTTGCAACGGTTTTCAAGCTCTTATAAAATTAGGCTTAGTTCCTTACGGAGAAATTCGGGACATGACACCTAACTCCCCTACTCTTACCTTTAACACAATAGGAAGGCATCAATCTATGCTTGTTAACTCTAAGGTTGTTTCTAATAAATCGCCATGGCTTTCTCATCTGGAATTAGGCTCATCCTACATAGTCCCCATCTCCCACGGTGAAGGGCGTTTTACCGCGCAGGAAGAAATAATCTTCTCCCTAGCGGAAAATGGGCAAATTGCAACTCAATATGTCGATCATGACAACAATGCTTCACAGGATATAAAGTTTAACCCTAACAATTCCGATTTCTCGATAGAAGGGATAACTTCACCCTGCGGAAGGGTTTTCGGCAGAATGGCGCATAACGAGCGTTTTGATGAAGGGCTTTACAGGAATATACCGGGTATCAGAAAGATGGATATTTTTCTTGGAGCGGTTAAGTATTTTGCTTAATCATAAATTTTCCTCCCCTTTTCATCGGGAATTCCTGTCTTCCTGAAAAAGTAAGTATTAATTTGATCCCTCCATTCACGGGCGTTTTCAAGCTGGCGCTCAAAACGGGCTAAGACCGATTCGTAATACTCTTTTTCTAGAGAAACTTTTAATGATTTCCAATCCTCCGCCATTGCCTTAACTTCTTCGTATCCTTCAAAGTGGGTATCATAAATATTCTGCAAAAGGCTTTGACCGTTTTTCATTTTATAATCATAACGAAGCCTATGGAAAAAAAGAATTAAATTTTCAGGGCAGGTTGAAGAGTCTGCGAAAAGAGAGGCATTTTTTTGTGAATATTGCTTTGTATACCCTGTTCCAGACGGAGTTCTGTCTATACCGATAGCCTTTGCATCAGCTCTGTGATAGGTCCCCCATTTACTGAATTCGTAACCTTCAATATTAGGGCCGTAATGGCTATGAGGTGTCACCATAAAACATACGCCGAAAGGGGCATTGTACTTTTCATAAGCAGGGTATGATTTTAAAAGTATATCTTCTACTTTTTGTATAACTTCTTCCTTTTCAAAAGTAAGAGCACTCCACTCTTTTGCAATTTCCTTTGCGCAGATATTAGGATTCCATGCAATGCGCCCGTAACCGTAAAGGTTCGCCTGTGCAAGGGTATGACCTGTCCAATTATTATCAAGCCCTGTATTGACAACAGACGCGAACCCTTCAATGTTGGAAAACCCTTTTTGGTAATTTTTTACAAAGTCTTTTATACGGCTTTTTTCTTCGCCGTTAAATGTATCAAAATTTAAAATTTCTTCCCAAAAAAATGGGAGGAAACATAAATCAATCTGCTGTCCTGTATATTCTTGCGTTATCTGCAATTCCATTACATGGCGTGTGTTTTTTAAAGCTCCGAAAAGAGGCGATACAGGCTCTCTTACCTGAAAATCATAAGGGCCGAATTTTATTTGAAGTATAACATTATCATTAAACGCGCCGTCTAAAGGTTTAAAATGATCGTAAGCGGCGCAGGCTCTGTCAAAACTATGATCCCTCCAATCCTGTTGGCAGTTGTAAACAAAACATCTCCATATTACTTCGCCTCCGAATGGTTTTAAAGCTTGCGCCAGCATATTTGCGCCGTCTGCATGAGTGCGGTTATATTGAAAAGGGCCGGGCTCCCCTTCTGAGTCGGCTTTTACTATAAATCCGGCTAAGTCCGGGATGTATTTATAAATTAAAGCTGTTCTGTCTTTCCACCATTTTGCAACGGCAGTATCAAGGGGATCCGCTGTCGCAAGCCCTCCCAAAGAAAAGGGAGCGCCGAAATTAATTGACAATATAAGTTTTATCCCGAACTTTCTAAAGATAGCGGCGATTTTTGCATATTCTATTAAATATTTTTCTGTTATTAAAAGTTTCGCGTTACGCCTTACATTTACATTATTTAATGAAATCCTGTTTATCCCTATTGACGCAAGAAGCCTCCCGTAATCTTCAATACGTTTTTTATCGTAATTAAAATTTCCGTCTTTGAAAAAAAGCGAATTACCCGCATAACCCCTTTCTATAGTGCCGTCAATATTATCCCAATGGTTTATCATTCTTAAAGGAGATACAGGCGCGTCAATTAATTCAAATTCCTTTGATATTTTGCCGAGCCTTAAAAGAAAAAGAAATTTAAATACGCCGTATAAAAGCCCCTTATCATTCTGCCCTGCAATTATAATTTTATTCTCTGATATTTTTATTATAAAACCTTCGTTTCTAATTTTTTCTTTATTAATATTTTCAAATAATAAATTATTAATTGTTCCAAGAAAAATAAAACTTTTTTGATTATCCGCTTTTTTTAGAATTTTAAATGAATAATTTTTCAAAACTTTTTTTATACCTGTACAAAATTCATTTACTGCCTGTTTTGCAACTAAGGATTTTTCATTAAAACAAATTAAATTAGGAAGCTCTAACTTTGGATAAAAAGTTTTTGCTGATAGCCAGCAATCGTATTCATTTATCATATTTACTCTCTTTTATTTGATTTTTCTATCGCTTCCCATAAACCGCAAAGATAACTTAAACCTATAGCCCTGTCATATAAACCATATCCGGGAACAGATTTTTCATCCCAAATCCTCCTTCCATGATCAGGGCGCATAGGACCGTCAAAACCTATATCATATAAGGCTTTCATTATTTCATACATATCCAAAGAGCCGTCACTTGAAATATGCGCCGATTCTTCAAAATCACAATTATTTATTCTTTTTAAATTCCTTATATGTGCAAAATGAATTCTTTCTTTTATACTTTTAATAATATCAGGTATATCGTTATCAGAATTTGTTCCAAGGCTTCCTGAACATAATGTAATTCCGTTATTGGGATTTTCAACCATGTTTATTATTCTTAAAATATCTTTTTTATTTTTCATTATCCGAGGTAAACCGAAAACAGACCATGCCGGATCATCAGGATGTATAGCCATTTTAATATTAAATTGATTACAAAATGGCATTATCGCTTTTAAAAAATATTCTAAATTTGCAAATAATCTTTCTTCATCTATATTTTTATAAATTTCTAAAAGTTCTTTTATTTTTTCCATTCTCTGAGGCTCCCAACCCGGCAGAAGATGCCCTTGAGATTTTGAATTCATCAGATCAAATATTTTATCAGGATTAACTTTATCTATTTGTTTTTGTTCATAAGACATAACAGTTGAACCGTCAGGACGTAATTTTTCCAAATCTGATCTTGTCCAATCAAATACTGCCATAAAATTATAACAGACTAAATGAATATCTGCTTGTGATATAAGTTTTAAATTTTTAATATATCTTTCGATATACATATCACGATCATTGCTTCCTGTTTTTATCGCATCATGAACATTAAGACTTTCTATTCCTGCTATTTTTAAACCTGCATCTTCAACTTGTTTTTTTAGCGAGAATAACTCATGCTTTTCCCATTCATCTCCCGGTTGTTTTCCGTAAAGTGTGGTGATTACATTTTTTAAACCAGGTACTTGCTTTAATTTATCCAAGCTTATAGGATCATAGCCGGGCCCGAACCAGCGCATTGATATTTTCATTTTTAACTCACTTTATTTTAAATTTTAATTTAGCTTTCTCTAACTTTTCTGAATATGCGCATAACTCAAAAGTTCCGTTTTCACCGGCTTTAATCATTGCCAATGCTTTTCCTTCATTTGTCATAACCTTTGGAATAGTAAATCCCAAATTTTGATTTAAATCTGAAGAACATGCTCCCAGGAAAACAGCGTCTCCTGTTAAAGAAAATTCAATAAAAAAATCTTCAGTTTGACATAGTATATCATTTTTATCTGTAATATTTATTTCTATGTGTGCGATTTCACCTTTTTTTATCTCAGTAAGATCAGGTATTAATTTTATCTTTTTTGGAGTATCCGCTGTTTTTAAAATATAAGAGCATACTTCATTATTTTTATTAAATCCTTTTATTTCGATACTTCCGTAAGTATATTCAATATCCCATTCTATTATCCCGTTTTTATAGTCAGCTCTCTTTCTTCTGCCTCTTTTTTTTCCATTAATCCAAAGCTCGGCTTCTTCGCAGTTTGTAAAAGTGACTGCGTTCACATTACGCCTGTTAAAATGTTCGTGATTTAAATGCGATGTCATTGGAGGGAAGGACCAGCGCCCTCTTGCATAATCATTTTTCTTACTCTGATCGTTAAACGCTATATATATAAAAGGCTCATCTGTCCAAATACTTTTACGGTAATATGCGTTTGGTTTTAAAAATCCGCAAATATCAAGTATCGATCCTGTCCAACCTTTTGAAGGCCATGACGCTTCTCCTAAATAATCAATCCCTGCCCATATAAATTGACCTATTACATTTTCATTTTCTAAAACAAAAAGCCAGGGGTTTTTATCGCAAACATCTTCAAAGTTTGTACTTACGCTTGAATAATAATCATAACATTCTGTCCCTATAATCGGTTTTTCAATTCCGTCTGTATATGCCTTGTATAAAGGCTCATGATAATTAAGCCCGATTACATCAACATCTTTTGTAATTTTTTTTGTTAATTTTACAAGTTCGCTCTCAGGAGACCAAACAAGGCTTCTTGGGTTTGCGTGAGGTGAAAGAGCGCAGGTAACAGGGCGGCTGTCAAGTTTTTTTACTATGTCAACTAACATTTTTTGAATCGCAATCATGCTGTCCTGCCCCTGATTTTCTACTTCATTGCCTACACTCCACATAAAAATTGATGGGTGGTTTCTGTCACGTAAAATAAAATCTGTTAAATCACGCTGCGCGTCATTATCAAAATGATCCGCGTAATAGCCGCTTTTCCATTTGTCAAAACATTCGTCAATTACATAAAAACCTAATTCATCGCAAAGATTTAAAAATTCTTCTGAAGGCGGATTGTGGCTTGTCCTGATTGCATTGCAGCCTATGCTTTTTAAAATTAAAAGCCTTCTTTTCCATACCTCATCATAATGAGTCGCGCCTGTTATCCCGCAATCATGATGCAGGCAAACTCCTTTAAGTTTAATTTTCTCACCGTTAACTGTCATCCCCTTGTTATATGCAATTTCAATATGCCTTATTCCAAATTTTACTTCCTGTTCATCAACTAAATTTCCATTATTTTCAATTTTAATTAGCGTTTTATATAAATACGGTTTTTCAGCAGACCAAAGAGAAGGATTCTTGATTTGAATTTTATGTTCAATTATTATTTCATTTTTTTCATTAAAAACAAAATTTAAAATATTTTCAGATATTAATTTTTCATCTTTATCATACACAGAACATTTTGCATTAAAATTTTCTTTATTATCATCATTTTTAATAATTGTTGTATTTACATAAACAGTTGCAAAATTCATTTTTTCATTTAATTCTGTATTTACTAAAACACCCCATCTTTTAATATGAGTCATCTGTGTTATCATTAAAAAAACATTTCTAAAAAGACCGCTCCCTGAATACCACCGATCCGGAGCTTCACAGCCGTTATCAAGTTTTACAGCTATTAGGTTTTCACCTTCTCTAACAAATTCAGTAATATCAAGTTCGAAACTTATATAGCCATTAGCGCGGCAACCTGCTTTTTTACCGTTAATAAAAATTTCGCTGTTTCTGTATGCGCAACCGAAATAAATATAAACTTTTCTTTTAGATATATTTTCCAAGGTAAAAAATTTACGATACCAGCAAATATTTTCCCATGCGAAAAAACCCTGCATATTTTGAGGAGTCCAGCCTTCAAGAGGACCTCTGTTAAAGGGCTGTGATATTACCCAATCATGAGGTAAATCGGTATTTTTCCATGTACGATCATTGTATTTAGGATTTTGAGCGTTTTTTGCATCTCCAAGAAAGAATTTCCAGTCTTTATTAAAATTCTCAGTAATGTAATTCAATTTATTCTCCTAATTTATCGTTATTTTTAATATAATATCAAAAATTAAAGTAATAGTCTATATTGATACTGCCTTGCTTATTACAGTATTTAATGGTATTATTAATATTATTTTATTAAGAGGTATTAAGATGAAAATTATTAGACATGTAAATTTTATTCTATGCACCTTACTCATTTTATTTTGTATAACAGCTTGCGGTTCAACACAAAAACCTGCCGTTAAACAAAATGAAGTAAAGGAACTCCCTGCTCTTAAAACAATTTACCAAGATTATTTTCTGCTTGGAAATATTATAAACAGCAGATATTTAAGAGATCCTGATCAATTTGAAATGATAAAAAAACATTTTAATATTGTAACGGCGGAAAATGATATGAAGCCGAATCATTTAGCGCCGCGTGCAAGAGACGGTCAATATAATTTTTCCAATGCAGACAGATTGGTAGATGAAATGCTGGCAAATAATATTAAAGTGCACGGACACACTCTTGTTTGGCACTCTCAGACACACGCATGGATGACGCAAGGGACGCCGGAACAGGTAAGGCAGACTTTAATTAATCACATAAGGACAGTGCTTGCCCATTACAAAGGAAAAGTATTTTCCTGGGATGTTGTAAACGAAGCTGTTTTAGAAAGGGTAAACCCGGGAATTAATGTTAACGATTGGAAAATCCAGCTTAGAAAAGAAGATGAAAGCGGCTGGTATAGAGCATTAGGTCCTGATTTTATTGAACTTGCATTTAGAACAGCACGCGCCGCAGACCCGGATATTATGCTTTACTATAATGATTACAATCTTAACAATTCCAGAAAAGCGCAAGTAGTTGCAAGTATGGTAAAAGAATTGAATGATAAATATAAAGCCGAAGGAAATACACGTAACCTTATAGACGGAATCGGTATGCAAGGGCATTACGGTATAAATACATCTGCGCCGCAGGTACGTCAATCTATAGAATTATTTATTTCTATAGGTGTAAAAGTTGATATCAGCGAACTTGATATAGAATTGAAAAGTGTAGGAAGCGGTTCTTTCGGTCAAGGCAGAGATGTTAAAACACATGAATCTGAACAACGTATACAAGCAATAAAATATGCGGAGCTTTTTAATATATTTAAAGAATACAGCGATCATATCCCGCGTGTTACCATGTGGGGTTTGGATGATGAGAGCAGCTGGAAATCTTTGGGGAATCCCTGTCTTTGGGACGGTAATTTAAATCCTAAACAGGCTTTCTTTGCGGTTGCAGATCCGGATAAATTTTTAATTCAATGAAAATTTTTATTAAACATTTTACTGCCATCATATCAATTGTATTTTTGTTTATTTCTTCTTGCGGAACAAATACAGGGAGCGGAAAAATCGAAGGTGATATTAATATAAATTTAAATAATTTACATCAAGTAATTGATGGTTTCGGCGGTTCAAATGCATGGACAAGACTGCCCAATCACAGTGAAACAGCCGCAGCATTGGTTAAACTACTCTACTCCCGTACAGAAGGGATGGGGTTTACAATATTAAGAAACAGAATTCCTTTCAGAGAAAGTTTGCCGGGCGATACAAATGTTCATAATGACGGTTTCCTTGTCAGAAAAAGCGATAATACTTATTCATACACAGAAAATGCTGACGGTACAAAAACTTTTAATTTAAACTGGGATAGCTGGGATTTAGACGGCACAAGAAAACTTATCAGTCAAATTAAAAATCTAGGCGGTCAAGGTCCTGAACAACTTGTTATTATGAGCGCTCCCTGGTCTCCTCCCAATAACCGCGTAACACAATGGAAAGAAAATATAACAGGTGTTAACGCGAGAACAAATTTTACAATAGATTATTCAAGACCTGAAATTTGGGGGCGCTTAAAAAGAGCGCATTACAATGATTACGCTGACCTTCTTGCAGATTATGTAAAAGATTTTGAATCAAAAATGGGACACCCTCTTTCGATCCTTTCTGTTCAAAACGAACCGAATTGGAAAGCTGATTGGGAATGTGCTTATTGGAGCGGCACTGATTTAAGGGATTTTATTAAAATTATTTCTCAAAGATTCCCGATGAAAGGTCTTAATCCGGGAAATAAGGGTATCGGAATAATGATGCCTGAATTTGAAAATTTTAATATAAATTTTAATGAAATGATAAAACCTTCAATTGATGATCCTGATGCGGAGCGGATTATAACCCATATCGCATTACACCAGTATAATGCACCTAACGATGCATCTTCAAGAGCTGGAGCAAGAGAATTCCCTGATATTATTAAAACAGGAAAACGTTTTTGGCAGACTGAAGTATCAGGTTCAGGGACTTATCTTCCAAAAGGAATCGGAATTCAAAACGCTCTTTTCTATGCAAGAATGATACATTGGGACATGACCTTAACTCAAACTAACGCATTTCTTTATTGGTGGCTTTGGACAAATACTCCTTCAGATGATTTTCCTGGCGCATTAGTAGTAGCCGATTATGATGAGTTAATCACCGCGCATCGTCTTTACGCAATGGGTCAATACAGCCGCTTCATACGTCCCGGATGGCACAGGGTTGATTGCTCTGCTTCACCATTAACAGGAATGTATTCGAGTGCGTACAGAAATACTCAAACAAATGAAATAGCAATAGTAATTATTAATGAAACAATATCTCCAACTACTGTTTCTTTAAATTTAGAAGGAGAAGAATTTGATAATCTTTCAATTTGGCGTACCTCTGCAAATGAAAAATTAAAATCTTTAGGCAAACAAAGAATAGAAGGAAACACAGCGCATGTAAATCTTGCCCCCCTATCAATATCAACTTTTTATGGGAGAATAAAATGAAAAGAAATGCGAACATTGAACAAAAATATCAAAAAAAATATTATTTATTAATTGTATTTTTTCTTATTGTAATTCCTTTATTTATTTTTAATGCATGTTCTGAAAATAGCAATGTAGACGATCCTAACCACATGTTAAATCTGGAACCGCTCAAGGATCAATTTAATGATTATTTTTCTATTGGAAATATTTTCAGCCCAAGTGATATAGGAAGCGGAAAAATTTCAAATAAAAGAATAACACATCATTATAATTTTATTACCGCAGAAAATGATATGAAACCGGATAAGATAAATCCAAACCGCGGATCTTACAATTTTTCAACAGCTAATTCAATGGTTAATTCCGCCAGAGCTTCCGGTTTACAAGTGGTCGGTCACACCTTGCTTTGGCACAGCCAAATCCCTGCATGGCAGAGAAATCTTAGTACAGATAATACCTCAAAAGCAACGACACTTCAATATATGAAAGAATATATTACCAGAGTGGTAACAGAGTTTAAAGGGCGGATATATTCCTGGGATGTATTGAATGAAGCTTTCCCTGACGGCAATTATACAAGTGATTGGAAAACATCAATGAGAAAAGAAAACCCATGGTTTAATAAAATAGGACATGAATTTGTGTATGAAGGTTTTAAAGCTGCCCGTCTTGCCGATCAAAATACAATTTTATATTACAATGATTACAATTTAAATATGGCAAGTAAAGCAAAAATGGTTCACGATATGGTACGCGATATTAATTTACAATGGAAAACAGATTCAAGATATGACGGTAAAAATTTAATCCAGGGTATAGGAATGCAAAGCCATCATAATACAGGAATACCCGCAAGCCAGATAAAAGCGTCACTTGAGCTTTTTAAACCTTTAGGTGTAATTATTTCCATCTCTGAACTTGATGTACTTTCTCAAAGCTGGAATGAATATTCAAGTAATAAAACTTTGACCAATGAAGGAAAAGCGAAAGCTGCAAGTTTATACGGTGAATATTTTTCGCTCTTTCTTGAATACTCCGATATTATAGAAAGGGTAACATTTTGGGGGCTGACAGACACAAAAAGCTGGCGTGCCAGAGCTCAACCTCTCCCTTTCGATGGAAAAAGTACAGCAAAATCGGCATACTTTAAAATTATTAATGCTTTGGAAGCTCATAAAAAAAAGTAAAAATGCTTCAAGTATTTTTACTAATCCATTGAATCGCCATTTGACGCAATTCCAGCGATGAGGAACAATGTAGTTTTAATTTTATATGTTCTTTATGAGAATCGATAGTCTTTGTACTCAGATTGTACATCGATGCGATTTCTATTGTTCCTAATCCTTTTCCGATAAGAGAAAATACTTGAAGCTCCCTGTTTGAAAGTTTTTGCAAGGACATGGTCCAATCTTTGGAACCTCTTGCATTCTCTTCTGTCATTGCTTGAAAAACCCGGTCTCTTTCACTCTCGCTCAAGTATACTTTTCCGTCCATAACTGTATTAACAGCTTCCATTATTTTTGCAGCATTCTCAGTCTTCATGATATATCCGCGCACTCCCATGCGAAGAACTCTTTCTGAAAAAAATCTTTCATCACTTGTTGTAAGCACTAAAATAATTATCTGCGGGTTTATAGATTTTAATTTTAATATTAAATCCATTCCGTTTTCTTTTCCAAGATTGATTTCCAATATAATTAAACGCGGATTATCTTTTTCCATTATTTTTATTGCATCTGTAATATTGGTCGTAATACCTACGATATTAAATTTATGACTGCTTTCTAAAATAGTTGACAGCCCAATACTGTAAATAGGCTGATCATCAATAATTAAAACCTTTGCAGATACGTTTCTTGCCATATTATATTACTACTGTATTTTCAGTACATATACTATAGTACAATTTCCCTATGTTAAATTTAAATAAAAAAAAAGCAGGATGAAAATTCACCCTGCTTATTAATATTAATTTTTAAACCCCGTCATCGCTTGTTTGTTTTTTAGGTCTTCCCCTTCCTGCAGGCGCTTCATAAGAAGGAGAAGGTTCTGCTGCTTCTTCTTTTGCCGCCTTTGATACGATGGTATCCTGCTTTGCACTTGTTTTTGATTGCGGGCTTTCCCTGCCGGGGAAGATCTGCGCTCTTAATTTTTTATCCAGCTCTTTCATGAAATCAGGATGGGTTTCAAGATAATCCCTTGTGTTTTCCCTGCCCTGCCCTATTTTTTCATCGTTGTAAGAATACCAGGCACCGCTTTTTTTAATGATGTCGTATTTTACAGCGCAATCTAAAAGACTTCCGACAGCAGAGATTCCTTTGCCGAAAATAAGCTCGATTTCTGTTTTCCTGAAAGGAGGTGCTACTTTATTTTTTACAACTTTTACTCGTACCCTGTTACCGATAGCGTCCGCGTCCTTGCTCACTTCGATGGTTTCTGTTTTACGCACTTCAAGCCTTACAGATGAATAAAATTTCAAAGCGTTCCCGCCTGTTGTTGTTTCCGGGTTTCCGAAGAAGACGCCGATTTTCATACGGATTTGATTAATGAAAATAAGTATTGTTCTTGATTTACCGATGGTTGCCGTAAGTTTACGCAGGGCCTGGCTCATAAGGCGCGCCTGCGCTCCCATTTGAGCATCCCCCATTTCACCTTCAATTTCTGATTGCGGGGTGAGTGCTGCAACAGAGTCAACAACGATTACGTCTACCGCTCCTGATCTTACAAGACTTTCTGTAATTTCCATCGCTTGCTCGCCGTTGTCAGGCTGTGAAACCCACAATTCCTCAGTGTTTACGCCTAAATTTTTAGCATAAATCGGGTCGAGAGCGTGCTCAGCGTCAATAAACGCGGCGTTTCCGCCTAATTTTTGCGCCTCGGCGATAGCGTGAAGGGCTAGGGTCGTCTTCCCTGACGATTCAGGTCCGTAAATCTCGATTATACGCCCCCGCGGATAGCCGCCTATGCCCAGTGCCTCATCCAGCAGGATTGATCCTGAAGGCACCGTTTCGATACCTGCGGCGGCACTATGCGCCCCAAGTTTAATTAATGATCCCGCGCCAAATTGCTTTTCAATTTGAAGGCGGGCCGCTTCCAAGGCTTTTAATTTTTCCTCTGCTGTTGCATTTGGATTGACCCTGGTCTTTTCTGTCTCATTTGACTTAGCCATAATAATCTCCTCCCCTTTATATGGCGCACAGATGCGTGGCGCTTGATCGAAACTGACAATATTTTATCATATTCATAAATTTATTACAACATATTACTATACTTTTGTCAAGTATTATTCTAATTTTATTGCTTTATTTTTAATTATAATAAATAATAAAAGTAAGTTATGAATCCTTTTATAGTCTGTGCGACTCGTTCCATGCGTAATTACACTTCCCAGGTAATAGAGTATCTTTCTAAATATTTAACCTTCTCTAATATTGCCGATCAAATTAACGGGCTTGATTTACTTAACACTGATTTATTTGCTGACGGGGAAATGGAAGTATCAGTTAACTACTCCATACGCGGCAGGGATATAATCCTTTTTTCTTCCAGCGCGCGCAATGATGCAGGCATCAGTGTAGAACAAGCGAAAATCGAATTGTATCATGCTGTTGACGCTTTGGTACGCTGTCAAGCAAATCGCATTTTGGTATTTGAACCATTTATATCCTGTTCACGTTCAGACCGTACCTTAAGAAGGAGTTCTGTCGGTTTGTGGGTTCATTTAAAAACCCTTTCAAGTTTAGGCGCTCAGCATATTGTCACTTTTCAAATGCATTCAGATAAATCCAAAACGATGCTTGATCCCTCTCATTCAGCGATTGACGATATCCCTGCCCTTACTCTTTTAAAAAAATATCTTTGCGATAAATACATAAAAACCCTTGATTTTCTTGAAAACGAAGTAAGGAATAATTGGGCTTTCTGTTCGGTTGACGCGGGAGGAGAGAAACTCGCCCGTGTTTTTGCAAATTCATTCGGCGCTCCTTTGGTTGTCGCTCACAAGCAAAGAGATTATTCAAAACCAAATACCGTTGAATCAATCAACATACTTTCCGCAGAACCTATTGAAGGGAAAAGTTTATGGATAGTAGATGATATGATCGATACGGCAGGCTCTGTAGAAAAATTGATAAGGGTCTTAGCCCAGCTTAACCCTAAAGATATCAATATAATTTCCGTTCACGCTCTTTTTTCTCCCCCCGCTGTAGAAAAACTTGAAGCGCTCTCAAGAGAAGGTCTTTTAAAACACATGATAGTGACAGATACAGTGAGCTGTTCCAATTACAAGCAGAATATCCCCGGTCTTGAAATAGTTCAATCTGCGGAATTATCTTCGCAAATAGTAAAAGCGATTATCAATAATGAATCGATGAGCAAACTTCTTCAGCCTTTCAATGCCGGATCTTATCTTAGTTTGCGCGGCTAAAAACCTTACTTGCAGCATTGATACTTGAAGAACGCATTGTAATTTTCTTTATAGGCATTTTATCTTTAAGAAGCGCATAAAAAAGTTCGCAAAGGTTCTCGCAGGTAGAAACCTTTTTTGTAACAATTATCCGGTATTCAGGATATGACCATGCAAGAGGATTGTCTATCTTTTTAAGAGGAACACAATTAGCAGGATCATTGTTAATCCCTTCTTTCTTGTAAACAGCAAGAACCGCATCAAGAAGAGGGTCTCCTTCTTGAAATAATGTCGCATGGTGGAAGTGGTCAACAACTTCCCATGCTTTTTTAAAACCTTCTTTACAGGCGTGAGCATATCCTGTAACAGGGTCTACTTTGTCTTCCAGTTCAATTTCCAAAAGACCCGAATGCCCGTGAAGATGCTTGGCTTCCCTCGGCCAATTCATAAATCGATGGGCGTACTGAAAATCAAGTCTAACAATTGATGTATATAAATCGTCCATAATAATCTCCTTTTCATTTATTTTTTTTGAGAATAATTCTCAATAGAATATTATATAACATAAAATGTATTTGTAAAGAAAAATCACCTTGTTTCATGTTTTGTTATACGACATTTGTGATTTTTTAAAATAATTTGTTTTTTCTTTCTGTTTTAAAATTTATTATTCATTAATATTTTTTTGTTCAGTATCCTAATTCAGCAGTGTCTAAAATTATCGTAACAGGACCGTCATTTGTATATGACACCATCATGTGAGCCTGAAATTCCCCGCATTCGCATACAAGACCTTGTTTTTTCACTTCTTTAATAAAATATTCATAAAGTGATTTTGCTTTTTCAGGTGCGGCGGCTCCATTCCATGAAGGCCTCCTTCCTTTACGCGCATCTGCAAGTAGGGTGAACTGCGAAATTACCAGAACTTTTGCGTTTCTAATGGACTGCGCGTTTAAATCTTTTAAAGAAAGATTCATCTTCCCTTCATTGTCATTAAATATTCTTAAATTTACGATCTTTTCAGTAAGCCAATCCGCATCCTTTTCGCTGTCGTTATGCGCAACACCTAAATAAACCAATAAGCCGCAATCAATCTTGCCTTTTACGATATTATCAACAGAAACTGACGCATTTATAACACGCTGAATAACCGCTTTCAATCTTCAAGTCTTCCGGATTGATGAATCGCTACACCTTCCATTTTAATATCAGCGGAAGAGGTAATTATTATCCTGCCTAATACTTCTAAGGGGCGTTCGGTATTTATAGCGACAGGTCTGTTAAAATCAACTGTTATAATTCCTTCAAGAGTCCTTCTTGTATCATAACCTACAAGTAAATCAAAACTTGTCTTTTCATCTGTAATTTCTACGTTAGTCGCCATGCCTCTCCAGATTACATGAACATTTCTGTAAACAATAGGTTCAGTTTTTATTTCTGAATAAGAAGGATTATCTGTTTTCTTAAAAGTGTCGAAGCCGGGAATTTCCATGTTATCAATTATCAGACGCGCTCTATTTTTTAAACCTTCAGATGCGTTTGATTCTAATATACGGTTAAGATTTACTTTTGCAGCCTCATCACGGTAATCTGTAAAAAGAGACAGAGCCCTGTCATAAAGATTTATCGCCTGATCACGTGTAAGGATATATCTGTAATAACCGCCTGTTTCAACCGGCTCCCTTCTTTCCTGAACAGAAAGAGTATATTCTGTTACAGGACGATCATTTTGTTTTTTAAAAGGATTTGATATTGTTTTTGAAATAAGAAGTATTCCAAAAATTAATACAAAAACAGCAAGTAAAATAAGAAATATAGAAAGAAGCATTTTTTTATTAAAAAACGGGGATGGAATAGGAGGGAAAAATTTTGAAAGCCTTGCAGGAGATGATACCCAATCAGCAAGGGTTTCAGAAGAAGAATGTTTTCTAATAATATTAAGAGCGTTTTTCGCTATTTTATTTTTTGGTTCCAGTTCCAATACATCAAGATAAAAATCAACCGCTTGAACTGTATTCAAATTTTTTAAGTTGTAAACCGCCAAGCCAAGTAAAGTTAATTTATCATTTTTAGGTTTAATGCGTTTTGCAATTTTTAAACAATCATAAGCTTCAATATATCTGCCTGCATGAAGGCAGATAATTCCGAAAAGCTGGTAGAATTGCAATGAATTTCTATAAATGTCTTCTTCATCTTGCAGTGTTTTAATGGCATCTTCGTAATTGCGTTTTTTTGCAAGAAGAGCCGCTTTATCCAATAAGGGATCACCTTTTATGTATAACACAGTTAGTTCCTGTAACTATTTATTACTCTTTCAATTTCTGCTAAATCTTTTTCATTTAAATTTATTTCCCCTGAAATAAATTTGTTGAGTAATTCCTGCATTCTTTCTAATGTCGCTCTATCGCTGTCTGTTAATGTATAAGTTGATAATTCTTTTTGTGCTTTTTCTTCCATATTTGATTGTTGTAAAATCTGAGTTGCATTAACATCAACCGAGCGTAAAGCTTGAAGATTTCCTTCTACTTCCACAGGATAATACCATTGCGCATCTTCTGATGTAAGATAAATTGAATAATTAATAATTTGCCCTCTTGCAATTACAACAGGTTCATAATAATAACATACAGCGGAATCATTTATAGAATACGGTAAATTATTAAAAGATCTTCCTTCATAATAACGAAGACTCCATGAAGCGTCATTTAAACGTTTCCAGTTTGCAAAATGAATATAATCAGGCGGAGGGTCATTCAAATTTTCAGGGTTTACAATACTCCCCATTAATGAAACACCGTTTCCTCGTGAAATCCAATATTTTTCACCAGAAAGACCTTTTATTTGCGTTTCATCTTTAATAACACGTTTACCTATTTCAAATTGATGAGAACCTCTCCTTTCGCTTAATATTGTATCAAGAAGCATTTTTAAGCCGACGGATATTTCTTCATCTTTTTTGTTTTCTATAGAGACAGTAATCATTACCCCGTTTGCGCTGCTTGCATTTGTTGTTTTAACCGGAGTAAAAGACTGTGTAACAAGTAAAGCCTCAGATTCAAAAATAAAAGCAGGGTCGCCGTTAAGCATATTAAAATTAGTTTTAAATGATCTTGATTTTCCAAGACGATGAATTTTCTTGTTTACATATAAGCTTAGGTAACTGGTATTAGGATTTTTATGACTTATTAAAGGTATATAAGCATTTTTTTTATTAAGCTCCGCTGATCGTGAAACACGAAGGTTTCCTTCCGGGTCGGGAGCATAAAAAAGTGAAAAACTGCTTGTTCTTGAATTTAGCACCAAACGAATCATCCCGTTATTTGCCTCATTAAAAATTTTATTTTCTGTTGGTACGATAGTTGTAGCTTGTTGCTTCACTTCAACTTCTTGCTTTACTTCAACTTGTTGAACTGCCGCTTGTTGTACTTCCGGTTTCACTTCCACTTGTTGAGCTTCTTCTTGTTGTAATTCTTCTTGCTGTACTTCCGTTTGCTGAGCTGCCGCCTCCTGTTGCTGTTGCCTCGCTTCTTTTCTTAATTGACTTCGGCTTTTTGTTTCAGTTTGCTGTTCATCTGTTACAGTTTCTTTATTTTTACGCTCTTTTGGTTTAATATCCTCTCTGATAGGAGACCCGTTATCTGAAAATTTATTAATGTAATTCCTGAAAGAATCGCAGCTATTTAAAATTAATAAAAATATTAAAACAGTACATATTCTGACTGTGAATCTCACCGAGTTCCCCCGCTGTCTTTTAAAAGCCGCTCTACATCATTCCCTAATTGCCTTGCCTTCTCTCTTAGAATGTCATTATTTTCATCATTAGAATCTTGTATTCTTTGATTGGAGTGAAATTGATCGATTTGAATAAGATCGGGAACAATTTTCTCTTCTTCGATAAGGGCATCCGATACTAGAGGTAAATTATTTTCTTCAGGAGGCAGTGTTATCGCTTCCTGACCACGGTTTTGATTGTTTGTTGTATTTGTTAATTCTGTTATGCGTCTTTGATATACATTTAATGTATGTTCATAAGTTCTTATTGTTCTCTGATAATCTTCGCTTGTTCTAAGAGACTCTTCATGACTCATTTGAAGAAGAGCTAAAAGCTCGGCTTCAATTTTCTTTTGTTTTATTAAATCCAAACGGTATGAAGATGCTTCTACTTTAGGACTGCCGGGATATCTTGCAATTACCCATGCATAAAATTTAGATGCTTCATCAAATTGACCCATCGTATAAAGACATTCTCCCATCCAGAAAAAAGACGCAGCCCTTCGATCTGCTGACATCTTACTGTCATCAGTAGTTAAATTATTATAACGGTTAAATAAGGCAAGCGCTTCTTCAAAATACCCTTGTAAAAAATAAATTCTTGCACGGTGATAAACCATATCTCTTGTGTAAGGTGAAGAAGGAGCGTTTTTTTCAAGTTCATCCATATCTCTAAGAGCCGAACCGTAATCAGAATTTGCCAGCTCACTTAAGATAACCCAATAAAGCGCGGCAGACCAATCATTCATGGTACGGGCGTTTTCCTGCGCTCTTCGGAACTCGATAGCAGCTTCCTGCCATCGTGAATGTTGATAAAGCCCTGCCCCATTCTGAAATCTTCTTTCAAAAACATTATTATCCTGCGCCGCAAGCGGGAATAGAATAACCGCTGTTAAAAACAAGATAATAAAACGCTTGATTTGACCCATACCCATATTATACTAAATTTCGGCAGATTTTTCCAGTATTTGAACAGCATAGCTCATAAAATGAGGTTAAGAATGATCCATGAATTTTTACAGATTTTTCGGATATTAAAATCTGTGTAATCCGCGAACCTTATTTTTTCCATGTTATTCAATGGATTATTTTGATTGTAAGCGTTCAATCAATCCTTTTTTGTCTTTGATTCCGAAAAAAGCTGAGCCCATTACCAGTGTGTCGGCGCCGGCTTTTAGAGCGGTTTGCGCTGTTTGTTCGTTTATGCCCCCGTCTACGGAGATGCGGAAATTTAACCCCGCTTTTTCCCTCATTTTTGCAAGTTTTTCTACTTTTTCAAGACATTCAGGGATAAGAGTCTGCCCTCCAAACCCGGGGTTAACTGTCATTACAAGAGCGATATCAATAAAAGGGAGTACTTCTTCAAGGATGGCACAAGGGGTAGCCGGGGCTATGGCGATACCGGATTTAATCCCCAAACTGCGGATTTCAGTTAAATATTTTTGAGAATGGACCTCAGCCTCATAATGAAAGGTGATTCCGTCCGCTCCTGCCTCTGCAAATTCTTTAATTAACCTGCTTGGGGTGACTGTCATGAGGTGGATATCAAAAAAGGCCTTTGTTTTTCCGCGTAAGGCGCGTAAAAGAGGCGGACCGAATGTTAAATTCGGAACAAAAGAACCGTCCATTACATCCATATGTATCCATGACGCGCCTGAAGCGTCAATCTCTGAAATGGACTGACCGAAATTAGCAAAATCTGCCGCTAAAATTGAGGGTGAAACAATTGTTTTATTCATTTTTATTAACCTTAATTAAGATCAAGATATAATACATTGAACAGGTACTATTGTCAAACCTTAAAAAAATGTTATAATAACAAGAGAAATAATGGATAAAGGGCAAGCTACGGGACTTTTACAGGAAGCCTATGAAAAACTTAAAGCCTCCGATGCAGCGACAGCCTGTTCTCTTTTGGAAGAAGCTCTCGATCTGGATTATGAAAATATTGAAATCAAGCATGCGCTTAAATGTGTCAACTGGTGGCTTGAAAATTCCAGGAGGATAGATGAATTAATAAATCCATACGAAAAGGGAGCTTATTTACTTTCTTTGCTAAAACCTTATTATTCATTTTTAGGGCAGTTAAATCAATCCGTTGGACAAACAGGTTTGATGCAAACAAAATTCGAACAGTGTCATTATGCCGTCCGATATTTTGTTTATTCTCAGGCTCTCTTTTTTTTTGAAAAGTTGCTTGGAAACCCTTCAAATCAACATGATACAGGCTTACTGCTTTTTGCAGGCAGGTGCAATAAGGGGCTTGGCAATTACGATGAAGCATTATTTTTTCTTGAACAGGCGTTTACAAATAAAATGCATGATGCGGAAATTTTAGCGGAACTTGCAGATGTCAACGCATTGCTTGCGCAAATTAAAAATGCAAAAGCGTTATTCAAAGAAGCGTTTTTTATAGATCCTGCAAAAGTTGATATAACTGCAATGGAATCTGCGCTAATTCAGAATCTATGTCAAAAGGTTTCTGAAAAAGGATATAAAGATGAAGCGTTATGCGAATGGATACCGGTATACGGTCATCTTTGGAAAGTTTTTTCTGTACAACGCGAATTAAAACAAATGGAGGTCGGCAGGCTTAAACAATCAATTTTTTCCTTAGAGGCGGAATATGATTCAAACCCTGCAAGAAGAGAGCTAATTAAACCGCGTCTCTTAAATCATTATTTTTGGCTAATTGATTATTACGATGTTACTAAAGAAAATTCTTCGCTTATTGAAGAAACGTTATTAAAAATAAAAGTTACAGATCCGGAAATATACAGTATTTACACCGGATAAAATGAGGAGTGAAAGATTTATGGATAATACAAAAACAACAGTTGAAACAGCGGGAGTAGGAAATGAACAACGGAGCGAAGCTGCCCCCATCCCGGCATTTTCAGAAAAAGCGCAAAGCCTGTTGAAAAATTTACAAGAATCACTTAATGAAGAAAAATGGACAAGGGCAAGCCTGGGAAATTATTCGACTAACCAATTTAAGGAACTTGATGCAATTTTAAAAACCGCCCGTGAAGAAAAAGTGTTAAATGATTTAAAGAAAAACTGCGATGAACATTTATCTCACACGAGAAACAGTATAATCGCTTTATATTTATCAGGGATGATTGCGCTCTCACGTCAAATAATTGACGATGCCGCGATGATCAATCTTGTATCAATATTTCTTGATAACCATAAATGGAATATTGTTAAATATCTTTGTGAAAGAATTTTGGATCACGGTGAATCAAAATACGCGCTGCGTACTCTTGCAGATTGCTATAAAAACGACAACGAAGAAGAAAAAGTATTTGAAATATGGGAAAGGCTAGTTAAAGTTGATTTTGAAGAAGCTGAAATCGTAAAAAATCTTGCCGAGCATTATGAAAAAAAGGGGAAAAAAGAAGAAACTATTGAATATTACAAAAAATCCCTTCATCGTTATTTAAACAAAGGTAATTTTTCCAATATAAAAGAAATTTGGGAAAAACTCATTGTCATAAATTTTGAGGATATTGATTTCTTTTTGCACATTCAGAAAAAAATTGCAAAGTCAATAAGCGAAGATAAAGCTGTTTCATTATTAAACGAACTTTATGCAAAATACAAAGAATTGGATATTGATATTGCTATAAATATATTAAAAATTGTTCTTGAATACGATGAAAGAGATAATCAAGCCCGTAAAGAAATAATTGATTGTTACAGAAAAAAATATGCATCTCACAGCCAGCTTGAAGAATATATCCGCATTTCAAATTTATCTCAGCATTACCGCGCGGTTCATCAGGCGATAGCTGATTTTGAAAAACATATTGCATTCGATAAAGGTAACTTTGTTTATCACCGCACATGGGGGGTCGGGCGTATTGCAAGTATCATAAAAGATGAAATTACAATTGATTTCTCCAAAAAAAGAGGTCATACAATGTTATTAAAAATGGCTGTTGACGCTCTTCAAACATTGTCTAAAAATCACATTTGGGTTTTAAAAGCGACAAAGAAAAAAGAAGATTTAAGAGAAAAAATTAAAGATAAAGATGAAAATATTATTTGGGCTTTAAAAATTATTATTAAAAGTTTCGGTAATTCTTGTGATATGAAAAAAATTAAACAGGAATTATCACCGGCTCTTTTAACAGCCGGTGAATGGTCAACGTGGAGTTCAAAAGCGCGCGAGATTTTAAAATCAAATCCAGATTTCGGGGTAAATACAGAAGACAGCGATATTTTTACAGTCCGCGACAGGCCTGTCAGTATTACACAAAAACTTTATAATGAGTTTTTTGCAAAACATACTTTCTATGAGAAAGTATCTGCCTTCAGAGATTTTGTTAATAATAAAAACGCATCTGCTGATTCAGAACAATTTACCGATATGCTTAAAGTTTTTACAGACTATCTTCCTGAAACAAGCCAAAAAACAGAATATTCCATCGCTTCATGGCTTTTAATTAAAGAAACATCTGAAAATAAAAATTACCTGCATTTAAAAAATTCTGTACTTACAGATTTTGAAGATATTTTTAATGAAATAAAAGATTTACCTTCTCTTTTTAAATCATTAAAAGATTCAAAATTAAAATCGGACTTTTTGGTAAATATAAAACAATTTATTAAAGATTGGCCTGATATTTATATCAAATTATTCCCTGTTTCACAGCTCCCTCCAATTACTGAACAACTTGAAGCTGAAGGTTTTAAAGATAAACTTTCTGTTATGTGCAAAGAATGTTTTGAACATCTGCGAGAAAACCGTGAAGCGGTTGTGTGGATTTACAAAAATGCAAGAAAAAAAGAATGGTTTAAAGATGCTGACATCGGTATTGAAAAACAACTTATCGCTCTTATTCATGTTCTTGATATTACATTCCGTGATATTAAAAATAATAAAGATACAGTAGAAAACCGTAAAATAAATAAACTTGTATATAACATCCTTTTTAAAGACGGCGACTTAATATCATATATTGATAATTCAGATGAAGATGCTATTATAAGAATATTTACCTTTATTAACGGTGTAAAAGACCTTGACCCTCAAGATAAACAGAATCTTCGCAGCCGTATAACAAGTAAGTTTCCTAATTTTAAATTCTTCGGTGATACAGAAAAGAAAGAAGCATCTATCGGTCTTTGGGTAACACATGCAATGTATATAGAGAAGCAAAAACAACTTGTGCATATCATGGATGTTGAAATTCCTGCTAACTCCAAAGAAATAGAATATGCGCTATCCCTGGGAGATTTAAGAGAAAACGCCGAATATAAAGCAGCAAAAGAAAAACAGGAACAATTAAAAATGCAAGTTGCAAAACTTAATGCGGAATTTGAGAAAGCGCAGCTTTTCGATCCAAGTTCGATAAATACCACAAGAGTATCATTTGGTACAACAATCGTGCTTTTCAATGAAACCGCCGGAAAACAGGAAGAATATACTATTTTAGGTCCATGGGAATCTGATTCAAAAAATAACATTATTAATTATCAATCTCCCTTCGGCAGCGCTATACTTAGAAAAGAAGAAGGTGAAAGATTTGAATTTGCCATAAATGACGAGAAGATTACTTATTTGATAGAAAAAATAACAGCAGCGGAGTTTTAACTATTAAGAGGTATTTATGAAAAGGAAAAATGCTGTCGTAGCTAAAACAGCCTTTGCTGTTAAAAAAGCGGGTTCAATAATATTATTTATTATTGTTCTTTTTTGTGCGAATACAGTATACGGACAAAATACATCACCTATTGATTTAATACTGCTATTGGATACCTCAACAGGAATGAGCTCTTCTTATGATAATGTAAACAACTATTTACTGGATACATTTTTAACAGAATTTTTGAGGGTAGGAGACACTTTCCATTTCATCCCTTTTTCAGAAACACCAAAATTGGATGCAGCGCGGCGTATTTCAGGAATAGGGGATGTTGAAACAATAATCGCGCGTATGCTTCTTCAATACCCAATTGAGAATGGAAACAATGTAAGGGCTGCTCTCGCTTATGCGGAAGAATACCTTACTTCCCTTCCTAACCGCCCGAAAAAAATCGTTTTAATTACATGCGGTTCAGATACAAGTAATTTAGCGGCAGCCTCAAGAACCCGCCTATCATCCAGAAACACAACTGTAGATTTTATACAAGTGACAGCGGGACAAGCTCTCACCAATCTTCCGCGATCCGGCAGAGAACAAAGAACAGTGAATAGAGAACAGGCAACGCCTAGACCAAGCGCTACGGCATCACCAAACACTACAACTACTCCAAGCGCTGTGGCAACTGCAAGTACTACGACAACACCAAGCACTGCAACTACTCCAAGAACATCAAACCCTGTAACAACTCCAAGTGCTGCGGCAACTTCAAGCACTACAACTACTCCAAGTACTACAGCAAGCACTGTTACAACTCCGAGCGCAACTACAACACCAAGCATTGCAACTACTCCAAGTACTACAACATCACCAAGTACAACAGCATCACCAAGCGCAGCTACAACTTCAAACACTACAACTACTCCAAGTACTACGGCAACTTCAAGCACTACAACTACTCCAAGCATTACAGTAACACAAGACACTTCATCAACAACAATCACTGTTACAACTCCAAGTACTGTGACATCTCCAAGCCTTGAAACTTCAAGTATTGTAACATCAGACACAATAACTCAGACTTCACCAAGTGTAAGTGACTCTGCTTTAACAGGAATAAGCACAACAGAAACAACATCATCAACTACAGCCGCTTCTTCTGAAAAACAAACAAATACTTCCGTTACATCACAAACAAGCGAAACATCTTCACGTTCAACGAACTCTTCTTCATTACCGATTATCATCGGTATTATAATATTAGTACTTTTATTATTGGGTCTTTTAATTTTCCTTCTTTCGCGAAGATTACGATCAAGCCCTAACCGTGTTATGTCTCAAGCCTCCGATTCCGATGCTAAATTAAAAGACACATCTGATATAAAAACATCACAGCGCGAAGTAATTAATTATTCGACAAGCCCGTCAAGACGCACAAGCCCTTATGATGATAAGCCTACTGCGGCTGATAACAGCAAATCAGTAGTGATAAACCCTTCAGGCCCCTTATTGTTAAACCTTTTTGTGGAAGATCAAAATACCAATATCGGCAAAAGAAATATCCATTCTTTAAAATCAGGGTACAGCCTTACAGTAGGCGGAGGGGAAGCAGATGATTATCATATCTTTCTTGTTCCAATCCCCGCTCACATCGGTGAAATCCGAAGGAACGGAAGCCAATTAACATTCATTCCGAAAAAAGAAAAATATTTCCCTGATATTAAAGCTAACGAAGTAAATGACTGCATCAATAAAACAATAAGAATTATATCCGATAAAAATTATGAAATGCGTTTCAGATTTGTTATGTACGAAGACCCTCTTATTGCGCTTAACAGGCTGCTTAATTCGGTGAGATTACCGGGATAAGGGTGATACTAACACGCCGTAGCCTTTTTCCCCTGTCAGCTCACCGTCTTTCATTATAAATTTTCCCCTTACTATTGTCGCTATCGGGACGCCTTGCACTTCCATTCCGTCATACGGGCTTGTTTTGCTTTTTGAGTGAAGGTTTTCTTTTTTGATTGTTATTTTCTTTTTCATATCGACTATCGTAAGGTCTGCGTCCGATCCAGGCTCAATACTTCCCTTTTGAGGATAGATCCCCCAAATTTTTGCAGGGTTTTCACTTGCAAGACGTGTAAAATCATTTAGAGTGATTTTTCCTTTATTTACTTCGTTTAATAAAAGAGGGGCTAATGTTTCAACCCCGCATAAACCGGCAGGAGCGTCCCAAAGAGGGAGGGCTTTTTCAGAAGGAGTATGAGGAGCGTGATCGCTTGCTATCATGTCAATTACTCCGTTTTTTACATCTTCACACAAAGCAATGCGGTGTATTTCGCTCCGTATAGGCGGATAAACCTTATGTGAGCATTTTTCTGCATCAAATAAAAGATAATGGGGGCAGGTTTCCGCAGTTATTTTTATCCCTTTCTGCTTTGCTTCCGCCGCCAAAATTGCACCGTCTTTTGATGTTATGTGATGAATATGTATATCAGCTCCTGTATATTTCGCATAACAAATTACCGTTTGAATTGCAAGCGCTTCAGAAAAAACAGGTCTTGCTTCTGTCAGTAATAAACCGGGGAACATAGAATTTTTTGAAGCATCTTTGATTTTTTTTGTGAAGTAGGAATTTAACTCACCGGTTTCACAATGAAAACCGATTCGCATCCCCATTTGCGCGCATTTTTCCATTTGATTAATTAAAACAGGAAGCGAAGGGCAGGCTATGTCCCCTGTTGATGTTCCAAAGAAAACTTTGAAACCTATCGCCCCCGCGTTTTTTAATCCTTCCATTTCTTCAAGATTGTCTTCAGTAAGAAGCGCAAATAGAGAGAAATCAATATATGATTTTCCGTTTGCAATAGAAGCTTTTTCATTAAACAAATCTACAGAAGAAGTGACAGGTAAGACATTAGGCATATCCGCAACCATAGTGATACCTCCCATAGCCGCCGCCTTACTTCCGCTTTCAAAATCTTCTTTTTCAGTAAGGCCCGGGTCTCTGAAATGAACATGAGCGTCTATGATACCGGGTAGAATATGTTTATCTGTTGCATCATAAATATTATCTGCTGTATCTTCTTGTAAATTATTAATATTTGCAATTATCCCTGATGTTACCGCAATATCTCCTTTAAAGGTTTTATTCGGGGTAACGATTATTCCGTTTTTAATTATCAAATCGTAGTGCATTAGTTATTGTACTATTAAAATTGAAAAGGTGGAATTCCCTTTTAAATTACCTGCTCTTTCAATCGTAAAAAATACATAAACCGTACACATTTTCCGCTCCTGCGTCTTTTAAAACAGACGCGCAAACTTCCATTGTTGATCCTGTCGTTAATACATCATCAATTATTAATACTGTTTTTATCTTCTCTTTTAAATTAAGATAGATTTTTCCTTTTAAATTATCGATCCTGTCTTTACGGTTTAGGCTTTTTTGCACTTTTGATTTTGTCCTTTTTAGACAACGGCAAACCGGTAAACAGCTTTTTATTTTTTCCATTCGTTTTACAAGATGTTCAACTTGATCCCAACCGTTTTCTTTTATTTTCCCGGGTCTGGGAGGGACAGGAACGATAACCGCGTCTTTTAACGCGCCCTCCCCTGCTATCACTTCCAGTATTTTTTCCGCAAAAAAATCCGCAAGATATAAATTCTTCCTGAATTTATATTCTGTTAACAGCTTCCTGTATTTCCCTATATATGGATAAATCACCCATAACCTCTCATAAGAGCGTTCCCCGTTATTTCGGCAAGGGAGGCAGGTATCGATCTCAGTTATCAGAGGTTTGCCGCATAAATTGCATAATGAAAGAACTTCTGAAGATTCAATCGAAGAGCGGCATTCTGTACATAAACTGCATCGTATTTCGCTGTGTCCTAGCAGACTGCCGCCGCAAAGAGCGCAAGCGCCGGGGAACAGGAAGTGCTTGAGCTGTAAATAAATTTTATAAAAAATATTCATACCTATATATGGGTTGCGTATGCGCGGCGCTTGACTGAAAATGAAAAATAATTAAAAAGGTTAACATGATCCGCGGATTTTAATCAATCAAATAAAGAGGGGGTATCATCAATATTCTTTGGATTAATTGGGAGCTTTTTCTTTGCTTGTTCACTTGGTTTTATCAGATTATGTTCAATAGGGGAATCTTCGTGCTTTGCGTTCGGTTGAGGTTCAAGATTAATACCAGCTTGTTGTAATTTTTTCCACTGGACTAAGGTGTTCAAGGCTTCAAGAGGTGTCATCTGTTCCGGATCGATGTCTTGAAACAAACGAACAATCATATTTTGCGTTTCAATTTGATCTTTGCCTCTACTAAATTGTTCACTTCTCCCTATTATCCTTCCTCTTTCCGTTAACCTTTCTTTTTCTTCGGTTAACGTTTTGTTTGAAAAAGTATCTGTTAAATCGGTGTCGCGTTCTTTAAGGAGTTTCATGATCTGCCCCGCTCTTTGTAAGACCTCTTTCGATAAACCTGCAAGACGGGCGACATGGATACCGTATGATTCGGCTGTCGGTCCTTCTTTTATTTTACGTAAAAAAATTATTTTCTCACCTTGCTCTATTACTTCCATAGAGCGGTTTGCAAGGTGAGGATGTTCCAATAAAGATAATTCATGAAAATGAGTGGCAAATAAGGTTCTGCATCCTATGCGGTTTAATAAATCTTCGCTGACCGCCCACGCTATCGAGAGGCCGTCATTTGTTCCTGTACCCCTGCCTACTTCATCCATGATGACAAGGCTTTTTTCTGTCGCTGTATTTAATATAAAAGCGGTTTCATTCATTTCGACAAGGAAGGTCGATTCTCCCCTCGCCAGATTGTCTGATGCTCCTACCCTGCAATAAATACGGTCGCATATACTTATAACAGCTTCTCTTGCCGGTACAAAACTCCCCATCTGCGCCATAATCGTAATAAGAGCCGCGGAACGCAGATAAGTTGATTTTCCCGCCATGTTAGGTCCTGTTATCATGGCAAAGAATATATTATCGGTGTTAAGTAATATATCATTGGGTATATAATCGCCGTGGCTCAGATGCGCCTCAACTACAGGGTGGCGTCCTTCATGTATTTCCATGATCCCGCCATTTTCTTTAAGCACAGGGCGTGTCCAGCCCCTTATCGAAGCTGCTTTTGCCAAAGATGCCGCTGCATCAAGTTCTGCAAGGCGGCGGGAAGCGGCGCAAAGGAGCGTGAGGTTTTTCTTCGCTTCATCGCGAATTATTATAAAAAGTTTTTTTTCTAAATCTATTACCTTGTCTGACGCGCCGTTTATCTCTGATTCAAGGGCTGCCAGACGATCTGTAGTGTAACGTTCTCCGCCTACTATCCCCTGTCGTCTTATAAAATGTTTTGGAACTCGCGTCAGATTTGTTTTTGTTACTTCAAAGAAATATCCGATTAAACGGTTATAACGTATCTTTAAACTGGATATCCCTGTCGCCAGTCTTTCTTCTTCAAGATATTGCTCCAAAATTTGCCTTGAGTTATCCCTCATTGAACGAAGATTATCAAGTTCTTCATTGTAATTATCTTTTATTAGATTACCTTCGTTTAATACAACAGAAGGCTCTTCGCATATACCTTTTTCAAGAAGCTCTCTTAATTGCCAAAGAATATCAAAGGATAAAAGCGCGTTATCGCTTTCAAAAAATATTTTTTCCTTTTTTTCAATTAAGTCATTAATAATTAATTTAAAATTAGAGATTGCAATTTTAATTGCAATCATATCCCTTCCGTGGGCTTTATCCATTGCAAGCCTTGAGCAAAGCCTTTCAAGGTCCGGGGTTTTACCTAATAGTTCTCTTAACTTGCTTAAATCCCCTTGATTGCGGTATAAGGTTTCCATCATATCAAGACGTTTATTGATTTTATTTAAATCACGAAGAGGGTGAAGGATACGTCTTTTTAAAAGACGGCGCCCCATTGAACATCTCGTTTCATCTAACACTTCAAAAAGCGAGAAACGTACATCACCATCCCTTTGATTGTATAAAAGTTCAAGATTACGCTGTGTCGATTCGTCTAACCCTAAATATTCACTGTCTGCATATAATTTTATGGTACTAATATGAGGAAGAAGACTTTTAGATGTTGTATCAAGATAATCGAGTAAAGCCCCTGCGGAGATTATTTGCGCGCTCCCCTCCTGTAAACCGAAGCTTTTAAGATTTGCAAGTCCGAACTGTTTTTCTAATCGTGTTTTTGCCTGCACAGGATCAAAAAGCCAATCCGCCCATCGGTTTAAAACTATACCGCTTCTTTCATAAATCGCGCTAGCTATTTCTTTTTCCTCTTCTAGAAGCGATTCTTGAATGAGCATCTCTTTTATGGATAATCTTTCCAGCTCCTGACGAAGAAGCTCTGACTCATTTTTATGAAAAAAAGTGGAGAAAAATTCACCTGTTGAAAGGTCTATATATGAAAATGAAAGCTGCTCTTTTACGGAAGCAAGGCAGCCCAGATAATTTGAAGAGCTTTTATCAAGGAAATCCTCATCTACTGTTGTGCCGGGCGTGATTATTTCTACAACATCGCGTTCTACTACTTTTATCCCTTTACCGGGAGTTGAGAGCTGCTCGCAAACAGCGATTTTTTTTCCGAGTTTTAAAAGACGGGATACATAAGTTTTTGCCGCATGATAAGGGACACCGCACATGGGAAGACCGTTTCTGCTTGTAAGGGTAAGGTTAAGAAGGGCAGAAACCTCAATAGCGTCTTCGGCGAACATTTCATAAAAGTCTCCAAGACGGAAAAAAAGTATGTTTCCTTCATGTTGTTTTTTTATGCGTCTGTATTGCTCAAGCATTGGGCTTACTTTTGACGACGCATCCATTATATTACCTTATAAATTTAAACCTTTAATTTCTTGATCTTGTTTGTAAACTTTGAATAAGCTTCTCTGTTATATCAACTGTCGGGCTATGCCAGATAATTCCCGGTGTTGTTTTTAAATCAAATACAGCAGAATACCCTTCGCTTTCTGCTACAAAACGTATTTCATCATGAACTTGTTTTAAAAATGAATCGGATTGCATTAAATTTTTTCTTTGGTTTTCAAGTTCCGCCATTCTTGCCTGATAAAATTCCCTTAAATTTTCTGTCCTTCTGTTTATTTGAGCTTCTATCCTTATCATATCAGTTTGATCATCTCGCGATATTGCGTCTGCGTGCCTTGATCTTAAATCATGTATCTCTCTTGTCATTCTATCTATATCGCTTTGAACTCTTGCGGCACGTTCTTCGTATTCTCTGACTGCACGAGATTCACGGAAAAATGTTGTATAAACTCTCGGTAAATCAACTACAGCGATTCTTGTTATTTGCTGACTGAAAACAAAGCCTATACAAATAACATTAAATATTAAAAAAAATATAACACGCTTCATTTCTAACAACCTCTAATATGATAAATTAAATGACATTACTAAATCCATTCCCATCCATTCTTTTCCGGGTTCTTTACTTCCAAAAATAGCTCCCGGTTTCCATATTACCTTCCCGTCAGGACCAATTCTAAACCCTTTTACCAAACTTAGCCTAATCGGGAATTGCGGCATTGTAAACCTTACACCAAAACCATAACTAAATCTTAGATTTTCAAAAGTAAAATTTGATTTACCTGCGCTTGTTTTTTTATGAAAATATTTACCTTGTTCCGTTTCAACACCTGCCATGTCAAAGAAAAGATCCAATGCTATAAAGTTAGGTACTACAGGAAAACGAAGTTCAACCCAGGCATCTAAAAGTAAAAGCCCTTTATCGCGATATGCGTCACTCCAACCTCTTCCGACAAACATACCGTCTATTGAAAGTTTATTTCTGTCTTCGATAACAGGAATTCCTTGACTATTATTTCTCCATTGTCCTTGAGTAAACAAGGTTGATATACCGAAATGCATAGCCAATACACTTTTAAAACTCCATTTTTCTGTAACGGGGATATTAAATAAAGTGACGAAATATTGGAATTTTGTATCTGATCTTATATAATGTTCTCTTTCGCTGTTTAAAATACCGTAAAAACTTAATCTTTGAAATAGATAATATCCTTTTGAAGGATCATAAAAAATATCTCTTTGATCCAAAGAAAATGAAAGTGAAAATGAATTTTTCGGCGACCATTCATTATTCCCTAATCGGAGTGCAGGATCAAAAGGTCTGTACAATTGATTATCATATTGATTCCTTAAAATACCGAGACGTAACCCGCCGTTAATACTGATTATCCCCATAAAAGTAAACCAACGGTATCCTGTTGAAAAACCTATAGATAAATACCATTGCCTGTATTGCATTAAATAATCTCTTGTAGGCAGATAATCTCTGTCTACATATTCAGTCCTTGAATTAAACCCGTCAGGATATGCATAATCTTCATCACCGTAAAAAAACGGAGGTTGATTGTCCATAGTTGCAAGATTTCTTGTATAATTGGCGGAAAAATCTATCCCTAAAGAGAGAGGAAGTCCGAATACCCAACGATGAACATAATTAACCGCGATTGTTGTTGTATCAATGATCGAGGAATTTACCTCAGCGCCGAATTCATTTCCGGAACCGAAAAAGTTGCGGTCATTCCATTTAACAAGCCCTGATATCGGAAATGATTCAGGGTCTGCCGAACCTGAAAATGTAAGACCAAATTGTATATCAGTTGTCGGTTGTTCTTCCAATGTAAAAATTATATCCATAAGATTTTCAGAACTTCCAGGGATAGTATCCGGCAGTATCATAGAAAAATATTGAAGATTATAAAGATTGCGCATTGCATCCATTATTTTTGTTTTAGAAAAAACATCCCCTGGTTCAAGAGGTATTTCCCTGTAAATAACACTGCTTTTTGTTTTTTCATTTCCAATAATAATAATGTTCTCTACATAAGCTCTGCTTCTTTCTATTATTTCTATATGATAAGAGATTACATTTGTTTGTGTATCTTTATTTTGTATTCTATTAATTGTATTAAAAATATAACCGTTTTCATAATACATATCCGCAACACGCTGTATATCCGCTTCCAGCTTGGACATATTAACTGTATCATCGGTTTTTGATAACACCTGTTTTTGAAGCTGGTCTGTTGAAAAAATAATATTACCTTCAAAGGTAATCCCCCCGAATTTATATTCGGTACCTTCATAAATCATAAACGAAAGGATCATTCCGGTGCCTTTATTGCCTACTTCAAAAGTGCGCGTAACGTCCTGCACTTCGGCATCTATATAACCTCTGTCATGATAATATTTTTCTATAGCTTCTTTATCAGCTAAAAGTTTTGATTCCTGAAACGCTCCGTTGTTTATAAGTGTTTTTGCTTTTAATGAAAGCTGCCCTTTTAATGCATTGTTCGAAAATCGTGAGTTACCCTGAAATTCTATTCTTGTAATTATTATTTTTTCATTTTCTGTTATGTGAAAATTTAAAGATATATTTAAATCGTTTGTTTTTGTTTCAGATGAAGTAATAACAACATTGGGATATCCTTTTTCTATGTACTTATTTTTTAATGCTTCTATATCTACCCTTACTTTAGCCTGATTATAAATATCGCTTACTTTAGATGAAATTGTATCTAATAATTCATTACGGCGCAGCCCTGTATTTCCTATAAAATTTATTCTTGCTACTATAGGGCGTTCTGTAATTGTAAACCTGATTAATACTTCGCTTCCTTCCGTATTTCCCCTATGCAATGAAGGATCAATATGTTCAAAATATTCCAGCGCATAGAGTTTTCCCATTATTTCAAGAAAAACAGTATCGTTAAAGTTTTGCCCTTTATACGGATTAATCAATCCTTCAAGCTGAGACATTGATATGTTTTTAAGCCCGTTAAAAACAATTTCTCTTATCGGTTTCCCCTGATACCATTCATCTTCGTTACTTTGAGGAAAACATAAAACGGCAGGTAAAAATAATAAAAATGCAAATACTCTAAATTTCATTAAAACTCCTAAAAAACCTTTTGTATTAAGCAGGAATAATACTTAAGTAATAAGCACTATTAACGCATACTTTTTAGTTCAAAATGACTTACTCCAGCTTAGAGTAATTGAATTATCATTTACCAGCAAGTTATGAGGATGTCTAGGGAAAAAATCCCATCTGATATTGATAAAAGGACTTTGCAATTCTATCCCAATATCAGGTTCAAACCTTATCCCGCCAAGTAAACTGCTGTTTTCATCATATTTCATTGTAAGCATTCCTTGAATAAACATATCTTGCCCTATGTACTTACCTATAAAAACAGTTGTATTATCAAAATAGTTACCGACACGGTTGCCTCTATTATTTTCAGAAGATTGTGAAAATCCCCCTGTCGCGCCTGTCGCTACTAAATTTGGCACAAATCTGGTTCTTATTGTAAACATATCTAAACGCAGGAAGCTTCTTACGTGCCTTTCAATAAACCTTAAAAAGTTTAACCTTGCAAAAAGATCCGAATTTGAAGCAACCTGTGTTAAAATATCTGTTGCAGAAGATATTAAAAAACGCTGAGCCATTTCCGCGCTTTCATACCCCTGCCCACTCATATTCTGACCTAAAATAGAAAATATTTCAAGCTGTGTTAAGCCCGGTGCCGCTTCAAAACGGGGTATAAAACTTAATAGGGGTTGATTTTCCACGATCATGGATATAGTGACAGGACCGGATTCTGAACGATCCCGTATTTCAGCCCGCGCGTTGAACATAGGATCAAAGCGGGTTTCGCTTTCTCGGAAGATTAAAGACCCCTTACGGATGTAAAAACTCCTGTCAAAATAGTATAATTCCCCTGATCTTATCCCTACATCGCTGTTTAATGAAAACTGACCGGAACGAGCATCAGAAGAAACATTAATAACTGTCCCCATTTCAGGGTAAGCCCTTAATATAGGGCTTGAACCCGGCCATAAAAATTCGGAAGCCGAACCGAATGTTATTTTCATATCCACCGCTGTGTATAGCGCCTTTTCATCTCTGATTATTTCAGGTTGATACATAATTTCTTCAATATTTAAACCAAGCACTGCATTGTTTGTAAAAAGATCGCCTTGTATTTCAAGCGCTTGATTCATTAAATCGACTGTAAGAAGTAAATCTCCTGACGATGTTCCTTTTGCAAGGAAACCGGAAATATTAAAACTATAAGGGATGGGACTTTCTCTTGGCACTTTAATATCCAGGTTTACAATTCTCGGTATCCAGTTATCAAATTGAAAGTATCCGTTTACTATACCGTTTCCCCCCCCAACAGCGGTAACAAAAGGACCGAAGGTCATTTCAGATCCTTGCGCTGTTATTTCAAAGGGGACAAGGCGTAAATCTTCGCTTATATAATTCGGCACTTTAAATCTTATACTTGATCCTCTCGCCGATCCGAAAAATTCAGGATTTGATATAGGTCCTCTTATATCCAATGTTCCTGTAACATAACCTGCGGGAATATTAAAATCATCCAGATAAGACATAAATGTCGACCAGATCGATTCAAGGTCTATAAATAAATTTTTACAATGTGCGTCAATCATCCCGTTTTTAAATGTACCTGACATAGAACATTGTACAGGCATGGGAGCGGAAAGACCGGCATAGAAAACACCTTCAGAGTCAATTTCAACACGTATCATATCCCTTATGCCGCCTGAAAAAGAATAAGCCCCTTCATTTCCTGCAAAAATAAAAGAAAATGGATCAATATTTTCATCATTATAAATTAAATTAAAAATTTTTACATTTCCTTTAAAGGTATTTAACGCTCTTTTTAAATCAAACCAGGAATCTGTATTACTGAAATTAATATCAAGATTTATCATTCCATCCAGGTTTGTATTTATAGACTTTGTATTAAAACTTGCTAATCCGCTTGTAGTTCCTTCGTTACGATTTATTTTAAATTCCGGTAATGAAGCATTTAAACTACCGAATTTTAAATTTAAATTTTGTAATATAAATTCATCATGTGATAAATTTACTTTAACTTCTGCGTTAACAGGATTATTTTGAATATTTGCGTAAAAAGACGTAACATTTAAAAACGCATTAAATGAGTTGATTGAATCCCATGTAAGGGAGGCATCCGCGCTTAGCAGCATAGTGTTTGTTTCATTTAAAAAACGGTTAATATGTATATCTTTTACAAATGCATTGATATTTATTTTTTCGTCTTTATAAATACCTTCAATATCGTAATATTCACCGTATGCACGCCCGTCTGTCATATTAAAAATAAATTCAATAGATGAAAAATCATTATCCCATGTAAAATCTGCGGTTCCTGTAAGCATCCCTGTTAAATCATTATAATTTATATCTTTAAAACTAGCCCCATTTTGATTGGCATTCCCGGAAATCCGTAAAAATTCCATTCCGGTAGAGCCGTTCTGCTCCCGCGCTGTAAGATGATTAATATCAAAATTCCATAATTCCATTGAATCATAACGAAGATTAATAAGAAAATTCAAATAGATTATCTGTAAGGCATCAGATTTTGTTTTTGCAAGAATAGGGAAATCTACACCTTCTATGTATCCTGAAATCATATTATTAGCCAAATTTCCGTAAATATTAAGCCCTTGTTGATTGTTAATTATCAATGTTGTTTTATCAAAAAAATGTCCGTCAATATTCCATGAAAGATCATTATAACTTACATCTACAGAAAATAATAATTCCAAAGGATTTGAATAATTAATATTTGCAGAGATTAAAATATCATCATTTTTAATATTAAATAAACCTTCGCTTACTGTTAACTGCCTGTCTGTCCCTGAAACAGATAACATTCCCAACGAACCGTCTATATCCATAATTATATTCGGAGCGTTAAATACAATATTATTAAAATCAGTTGAAAAGAAAATTTCTGTGTCAATTATTGTGTTTCTTAACAAAGAATTAATCGGGGTAATATCCAAATAATCAACAAAAGGACGTGTAATTTCAGTAATTTCATATAAAGATACGGATGCTAAGGTTAAAGACGCTTCCAATTCCCTTGTCTCTTTTTTTAAATTATCATCCGGAATATAATTGTAAACGGCATCCAGATAAACCGCCCCTTTATCTTTTAAAAATGAAGAGAATGAAATACCTGTTTCTTTTTGCGAAGGATAAATTAATAAATTAAAATCACTTATTTGTGTTTTTGCAATATTAATATTATCGCTGAATATTTTTATTTCATTTTTATTACTTGATATATTAAAAACCGTGCTTAAATATTCTTTTCCTGTTAAGCTGAAACGATCTAAGATTATTACACCTTTAGGCTGAACGGATTCAAAATCCATACTTCCTTGAATATCAACTTTTCCAAGAAACAACATAGGATTTTCTGTATTATTTATACTTGAAGAATTAATACTTAAATTATCAATTTTTATAGTTTTATCATTTCCGTTTAATCTAATTATCAGATCATTATTTACATGATTTGATATACTTGATATTCCCAATAAGTTAACATTGTAATCCATTTGTTTATCAATATATCCAAAGAATGAAGTACCTGTTAATTGTAATTTAACCAAATTACTTGCATCTTTTAATTGATTTGAAAATTTTATTTTATCTGCAAGATAAAAATTATTAAAATCCAGATTGGCAAAAAAATCTGAAGTATCTAAATCATATTTAAAAAAATATTCAATATTCTTACTGCTTTTATTATTAGATTCAATGCTTATCATACGCTCTTGAAGTAAAATTGAAATGTTTTCCGGAATAAATGAAAAAAGCAAATTAACGTGTTTTTTTTCATCTAGTTCTGAACAGGTAAAATCAGAAATAGAAATATTAATATTGCTGTTATTAAAATTATTTGAACAAACAGCATCAATTCCTATATCGGTATTAAACAATATTTTTTTATTAAATAGTTCATCAAAAGAAATTTGCGCGCCTAACTTTCCGTTAAAATGTATATTTTCATTTAAACGCCATAAATTTATATTCATATCTTCTATTTTGTAAATGGTGTTTTTATCTTTTAATGAAAAATTACAATGACGAATAAGATAATCAACATTTTCAGGAATAAATTGAGAAATTTGATCGAGGACTTCGATAAAATCATTGTTAAAAACAATCAACCCGCTATTAATTATATGCTCAAAAGTTTCCATATCTCTTGCCATATCAATATTAATTTGCGGATAATCAACTTGAACGGTATGTATAAAAGCGGTTTTTCGTAAAATTAAGTCACGAACAGAAAACTTAATCCGTATACGATTTACAGAAAAGAAAATTTCATTATTTTTAAGTAAACGTAAGTTTTTTATATCAATTGAACCGAATAAAGAAGGGCGTAAAGACGAATAACGTATCTCCATTCCGGTAAAATCTTCGAGTTTTCCGATAAAATTTGCCTTTAACAGCCTGACCGCTTCTGTTATTGAGGCTTGAAAAGGCTTCATACCTAGTATAGTCATAGTAATCAGCCAAAAAAAAATGAGAATTTTAAAAATCATGGAGCGGGAAAGGGGGCTTTTACCGCTTTTCATACTGAAAAATGACAAATTTTTATCCTATAACATTAAATATAACACATTAATAACTAAAATGTATCTAGTTTGGGGATAAAAAACGGATATTTTCTAATTTTAATTGATAAATTATTACCTATTTTTACAGAATAGATACATAATATCTAAAATATCAGTTTTCTAATCATTTTGAAAACAAATAAATATCCTTGAGCAAAGTATCAATATTAGTTCTGTACCTTTGAGGATTAACTGTCCACTTTTCATATAACTGATCAAAGGTTTGAACTGTACCTCTTATATTTGATAATTGGTTCATCCTAGGGTTTATTATTTCCTGTCTTATTAACGTTGTACTTGCATAGGCTCTTAAGTGCTGTATATGCGCTCTTACACCTGTTAATATATTCGGAAATCTTCCTTGCCATTCACGGGTTTCGTTTAATCCGCCAAAGTTATTATTATTAACTAATTGATTGTTTCTTAGAAAATTTGTTACATAAAGCATTTGTACGACAGCAAGATCATGATTAACCTTTTCATAAGCAGCTTCTGAAATATAATAATTAATAAGAAGTCTGATATTCGCATCTGTTAATAATGTGGTTGGATTTCTGGATTTTATAAAATTAAAAATCGTTTCTTCTTTTAATGTTCCCTGAGCGATTATATTTCTTGAACTTTGTACATTATTTTGCAAAGAAGTAACATTCACAGTTGTAACAGAGCGCGTTTCAAAAGCGTTATTTTGCCTGACAGTTTGCTCTTGGGATGACATTGGAACCGCCTGTACTGAAGATGTTATTACTCTTTCGTTTCTGTTAATTGATGCAAAGATATATAAATTAGGAAGTTGTTCATTTGAACGGAGAATGTAAGTACCTGTGGCAAATTCTATTGCAAAAAGCTCATAAAAATCGGCATTAATATTTTTTTTGAATTTTAATGGGATTATATTATTTTGATTTTGGATGTTAATAACAAATGTTTCATTACTATCGGGAGAAAAATTTCGTATTGAACCTTGCTGTTCGGTAGTAAATCTTATCGGCGCCATATAAGCTTGATCGCTTATCATAAGCATGCCGTCATTTCTTATTTCCAAATTCGGCTCAATGTCAGGTTCATCTATTTCCATAGTGAAAGATTTTGATATATAGAAAACTAATTTTTTAATATCAGCACCAGAATTTTGCAATTGTTTTATCCAATTTACAATTTCTTGATTTACTAGAACTAAACGTCTGCCTTCATTATTATTAAATGAGCTTACAGGGGAGGATGTCCTTACCGGTGTTTGTATTGTTGCTGCAGGAGTTGAAGTTTGCACTTCCTGAGGAGGGGGCTGCATTTGGGTAGGTGTTAAAACAGGTTGCATATATTCTGTTTTAACGGTAGCCTCAGGTTGAGACAGAGTTGTTGTTTGTTCATTTCTATGTTGTTCAGCTTGCTGTACAGGTTCAGCCGGTATTTGAATTAATAGGGTTTCATTATTAACATTCTGAGGGGTTTGATAAAACTCCGCATTGCCTGTTTCATAAAAAGGATCAAAGCCGTCAATATACTCTTCTTCAGGAAATATTATATTTGTTATTGTTTCTTCCTGGCAAAATATATTAACATATATGAATATAAAAAATAGGAAAAAAACTGTCCTTATCATAAAAAAACTCCTAAATTTGCTCTTTTTTTATTAAAAACATACATTAATTATAAGATAATTAAAAGCCTTTGTCAATAAAGAGGCTTTTTTTAGATTTACTCATTATTGAATATCCGCCTTTATTATGATAAATTTAAATTATGGGTATAAAATCATTATTAAATAACTGGCGTTTTTTAGGTCTTGAACGTAATGATTATGAGTTGTGCATGAAAAAAACACTTCATGATAATTTATTCAATTTATTTAAAGCAAATGTCATGGTTACTGTTTTAGCGGTTATTTTTACAGTTGTCCGTTATTTTATCAATAAAACCGATTACCTGTCTACGGGGATATATTTCATGACAGGGATTATCGCATTGATACAACTCCTTTATATTAACAAAAAAATAAAACAATACAAGAGCGGAAAACAGATAAATAAAACGCTTATCTATTTATTAATAATTATTTATTATTTTAATATTATTATCTTTGGAATATATCTTGGCGTATGGGCAAATCCGGGAAAAATAGCAGGCGCTTTTTTATGTATTCTTGTATGCGCTTTATTTTTATTTGACATCCCTGTAATTCTAAACATCTGTCTTATTATCAGCGCGGCTTTGGTTTTTATGTTAATTTGTATAATTGTTAAAACTCCCGATAACTGGAGTATAGATTGGTCTAACGCTGTTTTTGCATCCATTATCGGTTTATATTTCGGATGGCACATAGTTAAATTCAGAATGGTTAAATCCTTGCTTACCTCTGAAGCTGAAGCCGCAAATAAAGCAAAATCCATTTTTCTTGCAAACATGAGCCATGAAATCAGAACGCCCATGAACAGCATCATAGGTTTTTCCGAACTTGCGATGTATGATAATATCTCACCTAAAACAAAAGATTATCTTACAAAAATTCATAAAAACTCAGAATGGTTATTACAGCTCTTAAATGATATTTTAGATATTTCAAAAATTGAAGCGGGAAAAATGGAAGTCGAAAATATTCATTTTAATCCTCATGAAATTTTTGTTGCATGCAGAACAATGATTATACCTAAAGCGATAGAGAAAGGGCTTTCTATGCATTTTTATATTGAGCCTATAATCGGTAAAAAATTGTACGGCGATCCGATTAAATTGCATCAAGTATTTGTTAATCTTCTTTCCAATGCTGTTAAATTTACAAACACAGGCACAATAAAAATGCTTGGTACAATTACTCACAGCGAGCAAAATAATGTCACTATGTATTTTGAGGTTAAAGACACAGGTATAGGTATTTCTGAAGATAAGATTAATAAAATTTTTGATCCCTTTATTCAAGCGGAAGCAGAAACAACACGCAAATTCGGCGGATCAGGGCTTGGACTTGTTATAACAAAGAATTTAATAGAAATGATGGGCGGCACTTTAAAAGTTGAAAGCACACAAAATGTAGGCAGTAAATTCAGTTTTGAGCTTAATTTTAACGCACAGACTATAGAAAACGAGAAAGATCTGGCAGAACATTTATTACTTGATAGTCAATCTGAAAAACCTATCTTTGAAGGTGAAATATTGCTTTGCGAAGACAATGTAATGAACCAACAGGTTATCTGTGAACATTTAACGCAAATAGGTTTAAAAACAGAAATAGCTTGTAACGGTGAGCAAGGCGTAGCTATGGTTCAAAAACGCGCACAAAACAATGAAAAACAATATGACCTCATTTTTATGGATATACATATGCCTGTCATGGACGGAATTGAAGCAACGAAAAAAATATTAGCGCTTAATATAAAAACACCTATTGTTGCAATGACGGCAAATGTCATGGCTTATGACAGGGATATTTATCTGGCAACAGGTATGAGCGATTGTGTGAGTAAACCTTTTACATCTCAGGTTTTATGGCGTTGTCTTATGAAATATTTTACTCCTTTAGAAATAGAAAAAGAAGATCCAAAAGAAAGAGAACTGGCAAGTAATAATTTGCATCAGGAACTTATAAATATTTTTGTAAAAAATTGCCGCGAGCGTTACAATGAAATAAATGACGCAATAAACGAAGGAGATATAAAACTTGCGCATAGATTAGTGCATACATTAAAAACTAACGCCGGTCAGTTAAACAAAACTTTGTTGATGCAAGCAGCAGGTGTTGTTGAAAACGCTTTAAAAAATGAAAAAAACCTTACAACTCCAGAGCAATTGGAAAATCTTAGGAAAAGATTAAATGACGCGATATCTGAACTTGAACCTTTAGTCCGTAAACAGGAAAGACCTTCAAATATTAATCCAATTACATCAAATGATAATGATTCTATTCAAAAAGTTCATGATTTATTTGATAAATTAGAGCCATTATTAAAAGGTGGAAATCCTGAATGTCTTACTTTAATAAACGATCTTTTTATGATAAAAGGAAGCGAAAAATTAATTGAGCAGATGGAAGATTTTGATTTTGAAAAAGCGGTGGAAACTCTTGAAGAGTTAAAGAAAAATATCGGTATTATTTAGCCAAAGGAAGATTTACATATCTACCCGGTTCATTCCAATATGTAAACCCGCCCATACCAATATCGCGGACTCCTTCAATCTGACGGCGTATATAATCGGCATTATAATACTGCCTGTCATAAGATACATTCAGATAAAAAGCCTGAACATAAGACCTGATTATCACCTGACTCCTTGTTATACGGTTAGCACGGAATGTTCCATAATAATAAATCCTCCACGGTCTTAATTCCGGAGGAGATTGTGCAAGAAAATGCTGCTCAAAATGACTTGGATAATACATGGGGCAGATTACATCAACAAACTTTGCAAGAAGCTCAACTTCCTGCCCTGTCCGCGCACCTGTCCTGTAATAACTGTTTGCGCCGTAAATATCAATAGAAATCTGCGCTTTAACTTTTTTACGCATATGATTTAAAAATGAATACATCGCGCTCTCCATATCCATACCGCTGTCTTGCCATCTGTAACGAGCATCGGCCAAATTTAAACCGTCTGTCGGGAAGCGGATATAATCATATTGAATTTCATCAAATCCTCTTTCATGGAGCTCTTGTGATAAAATTGCGATATATTCCCATACCTCTTCTGAATATGGGTCTACCCAATTTTCATTATAAAAAGTGCGGACTATTTCATAATCAGGATCATTTGATGGGAAAAATTGTAATGTTCTGTCTTTTCGATCCTCTTCGCTTATATCCGTTTTTCTCTGCCTGTATTCACGTGTGCCGACCCACGGCTTTCCGTTACGTGCATCCCAAACTGCAAACCTGCCGTTTTCTTTTGATGCAAGTTCATAATCTTTAAAAACAACAATACGCGCTACTGTATAAATTCCTCTCTTTTTCATATCTGCAAGAAAATGATCGATATCAAGCGGGCGTAATACCCTTCCCTTCCGGCTTATTTCATGATTTCGCGGGGTAAACCTCAGCCTTCCAAAATCATCTTTCATATCAAGGACGATCATGTTAAGCCCTGAATTTTTTATCATTTCAAGATAAGGGCGCATACCTTCGCTTGTACGAGCATGATCTACCGGCACATAAAACCCTTCTTTGTTAGCCGCAATTTTATTTGAAATATCTTTAGGTTCATCAAGTAACCATAACTCGCATAATTGAATCTTATTAAGACCTTCTATTATTATGCAATTTGGTTTTAATTGTTTATACACTCTTTGAACAGCATCGGTGATATCTTGCCTATTTTTCATGGAAAAATCCGAATAATTTAATTGAGCCGCGTTACCTTCATATAAAAAAATTAGATTTTCATTCTCAGGAAAAAGAGAATCAACTGTTCCAAGAGGGCTGTCATCTTTCCATACCAAATTAAGATTTTTTTTATTCCAATCTAATTTATAAATACGCCTTCTGAAAGTTTGGGAAACATAGATCTCTGTATTTAATCCCTTTTTTATTATAGCAATATCGGAAACTTCATCCGCGTTGTTTGTTGTTTCAATTTTTTCAAGTCCATCATCAATATCAGTCCATTTTGCTCCTTGAATATCAGGTTGAATATAAAAGATGCCGTATAAACTATGTGACATAAAAACTGTTAATTCAGGTAAGTAAGCTGAAGCGACAGCTTTTACCCCGTTAGTTCTAAAAGGAAGAAAACCTAAACTTGACCATGACCTCCCTTGATTGCGGCTTAAAAATATTTGATCCTTGGTTGCGCATACCATTATGTCAGGGTTTTCTGCGTTTATTTCCAAGTCTTTTATTTCCTGAACTATATTTAAAAAAGATTTTTTTCCATCTTCGAAAATCTTAATTACTTTTACCGGTAAACCCTGGTTACGTTTTTCCCAGTTGTGCATATCATAAGAAATTAATATCCCTTCACTTCCTAAAATTGCCCAATAATTTTCATTTATAGAATTAAAAAGTAATTTTTTTACAGACCCTCCTGTCCATAAGTTTTCCTTTTTTCCGGATAAATCAACTGCAAATAACCCGTCATTAGTCCCTGCGTAAACTATCCCTTCATTTTTTTCAGATGTAATAACAGAACTGCTTATAGTACTGTTTGCAGAACTATTTTCAGAATCGCTTACAGAACTACTTACAGCGCATTGAATTAAAAATAAAGAACAAAGGGTAAAGAACAGAGAAAAAAGATAAATGTTTTTCTTAATTATTTTCATCGTTAATTATACTGCGCCCGACAGGACTCGAACCTGCAACCTACGGATTCGAAGTCCGTTACTCTATCCAGATGAGCTACAGGCGCTATTAGTGGGTGGATGACGGGTCTCGAACCCGCGACGACAAGATCCACAATCTTGTACTCTACCCCTGAGCTACATCCACCATACATATCTCTAGATATTTAGTTAAATATGTATAAATATCGGTTTTTTGTCAACCGCCTCTTCTGACAAAAGCGTCACGATAACCGATGCTTTTGAAACGCGCAAGGACTGCAGCGCTTTCTCCCTGATTTAATGGTCCGATTAATATACGGTATAAATTATCACCGTCCTTATAGATAACAGGATCGTATCTGAAAAATTGCGGATCAAACTGCCTGATGACTTTTTCAACATTTTCTTCAGGTAAAGCGGCAAGCTGCACATAATATTGACCGCGATCAAGGCGAGGTATAGTTCTAACCGAGAATGTACTTACAGGAGCGCTAGGGATAACTCTAATGGGTTCCGCTTCTTTTTGTTCAACAGGAGCGGTAACTATACCGGGTATTATATCATTAGGATCGATTCCATATAATTCCTGTTCGGGCGCTTTAACATCCGCTTTAACTATTTTTAATTCAGGATTTTCAATTTTTTCCCATTCTGATACTTCTTTTACTACTTCGATATGTTCTCTTTCAGGATTAAATTCAAGTAGTTCTTTTACGACTTCGATACGTTCTCTTTCAGGATTAAATTCCGGCAGGTCTTTTATTATTTCATCCCGCCTTCCTTCTGCAATAAATGTTCCGACATCTTTTTCAATATCTTCCATGGGTTTTTCCGTTAAGAAAACAGAAACATCTTTTATAATTTCTTCTGTCGTAATAACAGGTTCTTCTGCTATATATACCGTCTCCTCAATTACAGGTTCTTCTATGATAGGCGCTTCAACTAAGTAAACAGGTTCCTCTATTACAGGCTCTTCAATAACAGGATCAGGTTCTGTAACAAGCTCCTCAACAACAATCGGTGTTTCTGTTACAAAGGGTTCTTCGATAAATCTTGGAACATCAACTATTTCTAATCTGCCAGGTCCGCCCCATTCAGGTTCCATTAAATAACTTGGACCTGAAAATTCATTAACTACCGGAGCTATCATCGGTATCTGAGAGCTTGACGGCTCATCACGGTTAATAATATCAATACTTGAAAAAGACTGAGTTATCGGCGGTTTATAAGTATCTTCGTTGTATACTTCTGTAAGAAGTGCTTCTTCGTTTCTGATTACATTGCCTGAATCAAAAGAAGGTATATCCTGTGTCATACTTTCTGTAAAACGCTGATATGCGATAGGATCGGAAGGAGCGACCATTCTAATTCTGCTGATAGAACCGTTTCTCATTCCAATTAATTCCGCCGCTTCCCGTGAAACTATTGCAAGAAGACCGGGGCTATTCAATGTGTTAGCGACTATCACCCTTGTGCTTTTTCCATTTTCAATATTTGTAATATCAACAACTGTATTGCGTGGAAATGCATTAGTGTTTACAAAAAAACCTGATGAAGGAAGTTCACCTGCAGGTGCAACGCTTGCAGCACCTTCCCACGGCGATGAACTTTGAAATAAAAAAATTGCCGAACAAATTATTAAAAAATATTTAATTTTCATAATGTCCCCTTTTAAAAATATATAGCGCATAAAAATTATAAGTTATTTAATTTAAGCGATAAACCTCTGGCTATCGACTTCATATAATCCAATTCTTCCCTTTGAGTTCTTTGCGGCAATCCTGATTGTTGTCTTCCTTGAATTGTTTTTTCAGTTATTTTTTCTGCATTGCTTACCTTATAAATAAAAAATGAAATATCTGATGGGTGCATTTTATCGTTTGAAAAATTTAACTGAGCTATAATTACATAATCAATTCCTGAACTTAAAGCTTCTTCAAGATTTATAAAATCTATTATTTCTTGCGAAGGTTTTTCATACAGACGTAAAGTGGTATCGTTTGTAACTATATGCCCTGCTTCAAAGAAAACATCTAAAAAAGCATTTTCCCATAATTCAGAATGAGGATAAATAACAGCTTCCTCAGGTACCCCTGTTTCTATTACATAAATAGAAACCATAGACGGCCATACCTTAACCGTTAGAAAAACACATAAAACAATAACTAATGTAAAGCCTTTTGACATTTTACCCTCCAAATAGACTGCTTTTTTAATTATCGGCAGAAATTATAGAACAATGAACGATTTAGCCACCTATATGTGTACACATACTGTTCAAAATGAAAAATAAGTTTATAATATATTAAACAAGGTTTGGGATGAATTATTACGCAATACAGGTAAAAACACGTTCAGAAAAGAAATTTATAAAGCTTTTTAATGCTCTCTACCCTGACATAAGCCTTCCCATCCATTTCCTTCAAAGACAACTTGATATACGGAAGTCCGGGAAGGTAAAAAAGCAAAGCCTTCCCGTTTTTCCGGGTTATCTTTTTATTGAGGCTTCAAGCGATGAAGAGCTTAAGGAATACCAGTGGGAATTCAGACGGACAGAAGGTTTTTACCGTTTTTTAAAATCAAATAAAGAGATAACCCCTCTTGCAAACAGTGATTTAGAGTTAGTGCTTCATTTTTTAAATTCATCAGGGCTTGCAGGGAGATCAAAAGTTTATTTTAATGAGAATGAACGTATCGTTGTTGTTGAAGGACCTATGTCCGGGCTTGAAGGAAGGATAATTAAGGTTGATAAAAGAAAATGCAGGGCGAAAATTAAACTTGATCTTTATGATGATACCTTCGCTATCGATCTTGCCTTTGATGTAATCGGTTCAATGGAACCGGTAAAGAGGAAATAATGGGGAAAGCAAAACGTTTATATATAATAGGAGCGGGCTTTGCAGGGCGCACCCTTGCAAACGAACTTGCAGCAAAGGCGGTTTTCGGCAAGGTAGTCGCCTTCCTCGATGACGACCCGGAAATTATCGGGCGCAAAATTGATGAAATACCAGTCCTCGGTCCTGTAAAAGATGTCGCCATCCTTCTCAGGACAAACCCCGCTGACGAAGCGATAATCGCGATACCAAGCGCAAGCAAGGAATGTTTAAAAGAACTCTACTCTATTTTAAAAAACGCGAACTTTCAAAAAATACGCATCCTTCCCGGCATCTCGCAAATTATTGAAGGGGACGCCCACCTGATTCAAACACGCTCCATCGATCTTCAAGACCTTTTAGGCAGAAACCCTGTCACAATTAAATTAAAACAAAGCCTTGCTTATGTAAGAGGTAAGCGCGTTCTTGTCACAGGGGCGGGGGGCTCCATCGGCAGTGAATTATGCCGCCAGCTTCTTTCGGGGGGAGTCTCCCGGCTTTATCTTTTAGGTCATGGGGAAAATTCGATTTATCAGATTGACAGGGAACTGCGCCTCTTACAGGATGAAGGTGTCGGCGAAAAAGCGGCGATAGTGCCTATCATCGGGGAATTAAAAGACGCAGATTATGTTGATTATATTTTTTCCAACCTTAAAGCGGACGCGGTTTTTCACACAGCCGCATACAAGCATGTCCCCATGATGGAGGAAAACCCTGTCGCGGCGATAGAGAATAATGTCTTCGGCACGGAAAATTTGATCAAAGCCGCAGTTAAACATAACCTTAAACATTTTGTCCATATCTCAACAGACAAAGCTGTAAGTCCTGTTTCAGTTTACGGCGCGTCAAAATATATCTGTGAAAAGATGGTAATAGCAGCGGCGCAATCAACAATGAACAGCCCGCGCTTTGTCGTTGTCCGCTTCGGCAATGTATTAGGTTCGCGCGGCTCATTAGTGCCGCTCTTCCAGCAGCAGATAGAAAAAGGCGGGCCTGTTACCGTTACCCATCCTGATGTATGCCGCTATTTTATGACCATCAGCGAAGCCTGTTCATTAGTATTAAAAGCGGGAGGCATAGGCGAGAACGGAGGCTTGTATCTTTTAGACATGGGTGAACCGGTGCGCATCCGTGATCTTGCAGAACAGTTGATCCGCTTCCACGGCTACGAAGTTGAAACAGAAATAAAAATCGAATACATAGGTCTGCGCCCCGGCGAGCGTTTGGATGAATCCCTGTTATCTGAAGACGAGATCCCGTCTTTCACAGATTACAGCCGTATACTTCGTGTGAATAAAAAAAACGAAATAGGCAATCAAGAAGAGAACCTTCGCGCTTCGCGCTCAGTTGAGGTTCAAGCGATTAATGATTTAATTGAAGAGTTACGCCCTGTATGCAAACCGGATCCGTCTAAACCAAGTGATTACAGGGATTCAAAATTACTGCGTAATATTTTATTGAAGTACGGGATTGGGTTAACGGATAAGGGGTAATGGTTTATGCTTAGTATAATTATTTATAAAATAAAATTCAATTTTTATACTTCTTAAATTTATTAGATTTTTATTTACCTGCTTTAAATACGCCTAACTACTTCTTCCCGGTTCTCGCTTTTTCAAGCTGCTGCATTTTTTTATAATAAGCGCATTGTTTGGGGATTTCTTTGACATCTTTTACAAAGATTTTTTCGTTTAGGATTTGGAAAGTTCTGTTATCCAGTAATTTTTTTCCGTAAATCATGGCGTCTCCTTGAGAAAGCCCTACCATGTTTATTAATTCTTTTAGACCGAAATCAAATGAATAATTACTTATGTTCGCGATTGCAACTTTTTTCTTGTCTAGCTGGAGCTGAAGCATATCATACATACGCCCCAGAGGATCGTTAATTTGTGTATTAGCAAGCTGTCTGTAAATTGACCATATTCTTTCCGCTAATAAAGTTGTTAAACGTGAGATAAGCTGTGGCTGGGTTTGAATCATTTGCTGAAAGTTCGCTTTGTTTACAGCCATTAACTGGCAGTTTTCGTAAGCTACTGCTCCTGCCGCACGCGGTTTGGATTCCAAGAGAGCCATTTCCCCGAAAATATCTCCAGTTTTTAATACAGCTAAAAGAATCTCATTGTTATCTGTGATTTTAATAATTTTTACAGAACCTTTTTGAATAATAAAAAGTTCATTACCCGGCTCACCTTCGCAAAAAATAATAGAATCTTTTTCATAGATGCGGGTTGTTTCAGCAGAAGTAAATTCTTTTTGAGGAGTTTTAATATACGGCGCTATTTTTTTAAGCCGTTCAATCGCGGTTTGAACATTTACGCCTTTAGGGCAGCATCTTAAATATTTTTGATAAGCGTAAAAGGCCTGTTGAAATTGATTATTCTTTGCGTAATATTCGGCAACATGATAAATATGGCTTGGGTCTTCAGCGGCGTTATTTTTCAAGGTTAATCTGGTTAATGCCTCGTCTAAAAAACGCATCCTTTTTGAAAACTGCATTATGATTTTCATCGCTACAGGAGCGTTGTTTTGAATTAACTGGCTGAATTGATCTTTTTGAACTGATATGAGCGTTACATCTGTAAGCGCCTGCGCTGTCTCAATATGGCTGTGACCTGTCATCGTTGAAACTACACCGAAGAAATCTCCCGGTCCTAAGACATCACCTTCTTCAGCTACTATCTGCACTTCTTTGGAAAGCCTTACCTTCCCGCTCCTTATAATAAAAAACCTGTCTGCGTTTCTTTTGCCTTCGACAATTATATAAGAATTAGCGGTAAAATTGACAAATGCGAGTTGTAAAGCCATTTCCCCCTCTTTTTTAACTCAATAACAGTATATTTTACTTATCGTCAAATTGTCAACTAATCTTAAACTTGCATAAATAATGAGCTAATCACTTATTATCAAGACGCCGATAATTTAAACAGAAAAAATGAACAAGAAAATAAACTTTGAAGATTCAATTTTCATACTTGAAGCGAGAATCAGGATGATAAGAGATCTCTTACATCTTGATACTGATACAAGCCTCTTTTATACCCAAACCATGAATGATTTGGAATTTATTAATAATGTGATGGAAATGCTGACAGCGAAATTTCTTGAAAACATGAAAATCCTTGACAGAGAAGTAGAAGCTGATAATATCGTTGAAACAGAATGGAAGTATAGCCAGCTTCTAATTGAAGTGTCAAATAATTCAAGCCCCTTCTCAGCTTCAATATTCCCTCAAATGTCAGCTACTATCTCTAAATTTAAAAAAGACAGTACAAGAAGACAAAAGTTAATTGATGATTCTTATGTACCAGCGGAAAATTCCGTTTCAGAAAATGTAGTTACCAGTGCCGAGATAACAGGTCTTCTAGGCAGCGTGTGAGGATAACAGGCGGCACTCTTAAAGGAAGACAGATAACAGTCCCATCAGGCGGCATGGATATAAGACCCAGTATGGATAGGATGCGCGAATCTGTTTTCGGCGTGCTTGGAGACCTTACAGGGCTTTCTTTTCTTGATATTTTTTCAGGTTCAGGGATCATCGCCATAGAAGCATCTTCACGCGGAGCTGCAAGTATAGAAGCTATTGAACAAGATAAACAAAAAAGAAAAATACTACTGGAAAATGCCGCAATATCTCCTATCCGTATCAACTGCCGTTTTATGCCCGCAGAACTTTATGTAAAACGAGCAAGAACTTCTTTTGATATTATTTTTATAGATCCGCCTTTTCCCTATCAATACAAATGGGAGTTAGTTGAAAATATAACAACTTCCGCTCTTGTAAAAAACGGGACAAAAATTTTAATCCACCGCCCAAGACCTGAATATTTACAAAAAGATATCCCTAAACTTATAAAAACCGATTCCCGCGAGTATGGCAGATCAGTCGTTGATTTTTTTATTTTCGGATAAAACGGAATTAATTAGATCCACGGATTACACTGATTTTCACGGATTATTTTATAATTAAAAATCCGCGTTAATCCGTGGATAATTTTAATCAAATAATTTATTTTTTGTTTCTCCAATTAAGTAAAATTTTTTTAAAATCTATCGCTTCTTCATTGCCTGGATCAAGGCGTATAGCCTCTTCTATATCATTCATCGCTGAATTAAAATTTTTAAGTATATAAAAAACAATGCTGCGTTTATAAAAATTATCTGATATATTGGCATCTAATTCAATAGCTTTGTTAAATTCATGCAATGCTCTTTCATTCTCATTCATTAATGAATAGATTTCTCCGCGTGTTGAATAAAACATGGAGAAATTATTATATAATTCAATCGCTTTATTAATATTTATTAAAGCGTTTTCATAATCTTCCATTTCTTTGTAAACATTAGCAAGCCATGCGTATATTAAGTCTTCATCGGAAGAAAATTTTTCCGCTTCTTTTAAATAAATTAATGCTTTTTCATAATTTTTTAACTTATAATAATTTTTACCAATATTATATAAAACCTCTGAATTATCAGGATCCATTTTTAAAACTTTAAATAAATCATCTAGTGCATTTTGATATTTTTCTGTATCTTCATATATTTGAGCGCGGTATATATAATATTTTGGATTGTTTTTATCCAATTCTATCGCTTTACTTATATCTTTAAGCGCATCTTCATTATTTTCCAGTTGAAAAGAAACCTTCCCTCTGCAAGAATATATAACCGCTATTGACGGGTCTATCTCAATCGCTTTTGAATAATCGTCATAAGCTTTTTCAAACTCTTTAATTTCTCTGTAAATATGCCCCCTTTTAAAATAAAAAATCGCAAAATCCGGTTTTAATCTTATCGCTTCATTATTATCTTTTAGAGCATTCTTATAATCTTCCATTTCAAGATATAAAATACTGCGCCATTGATAAAAATCAGCCTCATTAGGTGCTAATCTTACAGCTTCATTAAGAAAAAAGAGCGCGTTCTTATAATCTTTTAATTCCTGAAAAATCTTCCCTTTTCTGTTATAATTAAAAGCATCGGATGGGTCTATGCTTATTGCTTTATCAATATCCTTAAAAGCGTTAGTAAAATCACCCATTTCCATATATGTATAACTTCTATTTCTTAATGTTTCCATGTTGGAAGGATCTATATTTAAAGCTTGTGTATATGCTTCAATGGCTTTTATATAATTATTATTAGATATATATTCATATCCTTTCCTGTTAAAATTAAACAAACACGCTCTTTCAAAATATTTTTTAGAATATTCTAAAAGCGCACGTTTTGTAAGAAGCACACGCATTGTAAGAAACGTATTCTTGATAGATTTTAGCTTTTTGGTATCAGAGTCCAAAATTAGAACTTGCTTTTTACAATGAGGGCAAAATATTGTTTTATATAATAATTCTTTTTTACAATAATAACAAATCATTACGGTATTTTAAAATAATTAAAAATTAATGTAAATGGATTGAAATAGCGAAATTTTTTATAATAAATTATGTTATTTTTATTTATTAAGGTTATATTGGAGGATTCCTTAAAATTTGCCTTCCTTGTCTTGAAAGAATATTAAATTAACACTTGTTTTTTATAAAAAAACTACAGATAATATATATATGGAGAAATCCTTAATAAAAAAATTCGATGATAACACTTTCATTAAAGTATCTGCACCAACACCTGTAGACGGTTCTCAAAAAGCGGCTTTAAATCGTAAAGGCAATCAACTTTTTAATGACGGTAAAATAGAAGAAGCCAGAAGGGTTTTTATGACAACAGGCTATTCAGACGGGCTTTCCAGAGTCGGGGATTATTATAAAACTAAAGGCAGAATTCTTGAAGCATTAAAAATGTACTGGATTGCTCCCGATAAAAATAAATCGCAAGCATTAATTGAACAGTTAGCTGGTGTTTTACAAAGCATGATCAATGAACCGGAACAGGCATTAATAAGCGAAGATTTCACCCTTGAAAATAACTAAGGAATTTAAAAATGAATGAACCTGAAAAAGATAATAAAATCAACAATATAAATACCGGTGAAAATTCAAAAACAGAATTTACAGGTTCATTAACTCAAAAAATCGCTGAAATATCAAAGATAGGTTATCAATTATTAAAAGAAAACAGAGTTGACGATGCCATTGATTGTTTTTCAAAAATTCTTTTAATGGATGAAAATAATAATTACGCTCTTGTCGGAATGGGAGACGCTGCGCGTAAAACAAATTCCATGCGCGAGGCTGTCAAGTATTATCAAAGATGCCTTGAACATCATCCGGGGAATAATTACGCGCTTTTCGGGCTTGCCGACTGTTACAAGGCGATGAACCAATATCAAAAAGCTATTGATATTTGGGAAAAATATCTTGAACATGATGATAAAAATATCACAGTCCTTACAAGAATAGCTGACGCATACCGTAAAGTAAGAGATTTTACAAATTCAAAAAGAACTTATTTAAAAGTTTTAGAAATGGAAAATAATAACCCTTATGCGATAATCGGTTTAGGGCATTTGCATTATGATTTTAAAGATTATAACGAAGCACTTTCTTATTGGGAACAAATGATGATAAGCGGAACAGATGATGTTGATATCCGCGTTTTAACATCAATCGGTAATTGCCACAGAAAATTAAAAAATTTCAACGAAGGTATCCCCTACTTTGAAGCTGCTATAAAAAGAGATAAAGATAATTTTTACGCGCTATTCGGTTATGCAGATTGTTATCGCGGTTTGAATCAATTTGATAAATCCCTCATTTATTGGAACAGGATACTGGAGTTAGACCCTAAAAATAAAATGATATTAACACGTACCGGAGATGCATACCGCAATTTAAATAATTTTGAAAACGCAAAAATATATTATGAAAGAGCCTTAGATATAGAATTTGACACTTATGCCATAATGGGTCTTGCGCTAATCGCTAAATTACAAGGAAAATTTGAAGAGGCTATTATTTCTTTTAAACGTTTAATCCAACAGGATAATAAAAATTTCCGCCCCTTTGTCGAACTTGCTGAGTGTTTCTTAAAAATAGGTGAAAAAAGAAAAGCTATTGAAGTATTGGAAGACTTTCAAAAACTTGGGATAAAAAATCAAAAAATATCTGATATGCTAGAAAATATTAAATAATGAATCATTTTAAAAATCAATCGCTTGCAGGTTTATCGTTAAATGAAATAAAAGAACTTCTTTTATCTTTTACTTCGCAAACATTCCGCGCTAAACAAATTTATAAATGGATATTAAAAGGTGTAAAAGATTTTTCTCAAATGACAGACCTTCCTGTTTCATTGCAAAAAGAATTAGCGAAAAAATATGTAATTTATTCAAGTGCGGTCCAATCCTGCCATGAAGAAAACGGTGTAAAAAAAATAGTTATCTCTTTAAAAGACGGTTTAAATATTGAGGCGGTTCTTTTAAGCGACAGAAAAAACCGCCTTACTTCTTGTATTTCCACACAGGCAGGATGTCCAATAGGCTGCGTCTTTTGTAAAACAGGATCACTGGGATTTAAACGCAATTTAGAAAGTACAGAAATAATCGAACAATATTTATTTTTAAAAGAAATTTGCGGCAATTTGCAGAAAGAAAAGAAAGAACATATAATTGATAATATCGTTATAATGGGTATGGGAGAGCCTCTTTTAAATTTAGAAAACCTAAAAAAAGCAATCGAAGTATTTAATGATAAAGACGGTTTAAACTTTTCAAAACGCAGGATAACAGTTTCCACCTGCGGTATTTGCGAAAGCCTCTTTGAAATTGCGAATAATTTGCCTTTCACCCGTCTTGCATTGTCTTTAACAACCGCAGACGAGAGCCTGCGTCAAAAACTTATGCCTGTAACTGCAAGCAACCCTCTTAATGAAATTCACAAAGCCCTTCTTTTATTTCAAAAAAATGGCGGAGGGCGCATCACACTGGAAATTCCTTTATTGGGGGGAATTAACACCCGTGAAAAAGACGCAAGATCTATATTTGAATTTTCAAAAGAGCTTGAAACTGTAATTAATATTATCCCCTGGAATCCTGTTCCAGGGCTTTTTTTCGAAGGCAAAGTTCTTAGAGAACCAGATAAAAAAGAGACAGCGGAATTTATCAAAATGCTTGAAAGTTACAATTTAAAAGTCACCATGCGTCTGCGAAAAGGAAGGTCTGTAATGGGCGCTTGCGGTCAGCTTGGAAACTTATCACCTAACGGACGAAAAAACTAAAAGTTGCCTGAAACAAGCCCATTAAAAAGCCAAGAACACCTCCGAAAAGTTCAACATATTTTAACTGATTTGAAAGCACGTCAAGAATAATACGCTCAACACGTATCATATCAAGAGAATCAATTCTGTCAGAGACAAGGGTTCTAATATCAATCGAAGAAAGCACTTTTTCAATTTGAGTATTAACTGCAATCGTTAATTTTTCCAGCAGATAATCATCCAACTTTTCTTTATCTTCATTACTTATATTTAATAATTCTGCAATTGTTTTATTTTGCGATTTGATCAAATCATTAACAGAATTGCTTGCTGTATTTACAAGAGATTGTTTTATTTTATTTTCTTTTAATAGAGCTTCTATACCGCTTGTTAGTTCATCAATTATTTCAGGCATTTTTTCTTCCAGTGTCTGATCATACTTGCCTGCAGAAATAAAAAACCTTTGAACAGAATTAAATTTTAAAATAATATTTCTAAGAATTATCCGCCCTCTTGATTCTAATTCTTGGCGGATATCATTACGCCTTAGGAATTGCAATACAGCATTTAAAAAAACCGGATATATATTTTCTATCGCGGAAGGCAGCCTTTTAGTTATAAAATTTTCACTCTCCCCTATCTTTAAAGATAAATCCCCCGGCGTTTTTTCCAGTATATCTTTTGTGATTCTGGAAATTGCTTGTTTAATTTTTTCTTTAACATCATCGCGGGAAAGTCTTTCTCTTAAAATTTCCGGGGTCAGTAATTCACGCTCCACCATAGAACCTATACTTAAGGCTAAAGTTTTACGCTGGCGCGGAAGAATACCCGGTGTAAAGGGAAGCCTGATCCCCAAGATACGGACTTCTTTTAAAGGGCGGAAAAGCATTCTTATCGCGATAACATTTGTAACAAAACCGATAATAGCCCCTGCTATAGGCGGGATTACAAAAAGAAGTATAGTATTCACTTTAGTATAGACTCCGATGCCGTTCTTGCTTGGCTTTCACTCTCATATATATCCATCACTTCTTCCTTTAACCAACCTTGCGTTACATTCCCATCGGTATACACCCATGTAGTAAAATTATTATTGGTTTTAATTGACTGCCTCTTTATTATCCTTACAAGAGAACCCCTCCGTAAATAACCGATAGAAGGGCTTATTTCCGAAGGCTCCGATGTAATATGGGTAAAAGAAGAGCTTATTACCCCAAACCCTATATAATCCCTTGATAAAGGGGACGTAACCGGGGTAATTAAAGGTATTTCTTCTTTTTTTATGTTACAGGAACATAAAGCAAAAATTAATAATAAAAAAATGATATATGGTTTAAATAATTGACCTTGATTAAGTTTTACAGTTATTCTCATACTTATGAGAAATATAACGGTTTTATCAATTTTAGTCATCATATATTTTTTAATCCCCGGTTTTTGCGAAGCTGAAGAAAATTATTCATTCTCAATTACCCCGCATTTAGGATTTGTCTATGGGCAGGCTTTTGAATATGTTTATCCTATCCCTTATCCGGAAAAAGGATACACTATGGGAGAGCTTCTTAGCGAACTTAAATGGGATATGAAGCCGGTTTTTTATACAGGTATACAACTTGATTTCGGCAGGAAAAATCCGACAAAAAAACATGGTTTTTTTGCTTCCGTTTTATTTAATTACGGTATTCCGGGCGATTCCGGAACTCATGAAAACCGCGACTGGATGTCTGTCGAGAATAATGAACTGACACATTTTTCGCATCATACAGTAAATACAAATCAATTTTTTAGAATTGATACGGATTTCGGTTATTCATTTCCGCTATCATCTGTTTTTTACATTAAACCATTATTTAATTTTTCATGGATGCGTTTTTCTTTTGCCGGAAGAAACGGTTACGGAAAATATGCAAGGGGAAAAGTATATGATTCAAACGGAAACCCTATATCTAATAATTATTCAAACAATTTGTATTTTCCCATTGATGATGATCCCTTGTATGTTTCATATAACGAAATGGAAGTAATTAAATACAAGCAAGATTGGTTTTTAGTAGCAGCAGGTTTTTCTGTAGGAGCTAAAATTTCATTTTTTTCTATTGAACTTTCATTTAAAATAAGCCCTTTGACATTTTGTTTAGCGATAGATCAACATCTTACTACAAAAGCAAAATATAATGATAATACAAGATTCGGTTTATATATAGAACCAAAGGGGAATATTTCATTTTCATTTAATTCTGCTACAATTTCCCTGGAAGTCGCTTACAGATATATAGGAAAAACACGCGGAGAAACATATTCAGGCAAGCTAGACAGTAGATTTGTTTCCTTATCTACAAATAAAGCGGGAGCGGGTTTAAGTTTATTAGATACACGTTTGATTTTTAGCTGGCGTTTCTAAAACGATTTAAAAAAATAAGGTTTTCGGTAAAAAAAAATGTAAAAGGGAGACAGCTAATAATGCAACCCCAATAGGTTTTCTAAATACAAGCAATGTATTTCCAATATTGTCTAACTGTCCCGTTTTATTTGATATTAACTGTGAAGAATCTTTACGGTAAATTCCAAAAACCAGCATAAACCCTGCAATGACCCCGGAAAGGGCAGGTACTAAATCTCCAAGTATAAGGATTCCGTCCAAGGTGGGTGAAAGAAGCTTTAGCACTCCTGTAACTATGCATAAAATACCTAAGATTAAGTAAAAAGTAGGGTTTTTTATTGGAATAAGAGAATTATCTATATCGTTTTCTTTTTCTGTAAAAAGTATGTATCCAGCCAAACTATTACATAAAACAGATAAAAAATATAATTGGATCATAACTATACAATATCTCAAAAAATGATAATAGTCAATATTTTATTTAGGATTGAACTTAATTTGAATTGAGTTAATTTCATTTTGAAGAAGAATAATCATTTCTGTTGAAGTAAAAGGTACTGCGAAACGATATACTTCTTCATTTTCAAGAGTAAAAAATATTCGATGGGTAAAAACAGGGAATTGTTCTTGCGGAGATTGTACAACAGTGGAAACTGCGATATCTACAGCGCCTGAATATGCATCGGTTTTATTTTTTATTTTTCTTAAAACAACAATTGTTGAATCTTCATAAACTGTTGCGTTTATTTCAATTTTATTTTTTTCAAGAATATAAGCAGTATCAAAAAAACCGAAAAAAGTAAGTAATAAAATCGCCGCGCATAAAAAAATAATACTGACAAAAAGCATTTTTCTGGGTTTGTCTGCAAGCAAAGGACCGAAGATACTAAAACGGTTGTTTTTAGTATCTTTATTTTTATAAAGATCCTGTACAGCCTGCGGCGCTTTTTCCAAGCGGCGTTCACGGTTATAATAAAAGACCAGCCCTTCTTCGGACACATTTCTGTTATCGGGATTACTCAGTTTATATTTTGCATTAGGGCGATTTGTACTTTCAGTTTCCTGTCCGTCACTCATTTACATTTCTCCTATAAATTGATCGGTGCGCCACCAGACCAGCTTTATATTAAAATGATCGGCTAACATCGCGCAAAGGATACCTTCTGTTGAAAGATAAAAATCATTATACCCAAGTTCTTCATTTGAAAAACGGATATTTCCCCTGCGCTGTTCTCCTGATTTAGTGTCAACAAAAAGCAATGAATAACCTGTTTCAACAGGAAAGTAAAGAACGCATTTACCGTTATTGGCAGCTCCCAGTATTGAATAAAATACTTTAACGTTTGTCTGCCTTCCGTTTTCTATAATATCATAAAGAGGGATTTCTATATAATCAATATATGAACCGTCTTCTATGTTTAAGGTCCAAATAATCGAACTTATCGGCTCGCTTCCTGTACGTGTATTTGTAGATTGATCAAAGGTATCGTTGCTGTAATCGACTTTAATTAATAACCTTCTTGAATCGGGGGAAACAGTGATACTGCCAATAAAAGCCAGGGCTTCCTGCCAATCAGGAAGAGACGGAACCGCGCTGCTAGAAATTTTTACAAGATAAAGAAGAACCCCCGAAGGACTGAACCAATATATATCCCAGCCGTCAGGAAGTATGCAAGTGACGGCAAGCTCGTCATTAACCGAGCTTGAAAGCCCCACGATACGGGGAAAGGGGTTGCCGCCGATCCCGTCACGCCCAAGATAGTTTACGAAACGCCCGTCCTGATCAAAGTGTAAAATAAGTCCGTCAAGCAGGGCCTTTGTATCGGGATCGAAACGCTGTTCCTGTAAAGGAAGCCTGTCCTCAACAAAGATATTTTTTTTTGAATCGACCGTAATCCATCCAGGTTCTTCCAGAGGGTAAGTAATAGCCCATCTTGTAGCCTGCTCCTCGCTTGAAATATTAGTTCTTAATGAATGAGGTATAGGGTTTGTCTCATCATTATAAATCATAAATAATAAATCGCCGTAAGAATTATATCGGACAATTTTCCCGCCGTTGCCGTCAGCAATAAAGAAAAGCCCGTCCCTCATCGTAAAAGCGGTCCTTCTAATACCCCTGCTTCCTTCAAGATTGTAAAGAGCGATTTGATCCTCTAAAGGGCCTATTTCCAAAGAAAAAAGCTCTTCCCTTTCTATCGCTCCTGTAGATGTATTTCTACAAGAGATTTGAGAAGAACATAATATAGCTATTATCAATAAAGGAAGTATTTTTTTCATATACTTCAAAATTAACTTTTTATTGATGTTTGTCAATGAGGTAAAAAACGGTATATCAAACTATTTTACCCAAAATTCATTATATTTAACAATGAATGTTCAATACCCTCTCTGGCAAAACCCCTGATAATTATTTGAAAGGTATTTGTCATTTCTTCTATTATAACAGGCGATCCTCTTAGATCTGCCGGTAATTTAGAAGCATGCTCTACCATCATAGAAAACAAGGAAAGTAACAGTCTTGTTGCTACTGTTGCATCTAAATCGGGAGCAAAAACCCCTTCTTCCTTACATTGGTTTATCAAGGATTTTATAGCTAAAAGTATTTCATCTATATGAGGTGATTGCTTTTGCCCTTCCAAGGAAACTGCGGACAGCCAGGAATTTAGATAACTGCGAACTTGAAAGACTATTATCATCTCATTTGAACTGCCGAACAAATCAACATAGCCCTTCCACAAGTATCTTAGAGCGACCATGCCTCTTAAGTTTGCTTTATGAAAAGACTCAAGATGTTCGCAGAACAACTTGGCAGCTTCCTCGCATATCTCATTTAATAATTCATCCTTGCTGGAAAAATATAGATATACAGTTGCTTTGGAAAGTTCCGCTTTATCGGCAATATTCTCCATACTTACACGCTCTACTCCCTGTTCAAGGATTAAATCCTTTGTACAGTCCAAAATCGCCTTACGACGTATAATTTTTTCTCTTTCTCTGCGTTCAGAAATTCCCATAATAGTAATATATTAAACCATAAGTTAAATAATAACAAGTAAATTTTTTAAAATTAATTTTTATTTATTTTTTATTTTTTCTATTTCTTCAAGAGAAAGTTTTTTTTAAGGAGCGCTATTATCTAAAAATCTTTATATGGTTTTCATATCATGATCTGCTGTTTTTTACAGAATGCGGAAAAGTGGAAAAGGTGACTGTCACCTACACTACCCATAGCGTAGATTAATGAAAATCGCCGCTATATATAGTAGCGGTGACTGTCACCCTGTAAAAAGTGAAGAATTTAAACAAAAATCCCTGTTTTTTATACTTTTTTTAAAAATTATTAAAACCATTAGTAATATTTTATACGTTTTTTGTAGAATAGTAATATTTTTGGCAATACGAATTTATTAAAATATTTTTTTTACTTTTTTTTCAAAAGTATTGACATTCTTTATTTTTTTTGTTAGATTGACAATAAAGGTATAAATTTATTTTGGAGGTAGTTATGAATCTTATTTTAAAAAAGAAAAGAAAAAACACTTTCCTTCTTTTCTTTTTTACACTCATTGTTATTCTGTCATTTATAAGCTGCGGTGATACTGAATCAGTAACTAAATTTCATCAACCGGACGAAAAAAATAATGAACAAAATAACAACGAAACTCCTATACATATAAATCCGGACGAGGATTCAAATAACGATCATCATATGAAAGATGATTTTATAAACGACAAACCTATAGATAAAATTCCGGATAATAACCAACCGGTAGATAATAATCCAATTGATGACGATCCTATAGATGAACCGCCGGAACCCGGTGTAAGTTTTAATTACCAATTTGTTGCACCGCAAGATGAATCAATCACTTTAAGCGGAGAGCAAACATTAAGCTGGGCAGAAAATAATGTGTTGCACATAACAGTTGCAGAATCATTTACAAACTATAATTGGTTTATAAATGGAAAAGAAAATAAAGATAATGAAGATAATAATGAAATTAAGTTAAATGCCAGAGATTTTTCTGTAGGCATACATAACATTACACTCAAAGTTACAAAAAACGGTGTAGTTTACACCAAAACAATACAATTTACAGTTGAATAGGGAGAAGAAAATGAAGAGGAATATTTTAGTTTTATGTGTTAGTTTAATTGTTTTATTTATATTTGCAACATGCGGTGACTCTGTTAGCAATTTATTAATAGAATCAAAATCCGACAGCAAAGAAGTTTTAATCCGATTGGCAGGCTCAAACGGCCGCACAATTTTACCGTCAGCTCCCGTATTCAGCGAGTTTGAATTAATCCTTCAAAACGGAGATCTTATTGAAACTCCGGACGCTTCTGATATTGACGGTGCCGGAGTAATAGTAAATCTTTCCGAAGGTACATGGACGATAACATTAAAAGGTTATCAAATTATTAAAGAGGAAAGCATACTTGCCGCCCAGGGAAAAGAAATCTTAGAAATAACATCTGATGAAGAATCGTATAATGTTTCTATAGAATTAGAACCGATTGCAATAGAAGACGGTGTTGATGATGGTTTATTCAGTTTCAATATCACTCTTCCAACCGGCTTAGCTTCAGCGGTACTTAATATAGATAACCATTCATTTAATTTATTAGATAACAATACCGATTCTATCCTGCTTGCTCCCGGTTATTACGATATGAGCATCATTTTGAAAAAAGGCAATCAAGAAGCTGGAAAATTTGAAGCGGTGCATATTTATTCCGGTCTTGAAAGTCTTGCTGAATTAGATCTGAGTAATATCAAATTTGCCGAAAAAGTATACCTTACAGGAAAATTAGGCGGTATCAGAATAGGAACAATAACAATTACCGATAAAGACGGAATTGTAATCGGTACAAAAGAACTTAACGATAATACTGCAAAGCGCAGTGATACTTGGATAAAAGATATAATCGGTTCAAATATTGGGGAAACAATCAAAGTTAACTTAGAATTTAACGGAGAAAAAGTAACAGAAACAATCAATGTTTTAGACGCTAAGGGGCATACAAATATTAATTTATCTCTGTCTCCGGCTAGCGTAAAATATATTAACCTTGCCGATTGGTATTCTGAAATTAAAAACGATGCTTCGGTTTATTTCGGTTTTAATGTCACTGCCAATTTCATCCGTTTAACATATAACGACGGTTCTAAGTATTCCGAGTTTTTACCTGATGCAATAACAGAAACTGAATTTAATACAGCGCAATTTAATCAAGATAATTCCAAGACAGTTACAAAATTAGAACTTTACATAGCGGCAGACCGCAGCGCCTTAAATACCGCTATCGCAAAAGCAAATAACAATAAAGATTCGGTTACCACTTCAATAAACGGCAAGGAATTAAAATCTTCCGTATTATGGGTGACAACTGCGGAAAAAGCGGCGTATCAGAGCGCGATTACCGCGGCAGGATTAAATATTAACGATCCTACAGAAACTGATGAACAAGTTGCCGCCGCAATCCAAACCCTTGCAAACGCAAGCGCCGCTTTTAATAACGCGAAAAAAACCGGCGCTTATAAAGTTGATAAAACACCGCTGGAACAGGCAATCGCAAACGCGAACGCGAAAATGGCAGGCGTAACAAAAGCCGCTAACGGTTCAACTACTTTAAATACCGCATTCTGGGCTTCTTCTGAAATGTTTACCGCTCTTGAAAGCGCTGTAGCAAATGCGAAGGCTTATGTTAATGCGGCTAATAATAATGAAGATGATCAGAGCGTTGCAGATGCTGAAACAGCGGCTCTTAACAACGCAATCGCCGCGTTTGTCCCGCAGAAAGGCTTATTGATTGAAACCGTCTTCGGCTTTAGCTATACATTTAACGGACCTCAGGATGAAACCATCACTCTTGATATGGTGAATGCTGTAATAAGCTGGGTTAACGGCGAGAAGCTGACTGTAAATGTTGCGGAATCTTTTGACAGTTATCAATGGATTGTTGACGGAAAAATAATCGCCGGCGCAACAGGAAATTCCATTACATTGAATGCACGTGATTTCTCAATAACTACACATAATTTAACTCTGCGTGTGACAAAGAACGGTGCTCCGTATACTAAGACATTAATATTTGAGGTTAAATAAATTAAGGAAGGTAACATGAAAAAAATATTATTAACAAGTTTAAGTTTAATAATTTTACTCATGATCACATCTTGTAAAGATCATTTTATGGATTTTGAAGGAGATTATAAATCCGCAGAAAGCGAGGTTTTAATTCTTCTTGCAAAATCCAATGGGCGAACAATAATGCCCTTACAGCCTATATTCAGCCGCTATGAATTAAGCTTTCAAAAAGGAGCTGAATATAATAATGTCAATGCTGATTCAATTACCGGAGATGGTGTAACTGTTATTCTTTCAGAAGGAGCATGGGATATCACTCTTAATGCCTATCAGAATATTAACGGTAAAGATTATCTTGCAGCGAAAGGATCATACAATCTTACTATTGAAGCAAACAAGAGTTCATACACCATTGTTATGGAATTAAACCCTATAGCGATAAATGACGCGGCGGTTGACAAGGGTATTTTCAGTTATGATTTTACCCTCCCCTATGCGGATACAGCTACCCTCAGTCTGAAAGATAATAATGGTGATATTGTTGCAGAAAGAAATTTACTTACAACAGGAGCTGGATCAATAGAACTGGCTCCCGGTTATTACGATATGAGCGTTATATTTACTAAAGGCGAAGGGCAATATGCCGGCGTCTTTGAATCCGTACATATCTATTCAGGTCTTGTAAGCCCCGCAGAAATTGATATGCGTGATGTTACCTTCGCGGAAAAAATATATTTAGCAGGTAACTTAGGCGGTATCAGAATCGGGACAATAAAGATCGCCTTTGATGAAGAAGGAACAAATATCTTAAAAGAGATTGAACTTGAACGCGATACTAAAAACCGCAGTGATTTCTGGTTTATTGATGTTCCAGCCGTAAATATCGGAAAAAAAGTTTACGCAATTTTAGAATTTGAGGGACAGACTTTTAAAAAAGAAATTCCGGTTTTAGAAGCAAAAGGCAGCGCGGAAATTAATTTAGATCTGTATCCTGAAAGCGTTAAATTCGTCAACTTTGCCGAATGGTATTCAACATTAACAACAAGCGAAGCGGAAATAACGGTTGACTTCGGCTTTGATATTACCGCTAATTTTATCAAAATAATTTTTAATGACGGATCAAGCAATGTCAAATTTTTCCCGCAAGCCTTTACCGCAACAAAATTTATCGCGAGAGATTACGCGGACAGCTCTCTACCAATCACAGGTTTTGAGATTTATAATGCGGCGGATCGCAGTAGTTTAATTAACGCGATTGAGGAAGCGCAGAAAAATTGCGATGAAACTGTGGTTTCCGCTGACGGAGAAGAAGTTAGATTCTCTGTAAAATGGGTAAAGGAAAAAATTAAAACAACTTTTCAAACAACGATAGATACTATAAAAACCGCATTTAATAATCCTATATTGACAGAAGTTGAAATCATTTCTTTAGAAGAATCCCTTGCAGACGCAAACACAGTATTTAATAACGCAAAGAAATGGGGAAAAGACACTTCGATTGATGCAGAAGACTTTAATATTATTGACGGTTACGCATATAAATATGCAGTCCAATTAAAGAATACTCATCCCTTGCTTAAATATCAGATTTTCATGTCAGATTCACCTGAATCAATCGGAAATACGGTTGCAGAAAGAGCAAAAATAGATGGCGATGTCAGCATAGATATTGAGGCTTCTCCCAGTATAACGAGATACTTTAATATTAAGGTTCTATATACAGAAGACAACAACCGCGAAATAGCAAATATTAAAATAGGTCCGTGCGAAACACTTGGAACAGCGGTATTGTCCTATGCTCCGGATTATTCTTACAGCACGCTTACAGCAATATGGGCGCCGGTGCAAAAATCGGATAGTTATAGAGTTATTTACAATTATCAAGACGGCGGCTGGCTTGATCCGGAAGGAGGATGGAAGTCCGCTGATGAATTTGAACGTGACACGGACGGCAATTTTATATTTACATTCAAACCAAACGGCTACAATGAAATTGCCAATTCCGGCAGACCCTTATATATAAGAGTGCTTTCGATCAATAGTGCAACCGGTGATTATTCATTCTCTAATGATGCTTCAAAACGGCTTATCGGTCATGCGGCGCTTGATGTTTCCGCAAGCCGTGCAATGTCTGTTAATTCAATTGATGTTACATGGAACGCATTAGAAGGCGCAAACGGCTACTATGTTTCAAGCAGGCAATATGATTTAACTAATACTAACGCAATCGGTGCAAACACATTTGCTTATGTCTCCGGCAACAGTTACACATTAACTAACCTGAGCGATGACGCTCTGGTACAAGGTTATCCATATCGTTTTGTTGTAGTTCCTGTAATCAATGCTTCTGATATGAACTACTCAGGTGATACATATACATTGAGAGAGAACGGCGAAGAGATTACTTTCGGTACTGTTTCTTCTGTAGAAAGCGTTGCAGGTTTTGCAATCGGCTTTGCCGCGAATGTAACCGCATCTAAAGGAACTTATGCCTCATCAGGCAATGTCAATGACAGAATAGAAATTACATGGGAAAAACCGTTCCTTCTTAAAGATGCCGGTCTTCAATACAGGGTTTACCGCAAAGCGTATAACAGCAATACATGGGAAGACCTTGGAACAACCGGCGCAATGTCTCATATTGATAATGTTGCCCGCGGTGTAATGTACGAATATGTAATCGGTTTATTGCATCATGTAAGCGGCGGTGACATCAGAGGACCTTCGCGCCCCGATCAATCTTCTATCTTCATTGCATCCGAAAGAACGAAAACGGATAATAAAAACAGAGCTAAATTCCAGGGCTTTATACAGAACACAGTTACAATGAACAATGTAACCCGCGGCGAGAACGCGGATGCAAACGCTCAGTTCGGCGAAATAGTAACATGGAACGGCAGCGGAGTAGCTTACGGCGGCAGTGATATTAACTGGGGCGTTGACGGCTACACAGTATATGTAATGAACCGCAACATCAGCAACGGCTGGCATACCGCTATGGATAACGTAACAACAAATTCTGTTTTACTTACGCCCAGCAACACTCCTTCCGTTAATAATAACGTTGGTGTTTCACGTAACGTACTCTTTGTCATGCGTGATTTTAAACATTTCTTTAAAGCGCGCAGTTATTCGGTACGCGGTGACGGAGTTAAAATTTACAGTCCCGATCCGGATTGGACATATACATACCGCCATTCAACAAATCAAGCTACGCATATCAGTAATTCAAACGCTATGCAAAACGACTTTGTTAAATGGGGAGCGCGGCAAGTTACAGCGCAGGAATTTATCAGGATTGGCACATTGTTTGTAGCGAGAGGATTATCAAAAGTTAATGGAACAGGATGGAGTACAGGCTACTTTGGAAAGAGCGCAAGCGCCAGTACAGGATTGAGCGGTTCAGGAAGCCTTGACGCGGATTCAAACTTCGGCGTTACCGAATGGGAATTTAATTTTAAAAATTACAAAGAGGACATACAGGCAAGATGCGGACAATGGGTAACATTCGTAACTGTTAACGGCAGAACACGGGCAAGAACCGGCGCGACTAATCAGTATCCTCAAAGATATAGGGAACAAGACGGTAATACATGGCTTGATATAATCGGTCCATGGGATGTGCCGCATCTTTATACCGGAAAAATTAAAATCGGAACCGGAGGAGATAATGCCGCAACTAATCTGCATTGGGGCAGCGGTCAAATCAGCATACAGTATCCTTCCGGTACGGCTACGCAGAATTTCTCATGGAGAGGTGAAGACTCGCCCTTACCGTACACAGGAAGAGGCGATAACCGCCACGATGGAAACGACTGGAGATAACTATGAAAATCCCCTCCTCGCAGCGCTTGCGCTGTTTAATAACAATCTTACTCATAACGATGGGGGGGATGATTTTCTTTTCTTGTGTGACTCCTTCCCCCTTGTACGGATCATGGGCAGACAATAAAGGGAATACTTTTTCATTTTTCAGTGACAGTACATTCACTGCAAAGGTATCGCGCTTAGGGCGTTCAGAGAATTTTGAAGGGACTTATACCTTGCTGATGAATGTTATTACTCTTGATTGTACAGAAATAGATTTACGTATTGTTACAGAATGGGATATCCGCGGAAATATTTTATATCTTAATTGGGTTTCTGTGGACGGTGAAACAATTTCTATGGCTTTGTTTAAGGTATCAAATTAAGGAGAAGTTGAATAGTGAAACAGGGTGTTTTTATAACAATTATTTTTATACTCATTATAAATCCTGTTTTTTCAGAAACAACTGAAGAATTAAATAATGAAGAATTAGATTTAAAAGAAACTATTCCTTCAAAAAAACCTTATGTTTCTTTCAACTACGGGCCTACAGCAACATGGCTTACAAGAATTATTAAACAGGAAAACCGAAGCAATTTTGTATTAAGGGATTTTTTACCGGGAATGTATTTTACTACCGAACTGCATAATATACTTTATAATTCCAAATATCATCATTTTAATCCGGCAGTAAGGCTGGCAGTCTACTACCCTCTTGTTTCTTCTTTTAATTACATGCCGCAAAAATTAAAGAATCCCTTAAATCTCGGTTTGGATTTATTTGCCGGTGCGCGTTATGTATACGAATGGAAATTTTTAAGTTTTTCCGCAGGTCTCGGTCTTCACATGTTTTTTATGACATCAGACCGCTGGTACTATGTAAATTTAGGAGCGGCAGTGGTTGCAGGTGTCGAACTGGCATTCAGTCCGGGATGGAGTTTACTGATAGACGGTTTCTTCTCCTATGATAACGCTAATCTGGGCACAAACCGTTTAATGGAGCCCTTTAATAATGCTTATCAATATCAAACCGCTATAGGTGTGCGGTACAGTAAAAAAAAGCGGAATACATCTGCTTTATTTATGCCTAAAAAAAATGATGATGAAGATAATTCTTTGATATTTTATAATCGGTAAATTAAATTTGGAGGATCGATATGAAAAATTTATGGTTAATTACAACGGCGGTAATTTTATTATTCTCTTCTTGTGCTGACCCTTTATTAATTGCACCTAACGTTAATGATCATATAGACGGTCAAACAAACGGAGCACGGAGTGTTATTCCTGCAGATGTATCTGCAACTCACGGCGATAAACGCAGTATTACCCTTTCATGGAGAGAAGTCCCTAATGCGGTTTTATACTATGTTTATAAAGCGGACAGCCCGCTTGATGCCTTTATCCAATGCGCTGAAACAACTTCAACCAGTTATAAATTTAATGTTTCCGCAGGAAGCACTGTTTATTACCGGGTAAGTTCTTTCTCAATAGAAAATATTGAATCTGCAAAAAGTAATTATGTAATAGGGACAAGCCTTGCACAACCGATTATCAGCGATATTACAGATATTTCCGAAGATAAAGCTGAAGTAACATGGTATATGGAAAATGTTTCTGATAGTACTTATAAGAATGATTTATTATATATAGTTTATTGTTTTAATGGCTCAACTGAAGTCGATCAAAAAATGCTGGAAGCGTCCAAGATTGCCGAAAACCGCGCCGTTTTTTCCAATTTGAATGCCAACACAAAATATGAATATCAAGTTGAAGCTTATTTACGCATCAATCAGGATGCAAGCGAAAAAAGCGATAAAATGGATGCAGCAACCGCACGCCGTTTCAGACCGGGACCTCCTTTGCATTTGATTGCCTCTCATGGAACGTCCGCAAGTGAGATTATACTTACCTTCACTCTTCCGGACATGGTAGATATCGCTTTAGGCGAAAATATGTATGATCCTAAACCTCTGTATTTTACAATTTCAAAACGTGTATACAGCGAAAGCCATAACAATGAATACCAGCTAGTATGCACATATTTTGGGACAAACCCTGATAACACAGCCGGTAAAACAGGCGGAAAAACATTCAGTAATAATAAATATTCACCGGGCGAAATTATTTCATGGACAGACAGCGGAACCGGTGTAAGAAGAGGCATTGAATATGAATATCGAATTCAATCTTATGTAGATAATACAAGTAAAATTATCACCTCTGACTCTTCACGATCTACAACAACAGGCTGGGCTTTAAGTAGCGGCGAAGTATCTTACGGTACAATAGCTTACAACTTAAATTATGACGGGTCGCTTTATAATGCTGCTAAATTACCTATCAGCTTTAATTTTGATCCTAAAAACATTCCCTATGAATATACTGTTAGGATTATTGTTGAACCTATCGGAGACTTAGATCCGCTTGAACCATCCGGCAATTTTACAGTTGAAAGGAAATATGACGAGTATAATGAAGTAAAAGATTATTTAATTAAAATGGATGATCTTACCGTAAAAAGTTCTTCTTCTAATTTAGGGCGCGGCACTTATTCTGTCGAAATAACGGTCGGTATTCCTTTTGAACAAACACCTATCTCTATTTTTAAAGCTCTTGGCAAAAAAGATATTTCAGAAAATACCAAACCCATTGTTGTTAATAATTTTTCTGTTCAGGATGGGTATAAAGATAAATTTGTTCTTTTCTGGGATAATTATCCTAATATAAAATATCTTATTCAGGAATCCAATGACGGAACATCATGGCCGGCGGACTCTGTAGGGGTTGTAATTAACTCTAATCCGTCTGATGATGAAAACGCTGAACCTACTGCAAGTTTCTCTTTTGAAGTTACAGAACAGGCGAACGGCATTATAAAATATTTTAGAATAAGACCTGCCCGTACGCTAGGTAGCGATGGCGATAAATGGGGTCAATGGGTATATACTTCAAAATCTTCTGAAACCTTGGGAGTACCGGTTTTATCGGTATCACAAGAACCATCTTACAGTAATATCACCCCGATTTGGAGCGATACTCAGAAAGCCGACGCTTATCGTATTAAATACAGATATACTGCAGACGGCGTAAGCGCTCAATATAAAGACGCAGCAGTAAAACACATTGATGAACTTTCGCTTGATGCAAATGGTAATTATAAATTTACATTCAAACCTGAAGGTTTTAACGATGTAACTAAAGCCGGAAATGAAATACAAATTCTTGTAGAAGCCTTAAACAAAGGCTTACAAGAAAAAGTAGGCGGCGGTGAAATTTCTACATCATCAAAAGAAGATGTCAGAAGCAGACTTGTCGGTCCCGCAAATTTAAGCCCTTCTGCAACTAAAGCAATCTCTACACAGGAAATAGAAGTTTCGTGGAACAATATTCCCGGTGCCGGAGGTTATTATGTATTCAGGCGGCAATTTAATATGAATAATACAGCGGAAGATGGGACAGAAGCAATCGTGTATTATGTTCCCGCTGTTACAAGCGATATTAAAGTTTCCGGGAAAAATTTAATAACAGACGCATCGAATTCCAAAGCTGATACTCAGACAACAAAAACGGCGGCTTCCTTCGCGAATTCCCGCTACACATTAAAAGATATGTTCATGTCAGATAATGAATATGACGGCGTGTATAGAAATCACGCGCAGGCATACCGTAATCAGCAAAACGATATGGTACAGGGTATGTCATACAGATATTTTATTGTACCCGTGATTAGCAGAGGCGGCGCTGTCGATCCTTTGAATGTGATTGACTTTACTTATAACAGAGACGCTTCGAACAAGCACACTAATATCGCTTCCTATAAAATTGATGAAAGCGGATCCGGTGTAATAACTTATTCCGGTGCTGCTGCTATTGAGCAGGAAGGTTTTTTAATCGGTTTTGGGCAGAATGTTACAGCGACCAAGGGAACCTTTGTGACATCGGGCAATATAAACGACGGAATACAGATTTCATGGAACGCGCCGCCCCGTCTTTCTGCTGTTTCCGGTTTTACTCCAAAATATACGGTATACCGCAGAACATCGGGCAGCAGTTCATGGTCTCCTGTTATAAGCGTAGATAGTAACGTTTATATTGATACTCCAAGCCGCGGTTTTGCGTATGAGTATCTTGTTGGTATCAGTAACGCCGGCAATGGCAGCGCTTCGCAACCGCAGTCTTACGCTCGGTTTATCGATTTTTGCTCGAAACAGCGCAGCCACAGAAACAGCCCCGATATGCTCGGCTATATGCTTGATCTGGTAAAAATGGAAAGCGTCAGCCGTAACCAGCAAACAGTCGGCAGTAATTTCGCGGAAGAAGTAAAATGGTACAGCACTGATATCAGTAATTCTTATAATGCCGGTAATTTTACATGGAGCATAGACGGCTACGATGTGTTTGTTATGAACAGAAATATTAGCGCTAATTGGCATCATATTTCTAATATTACTAATATACCAAATCAAATCAATCAAAGTGTAAAAGTAACTAATGTTCAGGGCGGCGACACCTTGGCGGGTGGTTTACTGAAAGTTATGCGCGATTATAAACATTTCTTTAAAGTACGCAGTTATGTCTTAAAAGACGGCGAGAAAGTTTATGGACCTGATCCCGCATGGACATATCAATACAGGTGGGGGACAAGTTCCGCCGCTCATATTACAGCTTCGGCTCAAATGGAGAATGAATATGTAAAATGGGGAGCGCGGCAAATTACTAAAGATGAGTTTATAAAAATAAGCACGCTTTATATGGCAAGAGGGCTGGATAGAGCAAACGGAACCTCATGGAATACAGGATTCTTCGCTACCAGATGGGGAAGCGCGAGTACCACTTACGGCGGCTCTGGACGCACCGGTGCTAGTTCAAATTTCGGCGTTACCAGCTGGGATATTACTTTTGAAAATTACAAAGATGATTACTGGACAACAGCCGGAGACTGCATGACATTTATTACCATTAACGGAAAATTATGGGCTGGTACCGATGCAACGAATCAATATCCGCATACTTACGGCGATAATGGCTGGATTAATATTATTGGTCCTTGGGATACTCCCGGTTTGTACAGCGGAAGAATAATCGTCGGCACTCAGGGTAATGAAGATCTAAAATGGAATGGAAACTTAAGCGGAAGTACGATTAGAAGCCGTATTAATGTTGAATATCCATCAGGCTCTGCCGCTGAAAAAATTCCGTACAGAGGAGAGGATACTCCTTTACCGTTCAAGGGACAAGGCAATAACCGCCATGATCAGGACGCATGGAAGTAAATTATGAGTTGTATAAATCTATGTAAGAAAATAAAAAAAATAACACCGCTGAACATTATTCTTTTTACGGCGGTGTTTTTATCATTCTTTTCCTGCTCAGATTTTTTCCAGCCTAAAATACCTTTTTCCTCCGGCGACGACGGCTCTCTTACCGATTTGTTCAGGTCTGTAGAGGAAATCGGTAAACTTGATACCCCGGAACAATTTTTTATAACACCTTATTATTCATCTTCGGAAATCCGCCTTACATGGTCAAGCGTTCACGGCGCGGCTTATTACATGGTGGAAAGAGCTATTTCTGCGCCGATTCCTGAAACTAATCCTCTCAGTTGGGCGGATCCGGATGAAAATGATTATGAAATCCTTGAGCGTTTTGTTTATTACACAAATTATACAGATCAAATTTTAAGAAACCCTTCTTTGGATTCACCTGAATTTCAAAATAAATATTATTACCGTATTTCAGCTTATAATACAGTGAAAAAATATGAAGAAAGCGAACCTACTGTACCGGAGTCTGCAATGTTATTCCGCGCTCCTCTTAATACAAGAGCTACAGGCGGCTCTTCTGTTGAATTTATAGAGTTCCGTTGGGAAAGATCTGAAGGTGCCGATTCTTATGAAGTCTGGCGCAGCGATTTTCCTAATGGTGCCTCCGCTACTCTCTTGGCAATTGTTTTAGGAAACCAGCATTGGTATCAAAATAAAGTAAGCGTAGATGAGCAAGGCAAAGATTTTTATTATATGGTAAGTGCGAAAAACAGATTTGGAAATACGAGCCTTCAAACAAGACCGGCTTATGGCTACGCCCGTATTTTCGGCGCTCCCGATAAACCTGAAGAAGTAAGGCTTCAATCCAACTCAGGAAGAGGGCATTCAACAAGCGAGATAAAAATTGAATGGGATCCCGCCGATGAACCGGACGCATATTACGCGGTGTTACGTTTCAGTTCTGTAGATTCATCTCTTACAAGGCTGACCGAAAGAACTGAAGCTACAAAATGGACCGACAATCTCGGTTTAAAACCGGGCATTTATTATTATTACCGAGTTCAAGCGATTGTTGATGACATTGCTTCCGGCAAAGCTTTAAAAAGCCAAATTTCCGATAACGATCCTGAAGCATTTATTTTAAGCGCTCCCGATACAGTAGTCGCGGAAAAAAATCATGATAATTCTGTCACAATAAAATGGCTGCCTCCTATTGGAAGTGAAAGCGATCGTATGGATTACACATACAAAATTTATTCTGATTCAAGTATGACAGGAAATTTCTCGAATCAAGTTGGAAGCGGGATTGGTCCTCAAACCGATGCGCAAGGTTATATATCAGCTACTAATATTACAAATGTTCCGTTGGGTCATACTTTTTTCAGAGTATCTACCGTTGTTGTAAAAGGACAAATAATAGAAAGTGAAAAAAGCATGGTAGTTTCTCCGGCTCCGGCAGCGGCAGTTATTTTAGATGTAAGCCAGCGTGCTTTCATTCAAAATGTTGCCGCGAATTCCAGCAGCGGTATCTATCCTGTGCGTATAACATGGAAAAAACCTGAAGGCGACACTCCCGCTTTTTACAATATACAAAGATCAACCAGAGCCGGAGCGGGCTATTCCAAAATCAATGAAGTATCCTTAGGTGCTTATGGTCCATGGATTCCTAATGTTTATTCTTACGACAGTGCTACAGAAATTTATACCTACATGGATAGAAACGATGCTGCAAGGGTCGCAAGAAAGTACTATTACCGCGTTCTGAGTTTAAATCAACTTGAGCAGGGGAATTTCCCTTCAGATGAAAAAATCGGTTGGGGTGCCTTAACCCACGAACAGTGGATTGCGGAATTTAATAAAACCTATGCTTCAGCAATTTATAAATTAACCCTTATGCACAGATCATCCGACACCGATAAACTCGGCACAGAAACAAAATACGGCACAATCAGCGGTGATATTTATTATAACGCAAGGATAGCAGGGCTTGGCGGGGATATTACAGTCCGCCAAACTAATTATGCTGATTTCTATATAGAAAACGATCCTGCAAACGGCGTGTATTTTCTCTTAAACGGTAATTCAGGCAGTGAGGCGAATATGAGCGGCAACGGAAAGATGAAGAATGAAACAATAATCTGTACCGGAATGTATCCGGGGCAGATATATCATGGCAATGTCCAGCTTACAGGCGGAAAAGTTTCAGGAGGTACCTACGGTGTTACCCCCGACGGTTTCCCGCGTAAAGAATTAACGGCGACTATTTTTGGATATGCGGCGGGAAGATAGAAATAAACATTATGAAAAACATTTCAAAGTTTTTGTGCATAACGACCATCTTTCTTATATCATCAATTATATATGCAGAAGATGTAAACCAAGGCAAAGCGGCGGTTATATTAGATGTAAGCCGTCATGCTTTTATTCAAAATGAAAAAGCAAATTTTAACGGGGTATATCCTGTCCGTATCACTTGGAAAAAACCTGTAAACGATAATCCTGTATCCTACCATATACAGCGCTCACTAAGATCGGGGACAGGATTTTCCCAAATAAATACAACCGCTTTACCTGCAAACGGTCCTTTTAACGATTTTTATTTTTACGATGCGGCAGAAGGAATTTATACTTATATCGACAGGAATGAAACGGCGACTGCGGGAATAAAATATTATTACCGTATCATTAATCTTAACAGGCAAGGTGAAAATTTCCCTTCTAACGAAAAAGTCGGATGGGGCGCTCTGACGCATGAAAAGTTTTTTTATGAATTCAATAAAAGTTATGCATCGGCAATTTATAATCTGACATTAATGCATAAACCCAGAGACTTAAATAAACTTGGGACAGAAATAAAATACGGCACAATAAGCGGTCAAATTTATTATAATGCCCGTATTCAAGGTTTCGGCGGTGATATTACCGTTACAACAACAAATTACTGTGATTTCTATATCGAAAACGATCCTGCAAAAGGTCCTTATTTTATCCTTAACGGCGATTCAGGCAGTACTGCAAATATGAGCGGAAACGGAATGATGAAACCTGTAACAATAACATGTACCGGTATGTATCCCGGAACAGTCTTCCATGGAAATGTTGTGTTAAGAAGAGGTACCGTTGCAGGCGGCACTTATGGTGTAACACCGGAAGGTTTCCCCCGCGCTGAATTATCCTATACACTTGGATATCTTTTTATGTAAAGCTTGAACGGTTTTAATATAACCCCTAGCCATCAAATGCCAAGAGACAGTATAATAATTACATGGAAAAGATTATATTAAAAGCGGCTGACTTAGACGGTTATTTATCATCTAATGATAAAGATAATCTTCATAAATTGGATTTGCATTTTAACAAGATACTGGAGATTTTTCCAAAAGTACAACTTGGCAAAAACAACGCTCATAAAAGCCTTATCACTCTTTATAATGAAATGGGTGATATGCTTCAGGAAATATGTAAAAAATATTCAAATATTCATGTGTATTCATTTGTTTCACCACAGGAAAATCATTCTGAAGCATCAAGGGTTATCTCAAAATTACGGGATATTAACACAGAAAATTATGAGTTTATTTATTATATCCAGCGCGCTTATGAAATGCTTTTTAAACTTGCTTGGTGCAGCGGATCTGCAAACAGCGATTTTGAATCACAAACGGGCACAAAGCGCGAAGGTTCTCCTCTTACTTCGCAAAAAAATCACTTAATTGTAAAAACCCCTGTCACCCACCCTGCGCAAAATTACGCGGTTCATAAAATAACCAATATCGACAAGAAAATCGAAAATACAGTAATGTGTGTCATGTTAAGAGGTGCTCTTTTACCTTCGATGATTATGAGTAAGGAAATTCAGGAATATTCATCCAGCGGTTATGTAACTCCTTTCGCTCTTTTTAAAATTTACAGAAACGACAGTAAACGTGAAATTGACATGGAATATATTTTAGACCTTGAAAATTCTTTCTTCAACCTTGAAACCCTTAATGACAAGGATTTAATTTTTGCAGACCCGATGAATGCGACAGGTGGAAGCCTTGTTACAGTTATTAAATATTTAATCGATAAAGGGATAAAACCCAGATCAATAAAATTCTTAAATGTAATTTCTGCTCTTAAAGGTTCTTTGCGTATTGTAAAGGCTTTAGAAAATTGCGATGTTTATACTCTTTGGATGGACGGGGTTTTAAATCAAGATGCATATATAATGCCGGGACTTGGAGATGCGGGAGACAGGATAAACGGGCTTGATAACGAATTAAACCGCAGAAATATAATCCAACTTCTTGCAGATTACGGATCCGGAATTGCAAATCTTTACCGCTCGCAATATAAAGAAATTGAAAATACTGTTTTAAAAAAAATAACGATAGGATAAAAATGAAATTATCAGTAACAAAAAATATTAACATTTTTTTTATTTTATTTCTTATTTTAATAATTCCCGTAATTTACAGTTGTGCCGGTATGGCGGCATCTGCTGAAGAGTATTATTCTATCGGAATGGCTTATTTCGATCTTGGAAAATTCGATGATGCACAAAGATGGCTTATCCGTGCCAGACAGGCAGATAGAACTTTTTCTGCATCACAATACAATCTTGGAAGAATTGCATTTGAACAAAAACGTTACGAAGATGCGGCAAAATATTTTGAAGGAATTTTAAAAAACGATACTGATAATGTTATATCTTTAAGAGCGGCAGCCTATACACGAATAATGTTAGGTGACATTGAAACAGCGCAAATACATTATTCAAGATTGCTGGAACTTATTCCTGACAGCGCGGATGACGGTTATAACCATGCTTTAGTTTTATTTGTGATGGAAAAATACGATGAAGCGGAAAAAGTTATGGAAAAATATCCTTTTGCAATGCAAAAAAATAAAGATATCCAACTGCTATTTGCTCGTTGTCAGGCTAAACAAAATAAAGTTGAAGCGATTGCAAGTTACACTGATTGGCTTGCTGTCAATTCAGATTATAAAGCCAGATATGAATACGCTCAAGTTTTGGAATACCATGAATTTTATGCCAGAGCGCTTGAAGAATTCAGAAAATCCTTAAATGAAGCGACTGCAACATCAGAGAATCCTTCACAATTAGATATAAATTTTGCAATAGTAAAAGTTCTTCTTATTGCAGACGGCGAATCTGAAGAAGGTATTACAGAATTGAAAAGTATTGTTGAGAAAGGATATAAAAATATAACTGCAATCGAAGAATTAATTGATAACCCTCTTATTAAAAGTTCTAATAAACCAAAACTACAGGAAATTGCTGATAATATTAAAAAAGCAATTGCAGAAGCGGAAAAAGAAGCAGCAGAGCGAGAAAAAGAGGAAAAAGCGGCAAAAAAACAATCTCCTGAGCAAGCAGCCAGAAATGCGGCAGTAAGGCAGAAAATCGAAGAAATAATTAACCTTGAAGATGAATTAGAATCCGAACAAGAAACAGATTTAAACAGTAGTACCGAAACCCCTTAGCAAACATATTACTTTTTGTATATAATAACATTCATTATGATAGTTTCAATGATACAGATAATTTTTGAGATTCCGGATACAGTTAATATTAAGGAAAAGCGTAAAATCGTTAAGTCTGTATTGGATAAAATGAGACGGCGTTTCCATTTAAGCGCAGCCGAAGTTGACCTTCAAGATTCCCTTTCTTTCGCTCAAATCGGAGGCGCTATTGTATCCAATTCAAAGACTTTCGGTGAAACAGTAATGCACAAAGCTTTCGATTTAATAGAAAAAGAAACACCGGTCCGTATTCAGGACATGAAAATACACTCGGAGGAATTTTAATGAAAAGAAAAATAATAATATTGATATCTGTATGTGCCTTTTTTTTAAATTCATGTTTAGATCTGTCTATTGATATACAAATGAACAGGGATGGTTCAGGAAAATTAAACATGGAGTATAAAATTTCCAATACATTAAGTAACATGGGCTCTCTTGACGGAAACGCTTCACAGCCTGCAATCCCTTTATCAAGGCAGGATTTTGAAAGAACTATAAACAGGATTCCGGGATTAAAATTATCTTCATATTCAAGCAGGGAGACTTTAAAAGAAAATATAATAAATATTACTTTAAGTTTTTCCAACTCACAGGCGCTTTTAGCATTTTTAAACTCCGGCAGCTCTTTTGCATCAGTTACACATAAGGAAGCATCCGGTAACTTAGACATTATTATTTACAACAAACCAAACCCGCTTTATGATGAAAATTTAATTTCATTATTACGTTCATTATATAACGAATACAATTTTTCAATAAGTTTCAGCGCGAACTCAGATTCTGCATTGATAATAACTGACGGAAACGGTAACACAATACCTTCCCCTTCTTCAGCGTCTGTTATAACATCAGGCAGAAAGGTTTCTTTTTCTATAGGTATTCTCGATCTTCTTGAAATAAAAAACGGGCTTGGGTTTAAATTTAATTGGTAAAGGTTAACCTTATCCGCGGATTTTCACGGATTTTTTTATTTACAAAGCACATCGTTAAACTTTAGAATTTCCCAGCCGTTTTTTATTGCGTGTTTTTTTAGGATATTATCGGGATTTACAACCACAGGGATAGCACACACTTCCAATAATGGGATATCTGTATATGAATCTGAATAAAAACTTACATCTTTAAGGTTTATACCGTTATGCGCAATCCATTCAAGAGATGCTATCTTCTTTTTAGGACCGAAAACACTGTAACCGTCTAAATTGCCTGTTGTTATTCCGTCTTTGTATTCCATTTTTGATGCAAGCGATCCTTCTATTCCAAAAAAATTTTCTAATGGTTTTATTATAAAATCAAAAGAAGAAGTGGCAAATATTACTTTTTCATTTTTATCCTGTGCAGACCTTATCATTTGCGCCGCGCCGCAATAAATATTTTGTTTTATATATTTATTAAAACAAATTTCTGAGACCCTTTCAAGATCGCTTTTTTTAATACCTGCAAGTTTTTTTACTGTATTTTCAATAAAATTTTGATCAAGATGGGATAATTTATATTTTATCAATTCTATAGGCAGATTACTAATCTGCGAATAGCGCAATATCTTCTCTTTTATTGCTGTTAATATAAAATATTGAGCCGTTGTTTTTTTTACTACTGTCCTATCGACATCAAAAATATGAACTGTCATTATATAAACTCCAAATATTTACAATCTTGAAACATATGTTCTGAATAAACCCCACGCATTGGTTCAGGCAACAATTGAGCAATCTGCCGCATAATTTCCTCTATTATTATCTCCCTCTCTTCTTTATCGGGTAATCCTTCAAATTTTATACGGAAAGGTTTTCCTGCTTTAAAATTAAATTTTGTCCGTTTTAACCTTCGCAAGTTTTTCCAAATATTTTCACCGCCGTAATGGGCTACAGGCAGAATGGGTACATCGGCTTCAAGCGCCATAAGAACTATGCCCGCTTTTCCTTTACCTAATACACCGTTACTGCTGCGCGTCCCCTCCGGGGATACACATATATAAAAACCGTTATTTATCATCTCTTTTATTTGTTTAAAACTTTCCGAGAATGCGCCGCTCCTGTCAATCGGAATTGCTTTATATGTATTAAAAAGAAAAGCAAATATAGGGTTTTTCCATGTTTCTGATTTTACAAGACCGCTTACATTGATTGGATAACTATGCGTAATAAGTATAGGCACTTCTAAAAAATTTATATGGTTAAATATAATAATTAGAGGTTTATTATTGGAAAGAGCTTCAACATATTCATTACATTCAATTTTACATATTATGGTTAAAATCCATTTTAAAATACGTGTAACAAAAAGTCTTCTAATTTCCATACTAAGATAAAAACTCCTGTCATGAAAAATAATTTATTTAAAACCTACTAAATTTATAGCATTGGGGATACAGGATATTTCCAGTTCTGTACCATCATAACAAATTGTTTCACCGTCACAGTGTGCAGCCATTCCTCCCTGAAGAGCTTTTAAATGGAAATTTTTGCCCCTATCAAATGTTACACCCTCACATTGCTCCTGAGTCCCTTTTGTGTAATGTGAAAGAATTTTTAAAAGAGTAAAACGGGATTTCTGATGTTTCACATAACATATATCCAGCAATCCGTCATTTAGTATTGCTTTAGGTCCCATGTAAAAACTTCCCCCCATCCTTCTGCCGTTTACAACTGAAACAAGAACTGCAGGAAGCGTTACTTCTTTTTCATCATATTTTATTTTTATAACAGGGGAAGGCTCGTAACGCGCAATTAAAATAAAAGCCCCAATTGCATAAGATAAGCCGCTTTTTATTTTTAATTTAGCGGCTTCAAAACCGACCTTAGTATCAAAACCAATTCCAATCCCATTTATAAAATAACGCCCCTGAGGAAAGAATCCCCCCTTAACAAAACCTACGTCTATTAAAGATGAAGGTGAATTAAGTAATATGGAAATTGCTTTTTCTAAATTTTCCGGGATGCCGGGTGTAGAGGAAAAATCATTACCCCTGCCGATAGGTAAAATCCCAAAGAAGGGGGGAGATGAATTAGAAGGCCTTTTTAATAAACCGTTAATAACTTCATTGCAAGTACCGTCACCGCCCGCCGCTACTGTAATATCATTTTCACCGATTGGAAGATCACGGGCTAATAAAAGAGCGTCCCCTACACTCTTGGTCATAATGATTTCAAAATCTCTGCCGCTTTCTTGCAGAAAACGCTCAATTTTAGGTTTTTGTTTTTCTGCTTTTCCTTTGCCGGCAATCGGATTTAATATAATCCAAAGTTTTCCAATTTGGGACATAAGGAATTATATCACTTTCCTGCAGTATCGTATATAATTTGTAATGATTTTTCGACACAACGATCCCAGGAAAACGCTTTTACCCTTTCAAGCCCGAGGCGGCGGCATTCATTGTAAATGTCCCTGTCGGTACTGACTGTGACCATACGATCCGCCATATCCTCTGCAGATAGGGGATCAAAATACAGGGCAGCATGTTCAGCGGTTTCAGGCAAGGAGGCGGCACGGGCGCAGATTGCAGGGACACCGCAAGCCATCGCTTCCAACGCGCACATTCCAAAACCTTCATACATAGAAGGTATAACGACAAAATCCGCTCCGGCATAAAGTTCAGGGAGGCTTTTAATCGGGAAATGCCCTGTAAAAAAGATATCGTTTCTCCATGCGGAAGCGGCGGCGGCTTCTTTTACAATAGAAGCGTTATTACTTTCTGCTCCTGCCAATACAAGCCTATGAGGGTATTTGGTTCTTTCTTTAAAAATTCCGAATGCTTCGATAAGCCGGACATGGTTTTTGATCGGATGCTCGATACGGGAAACGCATAAAACATAGGGACGTCTGAAACTGAATGGCTGGATTAATAACACGCTTTCTTCGTTACGCTGGCGCGGATAAAAGGAAGAAGTATCAATCCCGTTAGGAATTACCTCAATCCTGTTTTCTTTTACTTTTATGTGTTCAATTAATTCTTTTTTTATGAATTCGCTTACTGCAATAATAACATCCAGACGGCGCAATGAGTTGGGGATTATCATCCTTAAAAGCGCACCGATATGGCTTCTTGCTTTACGGTTTTTAGAATAAGCCGACATATCATGAACTACACCAATAGTCGGACAAGGAGAATTTGACGGCAGGTATCTGTGAGCCGCAGGGAAAAAACATGCATCAAACTGACGGTTAAGCGCGTACTTGGGATATTTATAAACATGCCATATTGAATTCGCTGTTCCTCCATGAATTGAACATTGAGGGATAAATTCAAAATTGGGGGCTGCATCAGTGTATAGATACCTGTCATATTCCCAACCGAAAAGCTCAAATAAAGCTTCTGACGGGGGTATCCGTTTAAGAAATTGGGTTAAATACATACCCACACCGGATTTACCTCCGTTGCTGGTAAAGGTATCCATCCCGATTTTCATTCATTCCTCCGCTTCAATCTTTATGCGTCATATACGACGAAGTCTACCCCGCTTCTTGTAAGCGAATAAATAATACTAGCATATTCTATAAATCTTGTCAGTAGTTAATAAAACCTTATTTTGAAGAGACGTATAGGAAAGTACACAAAATATAGCGGTGGTATCTTGACAATTACGCTATATATATGGTACTATAATATTATAATTATGACGCTATATATAGTGCGCTATATGTAGCGTTAAAAATGGAAGGTGACACTATATGCGATGTCCGCACTGCGGCACGATTGAAGACAAAGTAGTAGAATCACGAACTCTTGCCAACGGCGACGCAGTAAGAAGGCGCAGGGAATGTATCAGTTGTAATTACCGTTTTACAAGTTATGAAAAAATTGATGAAAGACAATTCATGGTAGTAAAAAAAGATAATAGACGAGAGCCTTTTGATCGCATTAAACTTGAACGCGGAGTTGTAAGAGCTCTGGAAAAACGCCCCTTCTCTCAAATGCAAATTGAAAACCTTATAAACGAAATAGAAGATGAAACCGCGATTTTAAGCAAAGGGAGCCGTGAAATATCTTCTGTGATAATAGGCGATCTTGTTTTAGAAAGATTGGGAAAATTAGACAAAGTGGCATATATCCGCTTTGCATCAGTTTATAAACATTTTAATGATCTCGATGAATTCATCGAAGAAATAAAAAAAGTAGGGATAAGTTAAATAAAATAAATCTGACTAAAAATCAGATTAGAAAAACTTGAGGTTTTTTTCTGTCAGCTTGGGTTGGGTTCCTTTTAGGAAAGGCTGACAGTTCCCTTTACCGGGGGGTGTCGAGGGATACCGCGTAGAAGTAATTCTTCTTCGCGGTTTTTTTTTCCAATTGACTAACTGCTTATCTTGGGGTTCAATATTACTATGACCATCGAAGAAAAAAATAAAATTGCTTGTTTTCTTGACCTTGCAGGAGATTCCGTTTACTCAGGGTATAGAGGAAAACAAAAAGAATATGATTTTAGCGAAAAAGAAATAATTGCAAATGATACTTCCGATTCACTTGAACAAATTGCAAAAGAGATCAGTGTTTGTAAAAACTGCCCTCTTGCTGATAAACGTAAAAATACTGTTCCCGGAGAAGGCATAGCAAACCCTCTTGTTTTAGTAATAGGGGAAGCGCCGGGCGCTGATGAAGATATGCAAGGGCGCCCCTTTGTTGGAGCTGCAGGAAAACTTTTAGATAAGATGCTTGGCGCGATCAATCTTTCACGTAACACTAATTGTTTTATCGCCAATGTTGTAAAATGCAGGCCGCCTCAAAACCGCGATCCGCACCCTGAAGAAAGACAAGCCTGTATTAATTTTTTACAAAGGCAAATTCTTTTAATAAAACCTAAGTTTATACTTCTTGTAGGAAATATTGCCGCTCAAAGTCTGTTAAATATTAAGATACCCGTCGGAAAAATACGCGGTAAATTTACAGATTATAAAATCGGAGAAATGACCATCCCCTTGCTTGTCACTTATCACCCTTCAGCCCTTTTGCACAGTGAAGATTATAAACGCCCTGCCTGGGAAGATTTAAAACTTCTGCGTTCAAGAATTGAATCGAATTTAAACGAGAAAAATTAACAGGTTAAAAATGGATCGCTTTTTCGATATAATTTTTGATATACCATTAATAAATTCTACCGATCAATCATTCACTTATAAAATTGATGATAAAGAGCAGGCAGCAATTGGAAAGCGTGTAATGGTTCCATTCGGAAGAAGGGACATTCTCGGCTTTATTATTGGAGAAAGAGACAGCCCTCCTGAGGGAATACAAGAAGACGCGATAAAAAAAATACGGCGGGTCGTTGATGAAGAAATTTTATTTGATACAAGAAACATAGAAATCGCCAGATGGATGGCAGATTATTATTTTTGCAGTACAGGCCAGGCCTTATCTACCATGATCCCTTCCGGCAGAAAAATTATTATCCCTGAATTTACAGATGACGAACAAGAAGAACTGCCTTCTCTTTCAATCTCCAACGAACAAGCCGATGCATTAGGTGCAATTATTTCACCTGACACAGAAAACCAAGCAATGAAAATGTTCTATCTTTACGGCGTAACAGGTTCAGGAAAAACCGAAGTATTTATCCGCGCCGCCTATAATATGCTTGATCAGGGAAAATCAGTTATTTATCTTGTGCCTGAAATTTCCCTTACCCATCAAACGGCAAAAATGATTGGAGAACGCTTCGGTTCTCAAGCAGCGACCCTTCACTCAGGGATGAGCCCTTCTCAAAGACTTTCCGAATGGATGAGAATCAAAAAAGGGCAAGCTCCTATAGTAGTAGGTCCCCGCAGCGCTGTTTTTGCGCCTGTAAAGGACTTAGGTCTAATCATCATAGATGAAGAGCATGATAACTCTTATAAATCAGGTAACACGCCGCGCTATCATGCAAGGCAAATCGCTTTCAGAAGATGTTTAACAGAAGGAGCGAAACTTGTAATGGGCTCTGCAACCCCTTCAGCGGAAGCGTGGAAATTAATGCAAGAGGGAAATATAAAACGCCTTGATCTTTCAAAACGTCTTTGCGGCGGAGGAATGCCTGAAATAAAAGCGGTCAGCCTTGCTAAAACACAAGGCTGTCTTACAAAAGAATTGATTGATGAAATACGCATAACGGCGCAATTAAATAAACAGACTATTCTTTTTATGAATAGAAGGGGCTTCGCACATTTTTATCAATGCCCTTCCTGCGATTGGGAGCAAACATGCAGGCGTTGCTCTGTTTCTTTAACGTGGCATAAAAACAAAGGAAGGTGCATTTGCCACTACTGCGGCTATTCAGAGCCGCCGCCTTCCGCCTGCCCGAAATGCGGCTGTGTAGAAGCCGGTTACAGAGGTTTCGGTACAGAAATGATCGAAGAAGAAGTGCGGAAAACCTTCCCTGATTTAAGAATATGCCGCATTGATGCAGATACCGCCAACCCTGCCGGTAAAAAAGGCGGTCTTGAAGATACGCTGTTAAAATTTAAATCAGGCCTTGTAGATATACTTTTAGGGACGCAAATGGTTGCAAAAGGCTTAAACTTTCCCGGAGTACGTCTTGTCGGCGTTGTTTTCGCCGATACCGGCTTACACCTTCCTGACTTCCGCGCCGCAGAAAGAACTTTTTCTCTCATCGTGCAAGTTGCAGGAAGAGCGGGACGCTATTTCCCGGACAGTAAGGTAATAGTTCAAACGCTGCGCATGGACGATCCGGTAATTACGCGATCTTGCGCCCTTGATGTTACAGGTTTTTTTAATGCGGAATTAAACCAACGCAAAATGCTTGGTTTCCCGCCTTATTCCAGATTGATACGCTTTGTTATCCGCTCAAAAGATCAAAAAAAAGCGGAGAATGCGATTAAACGCCTTGCCTCTTTTGTAAAGCCTCTTTTGCCTCAAGGAGCGGATATGCTAGGTCCTGCTGAATGCCCCATCGGTATGATTAACTCCAATTACAGACGGCAGTTAATACTGCGCTGTCCTTCAATGAATGCAATGCGTGAAGCGGCAAAAGTATTTTTGGAACGTTACGAGAAAGGCAAGGATCTTCGCACTTATCTTGAAATTGATATAGACCCTGTCAGTATGTTATAACTTTGTTTTTATACCCTTCCTAATTTTTTATTTACAATTTATAATAATATTATGTATGAATATATAACACAGGGGACCTGTTCCTCCAAGATAAAATTTAATATTGAAGATGGTAAATTATCATCTGTCTGTTTTGAAGGCGGTTGTAACGGGAATCTAAAAGCGATAGGGAAATTGGTTGAAGGAATGGATGTACATGAAGTAATTACAAAATTAAAGGGCTTATCATGTCAGAAAAGAGGTACTTCTTGCGCCGATCAGCTCGCTAAGGCAATTGAAAAATATATATGAAATTACTGCTGCATTGCTGCTGCGCGCCTTGTTCTGTATCCTGTGTAAAAAACCTGCGTTCTTTAAATATCGAACCTCATCTTTTTTGGTATAACCCGAATATTCATCCCTTTACAGAATATAAATCCCGTTTTGAATGCCTTTCTCAATTTGCGGATAAGGAGAAATTATCATTAATAAAAAATGATGAATACGGCCTTCGCTCATTTTTAGATGATGTATATCCGCATACAGAAGAGCGCTGTCTTAAATGTTATAAAATGCGTCTTGAAAAAACAGCTTCTTTCGCTGCGCAAAACGGTTTTTTCGCTTTCTCAACTACATTATTAATCAGCCCGTATCAAGATCATGCTGCGATAAAAAGTATTTCACAAGAAATTGCAGAAAGATACGAGATTGAATTTTTCTACAGAGATTTCCGCCCGCTCTTCCGCGAAGGGCAAAGTACCGCCCGCTCTAATAATTTTTATATGCAAAAATATTGCGGGTGTATTTTTTCTGAAGAGGAAAGATATCTTAGCAAAGAACAAAGAGCAGAGAACAAAGAAAATAAAATTACAGATTCTTTTTTTGAAAGGCTCTCTTTGCTTATAAGCGAAGAGGGCTTAGCAAAACTTAAAAAAACATCTGTGCTTGTTTTCGGAGCGGGCGGCGTTGGAAGTTGGGCTATTGAGGCGCTTGTCCGCTGCGGTATAGGTAAAATCGGTATTATTGATAATGACACTGTCTGCGCGTCAAATATAAACCGTCAAATAGAAGCAACTTCCCTCACTATCGGTTTTCCAAAAGTAAGCGTATTAAAGAAACGTCTATTAGAGATAAATCCTGATTGTGAAATAATCGCATGGGATAAACTATTTTGCATTGAGAACACGCATCTTTTTAACATAGAAAAAGCGGATTATGTAATTGACGCGATTGATACAGTTCAGCATAAATTAGATTTAATAGAAAAAGTTTGCAAAACAAGCGCAACTCTCTTTTCTTCGATGGGGATGGCGCTTAAAACAGAGCCGTCATTTATTAAAACAGGATCAATCTGGAAAACAGAAAATTGCCCTCTTGCAAAAGTTATACGTCAAGGTTTACGCAAACGCGGTTTCTCAGGTGATTTTACAGTTGTTTACAGTGATGAAAAAATCCATACAAAAATAATTGATACGCATTTAAATGAAATTAATACAGAAGAAAATTTTCCAAGAAAGAAACGAATAAACGGCAGCATGGTAACGGTGACGGCAACAGCAGGGCTTTTTTTAGCGAATTTGGTTATACAAGATATTTTAAAGGATAAAATATGAACAGATTTTTTAAAAAGACAAACGCAAGCGAAATTGTAAAAAAACTTACTGTGAAATCCATTATGGAACGATCTTTAATTAAAGAAGGAGACCGCGTTCTGATTGCAGTTTCCGGCGGAAAGGATTCAAGTGTTTTATCATGGGCTTTATCTGCAATAAGGCCTGCTTTAAAATTTGATTACACATTGTCCGCGCTTCATATCAGCACTGATTTTTGCGCTTGCTGTAAAAAATCAGCTCTTTGTAAAAGATTGGAAGAATGGGTGATACCTTTTACAGACCTTTTTGTCCCTGTTATAGGAAGGCTTAAAGAAGGCGAAAAAATGAATTGCTATTGGTGTTCCACTCAAAGACGCACTGAACTTTTAAAATACGCTGTTGAAAACGGTTTTAATAAGATCGCTTTGGGGCATCATCTTGATGATATAATCGAAACTTTTTTTATGAATCTCTTTTCGAAAGGAATCTTACTTGCAATGCCGATCCTTCTTGAATACCGGAAATATCCTGTAAGCCTTATCCGTCCTTTAGCCCTGCTTGAAGAAAAACAAATCATAGCTTGCGCAAAAGATCAAAATATTTTAAAAAACACCTGCACCTGCCCCTACGGGCAAAATTCAAAAAGGCGCGATATGAGAAACCGTATCGCAAGTTTTATAAAGGAAACTTCCAATGAAAATGATTCAGGCGATATAAAAAGGAGAATTCTAAAAGCATTAAGTGAAGGAAAAACTGACTTTTTAACAGAGAACAGAGAACAGTTAATAATTAACAGCGAATAGTGAACAAAGATTGAAATTAAACCCTATTCTTTGTTCACTATTCTTTATTCTCTGTTTTTATGCTAATACTTCAGAAATAACGGCAAGCCCCTGCTCTATTTCACTGTCAGTTAAAATATATGGAGGCAGTAACCTCAGTGTGTTAGTTCCTGCGGTAAGCATAAGAAGCCCGAAGGATTCTTTTCTTGCAAGCGCTTTTTCAAGAACAACCCAAGCGTCCCCTTCAATATCAAAACCGATCATTAACCCTTTGCCTCTTACTTCTTTTACTTGCGGTAATTGTTTTATGAACGATGTTATCATTTCACCTTTTCTTTTTATTTCTGCTAAAAAGCTTGGTGTATTTACAGTATTTAAAACAACTAAGCCGCAAGCTGCGGCAATCGGGTTTGAGCCGAAGGTACTGCCGTGATCCCCGATTGTTAAAACATCGCTTGCTTTTTCTCCTGCAAGAAAAGCCCCTACAGGAATTCCTGCGGCAAGCCCTTTTGCAAGCGTTACAATATCGGCTTTTAAAGGATTGCCTTTTGCATCTTTGTATTGTTCAAGCGCAAGAAAAGTCCCCGTTCTTCCAAGCCCGCATTGGATTTCGTCAAACATTAAAAGGATATCCCTTTCTTCACAAAAACCGGCTGCAGCTGTTATAAATTCATCGCTTTGAGAAACTATGCCGCTCTCGCCTTGCACAGCTTCAATTAATAAGCCTGCTGTTTTTTTACCATCTAAAGCTTTATCAAGAGCATCAATATCTCCGCTATTGATATGCACAAAGCCTTCAGTAAAAGGGCCGAAATCCCTGTGAAATCTTTCCTGCCCTGTTGCAGAAAGCGTAGTGATCGTCCTTCCGTGAAAACTTCCTTTTAATGTAACAATGGTATGTCTTCCCGGCCCGTACTTTAAAAGCGAATATTTTCTTGCAAGTTTACAAGCGCCTTCATTCGCTTCCGCGCCTGAATTACCAAGAAATACATTTTTCATCCCTGCAGGAGCGCAGGCTTCTACAAGTTTTTCCGCAAAAGCGCATGATGTATCGCTTAAATAATAATTGCTTAAATGAAAATATTTAGAGGCTTGCTCTGATACAGCCTTAACCAAGGGCGCGTAATTGTGACCGAGTATGTTTACAGCTATACCCGAACCGAAATCTAAATATTTTTTTCCGTTTATATCAAAAAGCCACGAACCTTCACCTTTAACAAAGGTGACAGGCAGCCTGTGATATGTATTCATAAATACCTTATTCATAATATATCCTTTGAATTTAAATTCTTCTTAATTTTCTAATCGTTTGTTAATCTGTGCAACTTCATGTTCATTCCCTATCGCTGCATAGATTTCCCTTGCCCTTATGTACGATGTAAGCGCGTCATTGCGTCTTCCGGCCTTTTGAAAGACATCTCCCATTGCACGGTAGCTTGCCGCTATACCCCATGAATTTTCAATACGGCGGTCTATCGCTATTGACGCTTTTAACGCATCGATAGCGTCTTGTGTATTCCCTGCCAATGAGCGTATTGACGCTATTGTATACCAATCATAAGAAGCGTTTTCAAGGTTCTTATCTTTTTCATGTATTTCAAGACTGCGCTTGAATGCATCTTCCGCTTCACGGTATGAACCTGAAGCGCGGTGCGCAAGACCTCTTACTTGCCATGAAAAAGCAATATAAAGCCTGTTGGATTTTATTTTTTCGCTTTCACGTGTAACTTCGCTTAACACTGTTTGCGGCTGCGATCTTCCCGACAGAAGATTGCCTCTGGATAAATATATCCTGCTAACAGATATAAGCTCGGTTTCTCCGTAACTTTCAGCTTCCGCTATTGCTCTATTCCATTCTGAAAAAGCTTCATCGCTTCTGCCGAGTGAATAAAGCACATTGCCCCTTGAAAGGCATGATCTGATAATCAATGAAAGATCATCTGCAAGTATCCCGTTTTTTTTTGCATCGGTTAATTGGATTAGGGCGTTGTCAAGTTTTCCTTGCTCTGCATCCTTATTGCCGTTTTTTAAAAGGAATTCAGCTTGTTTTCGCAGAACTTCAATATTCTCAGGATTTTTCGGAGCGGTAGAACATGAAACAATGATCAATAATGAAATAAAAAAATAAGCTGTGAGTTTAATGTTGATCATTTTCTATCCTCCTTTTTAAAAATCCATATCTCTTGAACCCGCACCGCCGGGCACTGTTTCACTGCGTACAGGGATACCGCCCTTCAGTAAGGGATTGTTTGTAATGGCGGTTATAACATCTTGAATTTCATATATTATAACATTAATTTGACTGATTAGTATACCTATTTGAGGAAGCTGCGAAGGTACAAATTCTACAACTTTATTTAAATTTTTAATGATATCTGAAAGTGAAATAAGTGTTTTTTCCAAGCTAGAATACACAGAACCTTCACCGTCCAGTATTTTGCTGACAGTACCTGAAGGATCATCTATCTGCGCGGTAATCGAGTCAATCTGAGTTGTAATCGATTCAATGTTTTCTACAATAGGCCTTAACAGCACTGAAAGCGTTCCTGTCATTTCTACAATATCAAATGACGCTTTCTCTATATTTCCGATTATTTGCCCTAAAGGAAGTTCTCTCGCTTGTTCCGATCCTCTTAAAGTTTCATTGAAAGTATTAAGAAATGTGTTAATTTGATTAATAATTGAATTGATACTGTCTCCCGATGTATCAGGGCGGCTTGCAAGACCTGAGGCTATAAGCGCTTTCGCTTCAAGAGTATTCGCTGCAGGGATAACCATCCCTTCAGGAATTAATTCATTTCCAAGACCGGGATGAAAAATAAAAGTATTTCCAAGACCTATAGGGCTTACCTGTACCTCAACAAGAGAGCCTTCCCTGACCCTCTGTAAATATTCTTCAAATATTATAAAAATTACTTCTACCCTGTCATCTTCCGCAAGAGATATTTTTTTAACATTTCCTATTGAAAAACCTTTATATTGAATTGCCATGTTTGAACTAATACCTTGAGCTGAGTTAAAGTATGTTTTATATTCATAGTCTTTTGCAAACCACCTTTGAGTTCTGCCAAGCATGAAAATTGCAAAGATAAGGATTGCAAGTGCCAAGATAACAAGGACACCCACAACCTGATCTGAGTATCTTATTGTAAATTTCATAATGCAATCCTCATTTTAATATAATTCCTTAGTTCAGGATCTTCCATAATCTCATCTTTTGTCGCTTGTAATACAACTTTGCCTTCAATTAATATTACTACATAATCGGCTATATCTTTTAGTATACGCATATCGTGACAAACAAAAAGTACCGTAGCGCCTTCTTTTTTCTTTTGCTTTACAAGATTAATTAGCCTATCTGCCGCAGTTTCATCAAGCGATTCCGTCCATTCATCAAGATATAAAAGAGAGGGGTTACATAACAGCGCACGGGCAAAACCTATTAATTTCTGCTCACCCATAGAAAGTAATGAAGGTCTAATATCAAGATTTTTTTTATAACCTACTATGCCTGCTACTTCCATGATACGTTCCGCTCTTTGTTTTTTAGTCATTGCAGGGTAATGAATTCTTAAAGGAAGCTCAAGAATCTGGTATAAACTCTGATTCGCCCAAAGTGCTGAATCTTGAAAAACAAACGCGCTTTCGCGGCGGTAATCAAGATTTTCGCTTCGGTTCATTTGCGCTATATTTTTATCTTTATAATAAACCTCCCCTTGAGTTGGAACAAGAAGCCCTGCGGAAAGTTTTAACACAGTACTTTTACCGCACCCTGAAGGCCCTACTATAGCTGTGATTCTTTCAGTGTTAAAGTTGATAGTTATATCCTGAACTATAACACCTTCCTGAGCAGTAAAAGTTACATTTTTTAATTCTATAATATTAGGCATAAACTATCCTGTTTTTCCCCGCTCTGATTTTTAAAAAACAACATAAGACATAATTGACAAGAGTACGTTAACTACTATACATAGCGCGAAAGCGCCGCTGACCGCACGTAAACCTGCAACAGGGACTTCGGTAGTTGCCCGCTCAACAGAAAAGCCCTGAATAACTGCGACTGTCGAAATAATCGCTCCGAAAAAAATACTTTTAATTAATGAAAGTAATATGTCTTGTATATGTAATTGCTGTAAAAGGCTTCCGAAATATAAACGTATCGGTGTTGAACTAAAAAACTGTCCTACCAAATAAGAACCCGCCAAACCGAAAACAGAAAAATAAATATTTAAAAGCATCAGCGATATAGTAACACCCAAAAAACGCGGGACAGCCAGGTGTTCGATAGGATCGACTCCGACAGAAATATACGCTTCAACTTCATGAGATATAACCATACCTGCAATTTCAGTAGCAATCGCTGTTGCAGAACGCGCTATAACAATGAAAGCGGTAAGTAAAGGACCTAACTCCCTCATAATCAATATGATAAGCAGTGAATAAATTAGCGATTGTTGATTTAAAATATTCAGCATCGGTCCGCCTATGACAAAGACAGCACCTCCTATCGCCATTGCTAAAAGTGTGGAAATACCCATAGCATGAACAAAGGTAAAAAGAATCTGCATTATTAATATTTTAAATGAAGCATTGGAATTTCGGATAAAACGACCGACCCCAAACAGAGTCCTGGCAAAAAAACCCATATGATAAAACGCTTTTTTTATAGGTTCGACAGGGTTCCACATATTATATAATTATAATCAATTTATATAAAGATTAAAAGAGAGCGTTTAGAAGACCTTTCCCTTCTCTTTATGCTTAGTTTTTATCGCCCTATTGACATTTTTTCATATTTAGATAATTGTAAATAAGGTTAAATAAGGGGGCCTTTAGCTCAGTTGGTTAGAGCTGCAGACTCATAATCTGTAGGTCCGAGGTTCAAGTCCTCGAAGGCCCAATGCATGCGAAACTGTTTTTTAACGATCTGACAGATAACGAATTATCCTCTGATTCCATTATAAATATCTCAAAAGGCGGAAAAATCCTCATAATAAGCGACCTGCACATGGGTAAGGGGTCAAATGACGATCTTTCTTATAACGGGGAAATGCTAACCTGCATACTGGAAGAATATTATTATAAGAAGGGTTGGTATTTAGTATTAAACGGCGATATTGAAGAACTTCAAAAGTTTTCTCTTGAGGATATAAGAAAAAAATGGGCAGGGCTCTATAGGGTATTTAATTTATTTGCAGATGAAAACAAACTATTTAAAATTTATGGGAATCATGATGATAAACTTTTATTTCAACAGGATTCTTCATACCCATATAATATTCACCCATTTATAAAAATTGAAACAGGGACAATAAATGCCTATGTGTATCACGGTCATCAATTATCCGGTGTATATTCCAAGTTTAACAGTTTCTTAGGATTGATGATTCGTTATATTTTAAAGCCGATAGGTATAAAAAATCTTTCTGACGCGCGAAGCCCTTATAAAAGATTTAAAATAGAAAAAAAAGCCTACGCTTTTTCTTTAAAAAACCACTGCCTTTCGATCATAGGTCATACACACAGACCTCTTTTTGAGTCTTTAGGACGCTTTGATTATATAAAGTTTGAAATTGAAAAAATATGCCGAGAATACCCTGCCTCGTTAGGTGAAGATCGAAGCCGCATTGAAAACGAAGTTATAGCTCTGCGCAAAGAATTAAGCAAATTAAAACGCAAAGAACGCCGAGACGTCCTTCGCCAGAGCCTCTACGGAGACGAACTGCCTGTCCCCTGTCTTTTTAATTCAGGCTGCACTCTTGGAAAAAAAGGTTTAAACGCGATAGAAATTACCAATGAAGATATCTCCCTGATTTACTGGTTCACTGAAGGTAAAAGCAAAAAATTTATCACTAGGGGCGGCTATGATATTGAAAAACTTAGCGGCAAGCCTTATAATCGGGCGGTTTTAAATCAAAATAGATTAGACTATATTTTTGCACGGATTAAACTTTTGGGGAATGGGTAGGGGATTTTACCATAGAGTTACACAGAGTGTTTTGCGTAATTTTTTGAGATTTTATTTATTTTCATGTTTTTTTTAATATAGCATTCCTTTTCTTTTCAAATTCTTCATCGCCAAGTAAATCATCATCGTCTAAACCTGTTTCAAGATATTTTTCTCCTAATTCTTTTATTATTTTGTCTTTATCAGCTTTTTCATAAGGCCACATTTTAAATTTTGTATCTTCTCCCAATTTAATATACATTAATATTCTATCATTAGGATTTTTAGTAGGTTTTCCTGCCGGTATATATAATTCCTGCTCATTAATTGTGATTTTTTATTTAATAAATTTTTAAAAATATCTCCATTTTAATTATTTTTATTATTTCTTTTTTTATAATAATAGATAAATTTTTTAAAAGTAATATTTTAAAGATTTTTAATTGCATTATACACATACATCCGCGCTTCACGTTCATTCATCTTATGTTCAAGCGATTTTTATACATGTATATTATCAGAACATATTTCTAAAGATGTCTTATCATCAGCAATTGAAAAATCAATATGTCTTTCGTCTAACGTTCAAGATAACTGACGTTTTTTTTGCGCTCGATAAGGAAAACACAAAGTGTTTTACGGGCACAAAAAAATGTGGTGTAGTGAGGCGTGGGAATGGCAAAGCCATGACCTAGCCGAACGAAACCCAAAATGCCCGAACAGGGCATTTTGCAGTTACCGTTTGTTATGCGACGGTTTTGCATAATCAACTTATTACACTAGCAGAATCTAAAATTGCCGAATAGGTCTAACGAGAAATCTGTTAGTAAAATAAATAATATATCTACTACCAAAATTAGCACCAGCCGCCCTCCCTACTTCACCATTTGAAAAATTGTGAAACTGTACAGCTGAAACATTAGACTGCCATTCACTCATTGATGAAGACCAGTACCTTTCTGACGTGAAATTCCCAAGTCTATTCATATGCAGACTTCCGTACATATGATTTAATTCATCCTGACTTGGTAAAAACCAATCAACAAAACCATTTAATTCGTAAGTAGTTACTAGTCGAACTGCCCAACCAAAACCACCGCCTCTATTATTCGCAACACGCATCAACTGTTCTGTATTGGATTTTCCAGTTCCTACAGCTCGTGATCCACGTTCATTGCCTCTAAATAAAATATTTTGAATTTCTGCTGGGGTAATCGCTTCCGTTGCAAAAACTACAGAGCCTAAATCCACAGGAGAAGCCTCTAAATACCGCCAACCACCAGAGTTATTTCCTTTGTCAAAGAAAATAATTCCTCCAGCCGGTCCAGTGTCACCAATTTTATAAACATGCTCTATCCATTGAGCAAATAATTGGGTATTTGCATTTACAATAAAAGTTGAACCTGCCGCATAAGATGTACCGTTACCGTCTGCTCTAGTATTCCATCCGCCAAAGTTTCCTCTGGAATTTGTCATTGTACCAACATTAGGAATGGTAATGCTTTCGCCATTTTGAACAGTCTGTGCAGATGGAATCGTTCCGCTTGCTCCATTTCTATGAAAAGTAACAATATACTGCACTGGAGCGACAGGAGTTGATTGTTGTACTGTAACAGTTTGTACTGTACTTGCTGGTCTTGAAGCCGTAGCAGTTGACGTTCCGCCAGAACCAGCCCCATCTCTTGTGGCAAGTAATGTTTCTATTCTTGTAGTTTTTGTTAAATCTGCTAAATAAGATACAGCAACAGTAGCTGTTTCTATGTTTATTGCCTTGAGTGTAAGACTAAATACGTCTCCTAAATCGGTTAATGAACCTGTTACAATTGCACCAGCACCTAAAAGTTTTCCAATAGATTTTGCGGATTCGTCATCAACTTCCCCTGAAAGCTGAAACCCTTGTTCTGCTCGTACTTTATCAAGATTGGCACGATCAACCACAACCAATTTTCCATTACTTACAATAGCTGATTCAAGCCTTGTTAAAACCTGTGTTGAAAATGCAGTTGAAGGAGATGCAAGGCTTACTAGAGCAACCATAGTTCTAGATGAAATTTTTGCTTCCATTTGTGTTGCGGCTTCTCTTATTGCCGTATCTAAATCCATTCCTGCATGGGTCGTGTTTGCTATTGGTGCTGGATTACTAACACATCCAAAAAGCATAAGGATTAATAATCCAATAAATGCCCAAAATAAAATCTTTTTGCTTCTCATAAAAACTCCTGTTAAATAATAATTTCCTTTTATATAATTCGATTTAGCTTTGCATTTTTATCCTCTGGTGCCTGATGCAGGTGTTGTTTCTAACAGATAACACTTATCCGATGATTTGTTGTAGAAAGGATACATTCCTGGTATATTAGATCTGCCAATATTTTTTTTCTTTTCTTTTAATCATTTTCCATCGGAAATACTCAAAAATGATTGAAGTTTTTTTCCTGTTAGAAACAGAACAAGAACAGTAATTAAGTAAGGCGCTAACACAATTATTGGAACAACTAAACCAAGTTTTAAAACTAAGAAAGTTATTAATCCGCCTATACCGAGAATAGCTCCAAGTATCATTACAACAATGGTCATTTTTTTGTTTTTATTCTGTAAAACACCTCCGAGATCTTTGTAAATCTGATTTGTACTGCGAAATGCAGGCTCAAATATTTTTACTTGCTTATGAATACCTAAGGCAGATATAAATCCAAAAACCGGAAAACAAGCACGAATATACTTTCCGTTTAATTTCTTGCTTAGTGCATCTGCATTCTGCTTAGGAACTTCGTTTGCTTTTTGTATGTCTGACTCAGCACCGGTAATTTGTTCAGTCAATTTTTTATGATGACTCGGTATTTTATCCAATGTATCTTGTAATCGGACTAAATTAGCTTTATTAATTGCATTATGCGCTTTTTTCAATGAAAATCGATCATCATCGTCTTTAAGGATTCCTTCAATGTTCTCATCACCAATCGTATTAACAAGATACTTTCGTAACGTAGTTACTGCTGCTCGAAGATCTTTTTGATAGAATTCCTCAATGACTGCTTCTTTAATCATCTGTACTGCGATATGACTTTGTGTCAAAGCACCATCTAAAGCTTCGACATTTGAGTGCATCGAAGTCCTCAAAGTTTCAGCTTGTTGGTTTACATCTACTCCAGTCTTTGCGAAATCTAAAGCGGCTGTCTCTTTCTCTTTTGCCTTCATAAGATTCTTATTTATTAAATCGATTGTATTCTTTATTTTAGTAACGATTATATCAATTTCAGCCGGGTCAATGATATCGTTATATGTGAAGTTCGTATCAAAATTTTCTATTAGTACAACATTTATGGATTTAGTTAAAGTATCCAGTTGTCCTTGATCTACTGAGTTCAACACTTTATCAATCTGCTGGCATATCTCTGCATTTTTATGTACCATATCCAGGTTACGCTGATACAAATCTACTAAGCCGCTTTTCACGTTCTCATTGGAACAAAGTATTGTAAACGTTTTATTTACTTTTGCAATGCACTCTTTACAATCCTTCCGCACGCTGTTATCTTCAATCAAATCATCGAACATCGCATAGATACGCAACTCAATCAGACATATATCAATTGCCGCAATAAGATCCTCAGCATCATCACTACCTGCCAGATTTTCAATTACACTTTCACAGCGGTTAATAACCATTGCAATATCCTCTTCGATAACTTTTAATGACTCAAGAATGAGTTCTTCCTGTTTTGCTTTTGCTTCCTCTTCTGCTTCGGTACGTTTTTCGACTAGATCATTGTGTTTTTCGATGGCATTTTCTATTTTATCTGTCATCTTACGCATTTGATTAAGACGATCGTTATATGTCGCGACATCTTGAGCATTGGTCTTGTCGACAAAAAAGCCGCTACCTGGATCTAACCTAGCTCGTTTCTCCTTCATTTCTTCAATGATCTGATGCGATTCTTTTAGTGCTTCAATACACCGATCTACCTTACTCTGATATCGCTCCATTGTTTGATCGTTTTTTATTTTTGCCTTTTCATACTTAGGGCAATTAATAAAACCCGGAATATCTTTCTTCTCAATTTTAGGTAACTCTAGCAAGGGGATGTTACTGAGCTTCTCATAGTTAATTAGTTGTCCGATCTTTTCTAATGATTTTTTCATCAAACTCTCCTTTTTTGTATCTTTCCTTTAAGGAAGTAATATATAATATAATATCGTAAAGGAAGTAGTCAATGGGTTTATATAAAATAATCTTAAATTAAACTATGACAAGTCTTAGAGCTTTATTAGCTCAAAATATTAAGGAAAGAAGGCGAATTTTAGGCTTTTCACAAGAAAAATTGGCGGAAATTGTTAATACATCAACCCATTACATAGGTCAGATCGAGCTAAAAAATAAATTTCCATCACCGGAAATGCTGGAACGGATAGCAACCGCTCTGGAAATTGACAGCCCGCAGCTTTTTTCGATGGCGTCTTTCCCAAAAGAAGTAATAAAACAATTTCAAAAAGATATTTTAAAAGAAATAGACACAGCGGTTAACAACGCTATTATCTCACGAATGTCTGATTTAGAAAAAATCGGTTAAACAGTTAAATAATGAGTATAAAATCAATTTTTGGAACGAATATAAAGATATTAATCAACACCTACAGCAATTGATAAGGATTGCCCTAATTCAATAAGTTTTTCATCTGAAAGAGCGCCGACATAATCAGTCAATCTTGCTTTTAATATACTAACCAATTCATCTGGCATTAATAATTATATCAATAAAAAAACTTTTTTTTACTTTTCTCCATATTTCGATCAAGCGCCGTGCATGTGTAACCCATATATAGGCAGGAGTTTTTATGAAAATAAAAAGAACTTACAAGGACAGTGTTTTCAATCACCTGTTCAGCAACCCCGACCTGCTCAGGGAGTTGTACTGCGCTCTGGAAGGCGTCACCCTGCCGCAGAACGTACCGGTTTCCATTAACACGCTCAAAAACGTGTTTGTAATGGGAAGATATAACGACATCTCGTTTGAGATCGGAGGGAAACTGATAGTGCTTATCGAACACCAAAGCACTGTCAACCCTAACATCGCTCTCAGGATGTTCCAGTATATTAATGAAATATACGAAATAATAACAAAAGGTAAAGACATCTATTCTGGGAGGGCTGTATCTCTCCCTTACCCCGAGTTCTTTGTCCTTTACAACGGATCCGCACAATACCCTGATGAAAAAATCGTGAAGCTGTCAGACCTGTTTGAAAAGCCACAAGATTTGGGTCTCCCCGGAAAGACGCAACCCCTGCTTGAGCTTGAAGTGAGAGTGCTAAACATCAATGAAGGGAAGAACGAAGAAATAGTGAAACGTTGTTCGAAACTGTTAGAGTACAGCAAATTGATCGGCAAGGTGGAAAGCAATTTGAAAGAGACGGGAGACTTAAGAAAAGCGGTTGAAGAGGCTATCGAGTATTGCAAGGAACATGGTATACTGAAGGAGTACTTGGAAAAATATGGCAAGGAGGTTTTGAAAATGTTATATGCTAAATGGAATTTGAAAGACGCGATTGCCGTAGCCCGCGAAGAAGGCAGGGAAGACGGACGTGGTGAAGGTAGAGTTGAAGGCCGTGTTGAAGAAAAACAAATTATCGCTCGTAATTTACTTTCAAAAGGATCAACACCTGATTATGTTAGTGAAATAACCGGTTTATCTCTTGAAGAAGTAACTAAAATAGAAAAAAATTAAGGTTTCATTAAAAGGTGAATTTTCGAGCCCATAACTAAATTTGTGTAAAACGCTATACTACCAAGGAGGAAGTATGGCGATAACAAAAGAAATACTGGATGAATTACTGAAGGATTGCAAGGGTCCTGACGAATTCTACGGACCAGACGGG
>Ga0209755_10000096_pt1 | contig 157748 bp, 106 predicted proteins | sample TergutCo191P1_FD_187301 | JGI IMG/M metagenome (GOLD analysis project Ga0209755, IMG submission 187301) | Cornitermes sp. P1 segment gut microbial communities from Petit-Saut dam, French Guiana - Co191P1 (SPAdes) (version 2) | ecosystem: Host-associated > Arthropoda: Insects > Digestive... | reverse complement strand
TCGCTCAACATTTAGTGTTCAGTATTTGACTCACGATGCTCAGCTCTTGGAGCAAAACATTCAACTCTTAGCACAGACATTCAACTCTTGGCTACAGACAATTCAGCCTTTGGCTCACCAGCGCTTGGCTCACCAGCGCTAAATGCACGACATTTAGCATATAACGTCAATACCAACACATAACGTCAACACGCCACACCAACACGCAATGTCATAGCGCTAGATGATCGATGTCACCCACAGGAAGTCTGGTCGGTCACCAGCTGGTTTTGAGGACAAACATGACCTATTGTCAAGTAACACTACTAGATTATTGCTTTTGGCTAACTGCATTTTTGCTGTGACTGATGAACATTATGCTCCTTTATGAGCAGTGTTTCAAAAAAAGGAATTAGGATGCTGTGGCAAGTATTGTTTAAAAGCGAAATGAGACTTGAGTTTGTGAGATTTGACAAGGGTATTCGACCCGTTTGGCGGAGAGTGTGAATGCAAGCAGAACCCGACAGAGCAGTCGAAGACTGTTGACAAGGGTATTCGACCTGTTTGACGCTGAAAGCGAATACGAGCAAAATCCGACAGAACAGTTGAAAACTGTTGACAAGGGCTTTCAGCCCTTTTGAAAGAAATTGCTATTGCTTGAACTTACCCGACAAAGGCATCGAAGATGCTTGACAAGTATATATTGTGTATGACAAAATAAAAAAATAAGGGTTTAGTTATAGTGCATAAAAAGTTGTCAAACGCTATAAAAGTGTGATATACTTAAAATAAATCGTTGTGGGTTGATTTTTTTGGTAAAGAAGTATTGTCAAGAGGTAATTAGACCATGCCACATTAATTATCAACATCAACGGAGCTTAAAACAGCAAAGTTAGCGATTTCAGCAATAACAGAGGAATTAAACTTCTCAAAATTAAATTTAATTGACGAACAAGATAATGACAGGCTTAATGAAAATATGAAGTTGAAGCAAATAGTTTTTGTCAAATGAAACAAATCTTTGTTTATTGCAATTTAGGGCTGCTTTGCAATTTGTTGCAATAATTAGTTGATTTTGCGAATTGATGTTTTTTGTTTGACAAACTAAAAAATAAAGAATATACTACTCTAACAAAACAATATCAAAGGAAATGAATTGACATAATACCAGCTTTTTTAAGTGCTTATATATTAAACGCAACGGCGAGCAACTTGTTTATGAAAAAGAACAGGCGAAGTTCGACTCAAACGCTCATGACAATTGCTGTGTTTGGACTCGTGATAACAGGGGTCGCTTTTTTTATATCCTCATTTTTTATTGATGTTTTTCACGGTGTTAGCCTTCAACTGAGTCTTCTCGGAGTTCTTCGCGGAATTCTCATCGTTGGTGGCATTTTGTTTATGGTCAAAACTTTCCAAAGAGTCCCGATGTCAATTGTGGCACCACTTTCAATGTTTATTATGTTTCCAATGTTGCTTTTGTCATGGCTATTTTTTGGCGACACAATAACATGGCTCGGTGGAGTTTTGCTTGTTATCATGTTTGCTGCTTGTCTTTTGCTTGTGTTCGTTCAATCAAGGCACACAAAAAAAATTAATGACAAGAAAGCGGAAGTTGAAAGAATAAAAAACGAAAAGACTGAAACAAAAGTCGTCCAATCAGAAAAGGAATCAGTAGACCCAAACTCAGAACAAGTCCTCGCTCCAACCAAAGATCAAGAAAAAACAGAGCAAAAAACAAGAAAAAGTTTCTGGTTTGGAATGTTGTTTCTTGGAATCGCTCTCTCGTGCTTTTCAGCATCGCAAGTAATCACGCGAATCCTTGCCGATTCAGAAGTCCACGAGTTCACAATCGTTTTTTGGAATTCTCTCGTCATTTTTGTCGTTGTCCTAGTCATTTTTGCAATAATTCGTCAAAACCCAGTTAAAACTTTCATTCAAAACATGAAAAATCCAATCCACATTGGAATTGGCTTGACTGACTCAGCATGGCTTTTTCTCTATCTCCCACTGGTCGCAAATATGAATCTCGGATTTTTGAACGCAATGGGCAGGATTTCAGTCGCTCTCACAACACTTCTCGGAGTCCTTATTTTCAAAGAAAAAATCCCATGGACAGCCTATCCGCTCATAGCAATAGTCATCGCAGCAGGAGTGGTTGTCGGTTTTGTCAATGTTTAAATGAAGAAAATTATGAGCAAAAAAACAAAAGGAACAATCCACTTTCATTGGTAGTTTTGATTGTAGGGTCGACAATATCGGGCATAGTTTTGGCTTTATTGTTTATGGAGTCATTTGTGACAAGGGCGTAGATGGATGAATTGCTCTATGATGGTATTGCAAAGGATTTATAGCTTATGAATATTTTAGGAATTTGATCAATAGAAACTATTTGAATCTAGTGAGATTTGCACTTGATAATCGTATATTTTTTATTGAAATTAGATATATTTTTATAATTTTTGATTTGCTAGCTAGTTTCGCAATAGCACTCTACTTCCTCATTTCAACAAACATCAAGTCATTCAAAAACAAAAATCATGAAAAAAATTAACATCATTTGTGCGGGAAATCTAAAAGAAAAGTTTTTCAAAGACGCGTTTTCGGAATATGAAAAAAGATTGTCTCGCTTTTGCAATCTCAATGTTATTGAGGTTAAAGATTTTTCCGATGACGACAACGCAATTCAAAAGGAGGGAATGCTAATGCTTTCTCATCTCAAAGGATATTCAATAGTCCTTGACATTCACGGACAAAACATCTCGAGTGAAGAATTTTCTTTGAGCCTTGACAAAGCGTTCATAACAAACAGCGAAGTCAATTTTTTCATCGGTGGAAGTCACGGTTTGCTCCCAGAAATAAAACAAAAAGCTAATCTAAAAATGAGCTTCGGCAAAATGACATATCCCCACCAACTAATGAGAGTAATCCTCGCCGAACAAATCTACCGAGCATTCAACATCCAACACAATACTAAGTATCACAAATAAGAAATTGACAATTGGCAATGAACAATTTGAAACTTAATGTTGAATTAGATTTAAACTTAAGTGATAAATTGTGGGTTAAAAAATTCTATCACTCGCAATAAAAAATATTTTTTCCTCAAAAAACATTAGACAAATTTTTCTAATGTGATATACTAGAGTCAACATGAAAAACATTTCTAGACATAATCAAACAAATGAAACACAAAATTCAAAAAAAAGGGTAGGAATGAGGGGTATAATTCCGCTCAAGTTTCTAGTCATCATCTGGATAGTCGTCCTTGTTGCGATGATCGTCACCTTTCTTGTCGTTGAACTCGGTTCGGGGGATAGAATCGACGCCTACACTGGAAGAAGTCTCCAGCTCATCGCCTTGATAACTTCTTTTGCTGCATTCGTCGTTCAAAGCGTTTTCACTTTTGCAATCTTGAACTACAACTCAATCATGCGCCAAACAATGGAAGAGAACAGGCAAATCGCGGACGATGTTAATGAGCGAAGCGAAGAGTTTCGTGAGTTGCAATTCGCGTCCTCAAACTACACCGTTATTGATTTCGTTGACTACATGACGCTATATGCGGAAAGTTCGCGCTACACCAAGAAACTAAAAAAAGATCTCGACTTTACTCACTACATGAAGAACGAGAATATTGAACTAGATGAAATCAAAGAAAATTTCGACGAATTCGCATTCACCTCGGTGCGAATTCCAATTAAAATTATCGATGGAAAAACTATCAGCAAAGTGAAATTTTCAAGAGTGAAATTTACTGAAGACGAAAAAGAAAACATCTTTTTGCCGTGTGGAGGAATCTGTGACAGCTTGATTCTTTTCAACGAAAAAGACCACCGCTCTGAAATCGTTATTAACCTCATCACAAGAAAAGACGACCGTTTCTTCAATCAAGACGTCACTTCACCATTCTTGAAAGTCAAAATGAAAACAGTCATGCAAAGTCTTCTCGGTGTTGCCGTAACAGGAGAGCATGAACTCTACTTTTCAAATGAAAAGAAAAACAAAGACCATCACAAATATGAAATAAACTCAACCCACTTTGAAGTCAGCGAAATGCCAAAACTAGTCATCAAAGGCATGGGCAAATTGTAGGATAAAAAAGCGACAATCGTCGCTTTTTTTATTTCTTTTTTCATTAATTAGCTGCTTAGTAGTAACTAAGTTTGAAAAAAGTGCTCACGGTATATTGTCATGGATCAAGAGTTTCAATGAAATATTGAACTCTAATAATGTTTTCAGTGCAAAAAAAGCAAAAAAATGGTCTTGGGAATGGTGCTTGTTGTTAAAAAATTCTAAACCGGATTTTTTAAGTTTATTGCTCGTGCATTTTTGAGCCACAGCACCATCTTCGTGACAAGTGCGAATTAAGGCAGGAGGAAAACAAACAAAACTGACAAGCATTTTTGACTGCAACCACGCAACAACAATTAATGTGCAGTTGACCTTAGAGTAGTTGGTAATGTAATTTGGAATTGAGGGCGTCAATGTGTTTGGAGAATCAACAACTAGCAACAGGCTTTGACGTAATAAGAGCGTAACATGTTAATGTTTTGAATAAGGCTATTTGCCTGTTATCGGCTCGATTGAATTATGAAGAGTTGGTGTTAGTGTGCAAAGAAGACACAAGGTGACAGAATAATTTTTGTAATAGAGAATGTTTTTTAGAATTTCCAAACTCTTAGTTTGTTGGTGGCATTGGAGGAGTTTTTCAAACAGAGGTCTAAAATACGGTATATAAACATAATGACAGTGTTGATTATGAGAGGTAGCCACAGGGGGAGCAGGAATAGAGGCAGGCGGAAATGTCTTCAAATCGAATCGAATTATGTCAGAGGATAATGCGAATAGCGACTCATTGCGACATTGGATGATGGATATTCGGCGATATTTGCAACTAATTAGCAGTGGAAATTTTGTAAAATTATATGCTGAAACCCGAGTTTTTGATTCCACAAACGTGGTTGGTGAGGCAATATTCTCTTCTAGATAAAATGCAAAACAATGGCGAGATAAAGTTCATCTTAAAAAACCGACAACGATTTTTTTCGTTGTCGGTTTTTCTTTTGTTTATTTTTTGATATTATTTTATCGCAATAGCAGAGGTGAGAAATGTGAAAAACATTAATACTCCAAACTTTCTCTTTTATACCATGATGCGTCCCATTCTCCGCTTACTTGTGAAAAGAGAAGGGGAGACATGATTAGGGCTTGTTTGATAATGACTCCGAAGAGCTTGTTTGCTTCCGCTTCGTTTTGGTCGCATGCGTCATAAATCGGTTTGAAGACTCCTTTTTGCGTCCAGTCTTTTGGCGCGAGGTCTTTGGCTTGGAACATATCACCCATATTGACTGCCATTTCCGCGGCGGCCATGATGTCGAGAAGTTCGCGCGCGGTTAATGTGTCGAGAAAGTGAATTTTTGTTCCGCGAAAATCAAGCCTTTTCGTCAAGAATCCATTTTTGTCAATTAGCATAATAATTTTCTCCTTTGTGGGTCTCGACCCTTTTGTCAGAGTCTTTGAGTCCTTTGTTGTTAATAAAGTTTTCAACTGGTGTTCTTTTTTAAGTTTGGATGCTTAAGGTCTTTGAGTATTTTATCTGGGTGGCTACTTTAACGTTTTCGCTCATGTGTTCAATTAGCTAGGTGGCAAACGGGGTATTCGACTTGTTTATCTTGCACCGTGAGCCTAATCATGAGATTAGCGGGTTATGAGTGAAAAGTGGACCATGAGTTTATCTTTTGCATAAAATGTCGACTTCGGAGTTGCGATAATATAGGCAATTCAAGACGCTGAGGTCGATATTTCTCTATGAAATTTTCCAAGACATTTAGTTGGTTTTTCAAATAGATTTTCATAAAAAATAATATTAACCAATCGGTGCTAATCAGACAATGACGACATCAGTAAGGAATTGCCACAGGGAGTGACGAATTGGGATGCAGTCGTTGCGTTGTTGAAACATCATTTTTTAATCTTTTTCGGTTAATCCTCGCGGTCTTATCACGTTTTCGTTAAACTCGGAACATCCAGTCTTGTGTGGGAAGATCTTTATTCAAAAACAAAACGCACAACACACATTGACAAGCTGAATTACTTTTTGTTAATTCCAACAATCATTGTGCGTTGTGCGTTGTGCATTGATTTAATTAGTCTTCAAACTCATCAGTGTAGGCATCTTCAATCACTTCTTCTTCAGTTGCAGTTGTTTCAATATTTTCTTCAGTTGCAACAGGAGCTACTACTTTTGGTTTTTCTTTCTTTTCAATAGGAGCAGTTGGCATGCTGTCGTCAAACTCAGAATAAACTTTGTCAGCTTCAATCGGAGCAATTGTTTCAGCACCATCTTCTTTAGTAGTTGTGACAAGTCTTCTTCTGTCATAAAGGTTGACTCCATCTTCAACTTTAACTGTTTTCTTAGAAGCAGCATATGAACCAAGTCTTCTGATAACAACAAGAGCAAGTGCGAGCAATAATGCGGCAGAGAAGAGGATTGAAGGGATTAGCCACCATTGGAAGCCTTCGCCGATTGGCGGTTCAAAATCAGGAATGTCTGGAGCAAGATGAGTGGAGAGGTCAACGACAATATTGTATCTCTCGTCCAAATCGCCATCTTCAAGAGCAATTTGCGCTTCTTCAAATTGAGCGTTGTTGATTTCCTCAATGTGGAAGTGTCTCAAGAACACTTGACCCGCGGCTCTGACATCTTCAGAGCGTTGCCCAGCAAGAGGTGAGTCTCCACCAAGAGATAGCGCGATTGCAGGGTTTCTTTCAACATCACCAACCATGATATAGAAAGTGAATGTTTTGAAAGTGTTCGGTGAGCCCGGGTTTGTGAAGATATCTTCTTGATCAACTCGTGCAGTTGAACGGATATTTGTGAACCCAAGATCCAGTCCTGTCAAATGAATTCCGCCACCAACAACATCAGTGTTTTCAATGGGGTTTCCGCTCGCGTCAAGACGAATATTTCCGAAAGTGTCTCTGCGATAGTGATTTGGAAGATCGACCATAACAGATGTCGTGATTCTATAGAAATTCTCGGGAAGCATATTGAAGCTATTTGAAGACATCATGATGCTTGAAGAGGGGACAGAATGTGACAACATCAAGACATTTCCGTTTCCGACAGCGTTATCGTTTCTGAAACTTCTTGAAATTTCAACTTGTTCATGAGTCATGCGATTTGAGTCGAAAATACCATGGTGGACTCTAGCGTCTCTATTCTCTTCGTTTGCACCAACACTTCCCCAAGGCATAACTTGCCAGTTGTGAGGATGTCTGACAAAACCGTTGTCGAATGAATCAAATGCAGTGAAGTCCTCGTTAATGAATGAATAAGTTCTTGTTCTGAACGCATGGTTCATTCCGCGAAGTTGAACAAAAGTGTCTCTTGCGGCAATGAAGTTTCCTTGATACGCCTCGACCCTAACTTGATTAACATAAAGAACACCGCTTGAAAGTTTTGACGTGTTGTTGTTTCTTCTGTCTTGTTTTCCAAGCCAAATTTCAATCGTGATATCGCTTGGGCCCGCACCTTCAATGATGAAGTTGAAAGTTTCAAATCTGTTCATTGTGTCAGTGATGTTCTCAATCGTTCCAATAACATTTAATCCATGTCTCAAAACAAGTGAAGCGCCATAATCGCCAGCTGGAACATGTTCAACAAGCATGTCAACGCTTATTCTTGTCACACCCATTGCTTCCACATGAATAGCAGGGGAGCGATAGCCGATTGCGCCACGGTTGTTATTTGCAAGCACCATAGCATTTCTGCGATACATTTCTTGAGGAACTCTCACTCTCGGGAAACCGTTAAAGTCATCTCTGACGCTTTGGAAGAAACTGTTTTGAAGAGGAAACATGCCATGAAGAATTTCTTCGTTGTTAATATGCTCTTCATTACTTGATAGTCCAGCCGTTCCGCTTGTTGCTGGAGTGATGAAATCCCATGAAGCAACAGGAAGAGGGAACACTCTTTCAGTGAAGTCTCCCGCCGTCATGAAAGCACTGTTTTCAACACCAGCATTATTTTCAGCAAGTTGAGCGTCAAATGAAACCAAAGTTCCACCAGCACTGTTTGCAGTGAACTCAGAGAATGTTAGTCTGTCAAAACGAATGTTGTGGAACATAGCAATTCCTTGAGATTCTGCTCCGTCAGCACCAAGCCAAAACTCAAGTTGAAACTGAACATTGTGGAATGACGAACCTTGAATATAGAATGCATACTCTCTCCAATGATATCTCGCCGCATTTGCGTCATCACCAATAACATTGTCAATCGAGAAAGAAAGGTTTCTGTCCCAAACAGGGAAGTTGTCATTATCAATTCTGTTGTAGTCTGGTTGGTCGCTCACTAGTCTGATTGAAGCTCCGTTTCCATCTTCAACATCTTGCGTTTTGACCCAAACGCTCAAGCGGTAATATGAAAAACGTTCAACTGTCAATGACTCTCTGCTTTGAACCCCAATTGCTCCTTGCAAGAAACGGTTTTGTTCTCTTGAGAAAGTGTTCAACATCAAAAATTGATTGAGATGACCTTCGTGAGTAGCAAAAGCACGGTGTCTTCCAAGCGGGGAGTAGGCAGAGAAGTTCAGATTAGTGTTAGGACAACCATAAACAACTTCGTGAATTGAGCGATAAGATGGAGTTCCGCGTGAAGCGTCGACAGAAATGTTTGACCAGTTTTGCGATTGGAAGCCAAAGTAAGCCGCTTCGTTCACAACAGGAGTTGATTCAAGGTCAAGAGCAAAAGCACTCTCAAGGGTTTGATCAACAACCATTGCATATCTTCCAATCATGCCGTTTGCATTCGCAGCAGCTTGAGCAAAGTTGAAAGTTGTTGATGAAATGGAGTAAGCTGTGACCTCATCAAAGAAAGCATAGCCTTGAGCGCGATTGACCACATTGTTTCCATATTCATTAACAAAGAAATCGCCAACTCCAAGTGAAACAGTCAAAGATGAATATCCAATCGGGGCAGTCGCAACATAGAAAGTGTATTGTCTCCAACCGAAACGATTAATATCTGGATTTCCGCCAAAGTCATTACTAAAATTTGGAATATTGCTTCCCGGTGTTGTTAGAAGATTGTTTATTGTGTTGATGTTTGTGAAAGCATAGTTTCCATCAAGTCCATTAAGTCTTATTGATGCTCCACTTCCAGAAGAGAAGTTTCCAGTTCTGACCCATGCTGAAATTCTGTAGAAACTGTTGCCAGACAGCGCAATGTTGCTCGAATCAAACCTAACTGCTGTTTCAGAAGTTGCAGTGTTAATCATGAGGAATGGGCGAGTAGTGTTTGAAAAATTTCCAGCTCCCGGCCCGAATGGAGTTTGTGGAACAGTGACCCCACCACGAGACGGATTAAATTCATCATGAACATCTAGTCTCGCAGCTCTAATGTTGCTTTCCGTGTTGAATGTCTCTGGATTTAAAACCCCTGCGACAGTAGCACCTCTCGTCATGCCTTGAATTGGTGCAACACTCTCCGTCCAGCCTGTTGGCGAAGAAGGAAAAATACCGCTGTATTGAGAAAAATCACCGTTTGCAAGCGCCAAACGAGTTGTGACGAATTCTCTTGGTGGCTGAACGTCGGGCGAACGAGCAAAGGTCGTTTGACCAAGGAACACACCAGTCGAAAACAATGCACCGAAAACAAGCAAAACTGCAACAGTGCAAACAATTAATTTTCTAAACAAGTTTTTTTGAGTTAGCATCTTTAGTCTCTCCTAACGGGACAAAAACAACTTTGTTGGGTTTGTCCCAAGGGTGAAAGTTCACCCTTTAAATTTACATACTTTATTATTATATAATATGTGATTTTATATTGCAAGCGATTTTAAGTGATTTTATGTGGAATATTTAATATTTAATACTGAATGTGCGATGTCAATTTTCTATCCTTACCTATTCAATATTCCTATTTTTAATATTCAATGCAAATCAGATTATCATTTTCACCCCTCCAGCTATCATTAACAGCGAAAAAACAAGGGCAGTAATTTTCGGTGGCATTTTCTTCAAAACCAGTGCCCCCAAAACTCCGCCAACAATAACTCCCGCTCCTGTTATCAATGTTGGTTGTGCATCAAAGTGTCCCTTGATGAGATAAACAACCATGCTAACAATGCTAATGGGAAGAATGGCAAGAATTGCGGTTGCATGAGAAACTTTTGTCTCCTCTTTCAATCCCTTGTTTAAAAGAGGCACTGCAAGCATGCCACCTCCGCTTCCAAAAAAACCATTAATAAAACCAATGCCAGCTCCGCCAGTGATTGTGAGTATTTTTTTGAAAACCTTTTTTGCCACCACAATAATAAATAGTTTAAGTCAAAGTTGCGCAAATTATTTACTATTGAATATTGAACATTGAATATTGAATATGTGATGATAAAAATAGCTTGACAACACCTATTCAATGTTCCACACTCAAAGCATTATGGAAATCTTTCTCTTTATCATTATTGGCCTTATCGGCGGTCTCATTGGAGGCATGGGCATGGGTGGCGGAACGCTCCTTATTCCTCTTCTTGTTGTTTTCACTGGAACTTCACAGCATCTTGCTCAAAGCATAAACCTTATTGCTTTTATTCCAATGGCCATCGTTGCGCTAATCATCCACATTAAAAACGGACTTGTGAAATTCAAATATCTTCTCTTAATCTCGCTCCCAGCTGTTGTCCTTTCTGTTCTTGGCGCATTAATTTCAACTCAAATGGAAGCTGTGAGTCTCAAAAGATATTTTGGAATATTTCTCCTTATTCTTGGAGTTTATCAGCTAATTTGTGTAATCATTAATTTCACAAAAGCAAAAAAAGAAAAAAAACAAAAAGAACTACTAAAAAAAATCCCCCCCACAGAGCCGAAGAGCGTGAGAGGGAATTTTTGAGTTTGATTGAAAGTTGTTATCAAGCATCTTCAATGCCTTTGTCGAAGACCCTTGTCAAGCATCTTCAATGCCTTTGTCGGGTTCTGCTTGCATTCGCATTCAACGTCAAACGGGTCAAAGACCCTTGTCAATTTAATCTTTTCAAGTCAATTTCTCATGATTTCGCTCGCGCTTCCGTTAAGCCCAACACTTCGCAGTCTTGTTGAGGGAAAAAACTCCATTTCTCAGCTTTTATTTTTCAACTAAAAAAATTACCAATAAACATTTTTTCCTTCAGAGCGTTTTTTAATTCTTTCTTTGCTCAACTTTTTCAAGCGTTCGTGTTGAGTTCCGGCAGTTGATTTGACTGAGTATGCAATGTTTGTCAAATGGTCCTTGACTCTTTCAAGTCCAGTCATTATTGCATAGAAATGAACACCAGCTTCAACATTGCATTCACCTTTATTGAGTCTTGAAATATGTTCAAATCCATAAGCCCTTTTGTTTTCATTAATTTTTCTTCTGAATTTTGAAATCTCATCAAGTTTTTCAGAATTTCTCGTTTCCAAAATTTCAAGAGAAAGATGAAGCATGTCAGAAATTGTTGAGAACATATCTTCAAGGTTCTTAACCGCATATTCTGAGAAAACAATCTTGTTGCTCTTCATTTCTTGAGCTTCTTCAACAAAGTTCATCGCATGGTCTCCGATTCTTTCAATATCAAAAATAACATGGTGAAGGGAATTAAAAGTTTGTTGATCTTCGACAAAAACGGCATCGTTTGAGAATTTAATAAGATGTCGTCCGATTCCTTTGTTGATGTAGTTGATTTTTTGTTCAGTTGAAATGATTTTGTTTTTTTCTTGAGCGGTAATTCCGCCAGAAATAACACACTTTAATGACGCGTCCAAGTTTTCATGGGCAAGTCCAGCCATGTTGACAACCTCTTTAAAAACATCTTCGCGTTGGAAAATTGAATTCGCAACAGCAGATTGCAATGAATCTGATGAATCAACATTTTCTGGAATCTGTCTTGGAATGACGCTCGCTTTTTCGTCAATGAAGTAGAGCTGGGGCTCTGTTGAAAGCTCGCCCTCTCTTGCGGGAACAAGCTTTGTGACTAGTTTGATAAGAGGCTTGATGAACCAAATCAGAATCCCTATCATTGCCATGTTGTAGAACAAGTGGAAGAATGACGCCGCGATTCCATAGTTTCCGCCAGAGATGAAAGCAAGCCCCTCTGAAATAGGAGTACCCCATATCCAAAGAATCGGAAGAAAAACGACAAAACCGAAAATATCGGTGGACAAGTGAATGAGTGCCGCTCGTTTTGCATTTGGCGATGCGCCAACAGACGCAATGAGTGCGGTCAAACAAGTCCCAAGGTTTGCCCCCAAAATAACAGGCAAAGCAGCATTAAGTGCAATAAGTGGTGGGTCAATAACAACTTGATAATAAGGGTAGTAGGCAATCGTGATAGTTCTTGAAACCGCTGTCGCCATGTTGACAATCATCATTGTTGTTGCAGTTGAACTTTGCAAAAGGGCGGTCAAAAGAGTTCCCAGCAAAAACAAGACCAACGGGCCAACAGGGCTTGTCGCCATGGTTTGAAAAGCATTAGTGAAAAAACCTTCAATCTGTGCATTGCCCCTCAAAGCACGAGACATTAGGTGCATCCCGACGAAAAGAAGAGCAAACGCAAGAATGATTTTTCCAACCAACTTGAGACGCTCTTTTTTTCCAAACATGTAAAGAACAATCCCAATTATCCCCGAAAACATGAAAAACGATGCAATAGGTAAGCTGCCAAGAGCGCCCATAAACGCTGTCGCAGTTGTTCCAATGTTTGCACCCATGATAACAGCAGCCGCTTGGTGGAGAGTCATGACACCTGCATTAACAAAGCCGACGACCATAACAGTGACAGCAGTGGAGCTTTGAATTGCAACTGTTGCAGTGGCTCCAACTCCAACCCCAACAAAGCGATTATCACCAATGCGTGCTAATGTCTTTTTAACTGTTTTTCCAGCACCACTCTGTAATCCGCCACTTAGAAATTTGATTCCAAGCAAAAATATTGCAATACCCGCCATAAGTTGAGCGATACTTCCAAATATAGAATTAAATTGAGCCATAACTTTTTAGAGATTTTTTTGCATTTGCAAAAAAATCTCTCGGTTTCTCCTTTTCATTTGTGTAAAGAAAAAATTAAAAAAGCACTGACGAATCAGTGCTAACAAAAACATTCTACATCAAAGAAAAATAATTGTCAAACAATTTCTTTACTTTTCTTTACTTTTCTTTACACAATTTTCAATGTTCAACATTCAATGGTCATCTAGTGGTTGACAGAATGGGGATTGTGAAGCTGTTTAAGAGAGCAAATTGAGGGTTAAATGTTGAATATTGCCTAAATTCTTCTAATGAAATTTTAATAATTATTTTTACAAAATGCCCCAATTTTCATGACTTGTTTTTGAATATGTGGTATACTATTGTTAGATAATTATATGTTTGTATAAAGGAGAAAATCAAACAAATGCTAAAGTTAACAGACATCAAGAAAGACTACTATGTTGCAGATTCAACAGTTCACGCACTCAAGGGGGTCAGCTTCAACTTTCGAAAAGCGGAGTTTGTCTCAATTCTTGGGCCATCTGGTTGCGGGAAAACAACACTCTTGAATCTCATTGGTGGGCTTGATCATGCAACAAGCGGTGACCTCGCAATTTTGGGCAAAAGCACAAAAGAATATCGCGACAGAGATTGGGACGTTTATCGCAATCATCGCATTGGTTTCGTTTTTCAATCCTACAATTTGATTCCTCATCAAACGGTTTTGGGTAACGTCGAACTTGCTCTCACTATTGCAGGAATGAGCAAAGCCGAAAGACGCGAAAAAGCGAAAGCAGCTCTTGACAAAGTGGGGCTTTCTGATAAGTATTTCAAAAAACCAAATCAACTCTCTGGCGGACAATGTCAAAGAGTTGCAATTGCACGTGCGCTTGTCAACGATCCAGAAATCCTTCTTGCAGATGAGCCAACAGGAGCGCTCGACACTGAAACTTCAAAACAAGTCATGGACTTGATTAAAGAAATAGCAAGCGAAAAACTTGTCATAATGGTCACCCACAATCCAGATCTTGCGGAAGAATATTCAACAAGAACCATTAAACTTCTTGACGGAAACCTGCTTTCTGACTCAAATCCGTATTCGGATGAAGAAGAACATGTCGCAACTTTGACTGAAATCGACAAACGCGAACAAGAAAAAGAAGAGAGCATTCAAAATGCAAATGCAGGCGGAACACGCCACAAAAAAGAGAAAGCAAAAATGTCATTCATAACCGCTTTCAAATTGTCAGTTCAAAACCTATTTTCAAAAAAACGTCGCTCAATCATGACTAGTATTGCTGGCTCAATTGGCATAATCGGTATTGCAATGGTTCTAGCAATGTCATTCGGTCTGATGGGATTCTTGAACGACATGCAACACGACATGATGGCCGCGAATCCGATTGAAATCAACCAAACTGCTTTCGACATCACTGCAATGATGGAAACTGAGCCGTCAACTCCAAGGCAGGTTATACGCGGAAATTGGGTCAATGTCGATAATGCAATTGAGGGAATGCTCGAATCATTTGAACAAATGGACGGCTTCTTTGTTTCAAACAGAATTGACAGAAATTATGTTCAATACTTAAGGGATATGCCAGAGGAGTATTGGTCAGCAATGCACTTTAACCATAATCTCGACATATCAACAAGCATTTTCACTAATTTTAATTATCGCGAAAATTACCGAAGAATGACTTCATTTGCTGGAATAACTTCGCAATATTCAGCAATTCTGTCAGACCTTCCGGGCTTTGAAGACCTCGCATCAGTTGTCGGTGTTGTCGGAAGTCCAATGAGGCAAGCTCTCGACACAAGAGTTCCAGCAACAGAAGACTACATTCGTTCGCAATTTAGAGTTGTTGCGTCTCAAGAAGGTCATGATGGTATTGCAAGAGAGAAAAATGAGGTCATGATTGTTCTTTGTCAAGACAGATTAATGACTGACCTATTACTAGGTCAGATTGGATTTTATTCTCAAGAAGAGTTCATCAACATTGCATTCAGTGCGATGGGCGAAGGTGATTTTGACGAAGAAATGTTTGATCAGCATGGCGGGGAAAGAGTTCAGTTTAATGAACTACTCAACCATACTTTCACGTGGCACCCAAACAATAATATTTTTTGTTCTCAAAATCGTCGTCCGGGTGTCCCATTCAGATATCTTCCATATGAAGACATGATGAGTGCGGACAGAGAAGAGTCAGTGCCATTAAGGGTTGTTGGAATATTAGAGCCAGTTGGAGAAATTGGACTAAGCTCACTCTCTCGTGGAGTCTATTTCACAACCGCACTCGCGGAATACGCAGTTCAAAGAAATTGGGACTCTGAAATCGCAAGATTTATGAGGGAAGAAGCCCAATCCCCAACCCTTTCAGGAACAGCGGCGATGATCCCAACACCAATGGGTTCAGTCTTGACAGTCATTCCAGACGCTCAAGGAAATATGGGAAATGTCGTTGAATATGCGGTTGACTATAGTTTCCGTGATATATCTGGAACAGCAGTCGGAGTTCTCGGCGGTGGCGGATTCATGTCATTCATAATGGGAATATTCGGCGGTGGCGGAGCGGGGGCCGCGGGACTCATGATGGGTTCAGTAACCCTTCAAGAAATCGGGGCGAATGTCAATTCTTATGTTAATGAGGACGGAAGAATAGTTGTGATTCCAGAAAGTGACGGAAGTGTTTTTGCCCTTCCACACAGCGTCCGCCTCTACACCGCGACATTCGGGCAAAAAGACAACGTCCTCTTGTGGCTTCAAGCATGGAACGACATGAGTCGTGAAATTGTTTTGAGCGATGGAACGGTTTTAGCAGCCGCGTATTATGTCAATGTCTATGATGGTGACGGAAATTTAGTTGAAATTATCAGAGTCACAAGCAGAGAAGCGGTGCAATACACCGACATGCTCTCGTTCATCATGGACATGCTTGCAATGCTTATTCGAATTTTGACAATAGCTCTTGTCTCATTTGCGTCATTGTCTTTGTTCGTTTCATCCGTCATGATTGGAATAATAACATATATTTCAGTTGTCGAGAGAACAAAAGAAATCGGTGTTATTCGTTCCCTTGGCGGAAGAAAACGAGATGTTTCAAACCTTTTCACAGCCGAAACATTTATTCTTGGATTATTCGCGGGACTCATTGGTATCACAATAACCTACCTCTTGAGTGCGTTCATAAACCTAATAATGCGCCTAATCGACATTCCAAGAATAGCAAATCTCCCTTGGTGGGTTGCAATAATAATGGTAGTTGTGAGTATTTCATTAACTTTAATATCAGGACTGATGCCATCAAAATCAGCGGCGAAGAAAGACCCAGTTGTCGCGCTTAGGAGTGAATAAATTTGTTTGAGTTTGAAGTGTGAAGTTAAGGATAAAACTAATTCAACATTAACTCCACACTTCAAACTTCAACTTCCATTAAAAAAAACATGTTCTTAAACAAACATTACAAAAATCTCGAAAAAAATCTAATCGAGAAATATTCAAGTCAGAACGAAAACGAGGCGGTTCTTGAAGACGAAGATTTCAAGGACGGTCGCCTCACTATTTCAGGCTATGAAAGATTGAAACAGCAATGCGATTACATTCCATATTCCGAACAAATCGAAATCAAAATCCCCAAAAAACACGAAGATGGGTTCAAAGAAAGACTAGAATCGCTCGGAGCATCAGAGCTTCTCAAAATGCGCCAAGACAGAAAAGGAGCAAGAATAAACTCATTAATATTGCTTGTCCTTGGAATAGTCAGCTTCGCAATCGGTAGCATAGTAGAATTTTTCTTTTCAAACACCCACATTGTATTCTATATCGCAATAATAGTCAGTTGGGTCTTTATTTGGGCAGCAACCGAAAAGTGGTTCTTTGACAGACGAGATCTTCACGAAAAACGCAAAAGTCTTATTCAAATACTCTCCTCAAACATCACGTCAACAGAAAAAGAGGATAACTAAAAAATCACAAAAAAATGAGCATATCCCAGTGAAATAGCAAACAAGACTGTCACATGATGAAGAAAGAGAAACATCTAGCATAAGCATAAAGATGTGTTTGTTTTAGTGTGTTTCGTTCAAAAATTTCATTCCGTTTAAGATTGTATTAAGAGGTTGGGCTGTTAAAATTGTCCAACAATAAAAAAACGAAACAACTTGATATTGTTTCGTTTTTTTTCTTAATTAAACCATTAATTTCTAATTAATTTTTAGCATGTTTTCAAACTGAAAACTATCTTCCTCTGCAACAAGAACAGCCTTGAGTTTTGCCAGATTGTCCGCCAGTTCTCGTCGTTTGTTTCGAAGTTGTGATTTTTTGAGGTTGCTGTTTTGAAGTCGTTGTTTTTGAGCCTGTTCCTTTTGTTCCAGTTTGTTTTGTTGAGTTTGGTTTTTGAACAGTTTCTTGTGACTTTGTTGTTTTTGATTTTCTAGTCGTTTTCGCCACTGTGCTTTTTGGTCCAGTTGTTTTAGTGTTTTGAACCGTTTCATTTTGTTGGTTTGTTGTTTTTGGTTGTTTTGTTTTTGATGTTGGCTTTTTAGTAGTAGTTGATTTTTTTGTTGTTGGCATATTTTTCCTTTCTCCTTTGTTAGCGAATCCTAATTATGTAATCGCTTACAACATTATTATCTGCCCAAATCACAAAAATATACACACATTTAAAACAAAAAAGTGAAGAATGGGGAGTAAAGAGGAGGGTGTTGTTAGATTGATTTTCAACACTATCTTCACTCTGGGTTCCTCATTCTTCACTCAAACTAATCAAACACTCTCGACTCATGGCAAGTGAAATAAATGATTTGATACTCTTTCGACAATTCTTTAACAAAGTTAAGAGCAACCGCTAGCTTTTCGTCATCAAGATTAACGAATGGGTCATCCAAGATGATTGGTGGTGGGGAAGTCGGGAAGAGCAGTTTAACCAAAGCCATTCTTATGCAAAGGTTGAGAACCTCTTTAATTCCAAAACTATAATAGTCAAGTGCTTTAAAAAGCGACAATGAATTCTTTTCACCCAACAAAAGTTTTGAATCAACATCAAAGTCGAAGTTCAACTTTTTATAGTCAAATTTATCAAGAAACGAAACAACATTGTTTTTTAGAGGGGACAAATATTGGTTTGCAAGTTCGTCATTCGCTTTTTGCAAGAAGTCAATAGTTTTTTCCAGAAGAATCTTTTTATTTTCCAGTTCCTTGCGTTTTGCGAGCAGTGACAATCTCTCCCCAACCAACTCGTCTTTTTGTTCACACTTCATCTCAAAATTCGAAATATTAGTTTCAAGACGAGAGATATTTTTTAAAGTTTCTCGAACATATCTTTCGCCTTTTTCTTTGCTCTCTTTTGCTTCTTCAATGCTGATGTCTGGCACAAAAGAAACACTAGTTTGGTCAATCATATCCTTTTGCATCATCAAATCATTTTGAGTTTTTTGATTTTTTTCAAACTCATTAAAGAGTTCTTCGATTTGTTTATCAAGTGCGTTTGCTCGTTCAATCAGCTTCTTGATTTCTCTTTCTTTTGCCTTCTTTTTCTTCCTTGCTCCAATCGCAGCAACCCCCAAAGTCAAAATACACAAAAGGATAAATCCAAAACCGCGAGATTTATTTCTTCTTGCCAAAATAAGTTCCTCTTCAACCTTAATTCTCTCAAGTTGTGTCAAAGTTTTTTTTGCAACATAATCTTCTTGCTCTTTTTGCAAAAGTCGAAGATTTTGGTCAATCAGTTCTTTCTTTTCGCCATGTTGTTTTTTTCTTTCTATTTCAAGTGCGTCCTTTGCATTCAAAGTGCTAATTTGAACTTCCAAAATCGCAAGCCTTTCTTCGGCTTTATTGAGCATTCCTTTTTCATGCTCCAATTCTTTTTGACACCCAGCAATTCGACTCTCGAGTGCTGAGCATTCGTTAAGAGAGTTTTCCGTCAATCTCAAATTGCTCAAAATATCATTGAGTTCTCCACCACCACGAGGACGAGAAATCTTCTCAACAGCACTCTTCAAAATGTCGATTGCACCCTCAAAACTATGGCGATTGTCGGTCGCATTAATGGTGTTGCGAAGTTTTTCATTGATTCCGCCCTCAAGATGAGAAAACGTGATATCACCTTGTCTTATGTAGAGACTTTTTTCAAAACTGCTTTTTGTGACCCCAAACAATATTTCACCCAAATTCTTTCCGCCCAAATCAAGGCGATGATGTTTTATGATGTCGACTCTTTTTTTTAGCTTGTTGTCGGAAAATTCGAAAGTCCTTTTTTCAAAGTTGCGAGTAATGGTGTATTCACGGCCTTCAAATTCAATTTCAAGAAGACCGCCAAAGTTTCCGCCTTGCCATGGGTCATAGCGGACTCGGTCATTAAGATCCTTTCCTCTTAAGTCAGGTAATCCATAGAACATGGAAAAAATAAAGTTGGCAAGGGTCGACTTGCCCCACGAATTATTTTCTTTAATAACAATAGGATTGCTTGTTCGAAAGTCAAAAGACTGTTTCGAAATCTTCCCAAAATTTTCAACATAGGCATATAGTATTTTCATAATTTTTTAACCGAAAGTTGAAGGATAAAAACTAAAAATCAAGAATAAAATTAATTTAACAATAATTTTAAGCTTTTAATTTTCAACTTATTATTACAATGCTTCGCGTTGCAATGCCTTAATTCCAAACTCCAAAATTTTATCCTGCTCTTCTTTTGTGAGTGTCGCGTCTCTCAAAACAAGTGCCGCGAACTTTGACTTCAAGCTCATTTCATGACAATTGATTGATGAAATGTCAAGAGTGGAGGAGTCTTTGACTTCAGCATGGAAAAATTCTTCATTCAATTTCAACACCAAATTTTCAATGTCCTTGATAGTCGTTGCTTCATATTTCCCAACAAGATTAATTCGAATAAGGTCGTTAACAAAATCGTTTCTTCGAAGCTTGTCCAAAACAAAATCTATTTGAGAGTGAATCTTTGAATGGGTGTCACAATGCGTGATGTCAACATCAATAATACGAAACTGCCTTTTTGTCATTCTAGCAAAAGAACGAGTTAACTTGCTTTGTTCAGCTTCCAAAAGAAAAAATCCACGCTCGCCGATTTCGTCAAATCCCGTTCCAGTCAAACTTCCCGAATAAGCATAATGTCCGCGATTGTCAAGCTTTCTCGGCTCATAATCTGGGATGTGAATATCACCAAGGGCAAGATAATCAATATTTTTTCCTCTCAAACGATTAATATCAACAACTCTTTCAAAGTGTCCAGTTTCACTAATTGCCCTCATCATTCCGTGAAGCATGACAATGTTGAAGTCGTCTTTGTTCAAAACAAGTCTTTCAAAAAAACTAGCATCAAATTGAGAGTTCAAATCAATCGCCGCAATAGTCACGCCCTCTTCTTCATAGCGAAAATAAGTCCAATCATCGTCCTTATCGTTCGACACAATCAAAAGATTGGAGGGAACAACAAGTTCATCTTCAAACTCAATGTTTGCATCATGATTGCCTTTGAGATAAACAACGCTGACGTGAGGAAAGCTTGCAACAATCCCCAAAACTTCTTTTTTGTAAGACACTGCAACCTTTGCTCTATCAAAAAAATCGCCAGATATCATAACGACATCAACGTCATTATCATGAGCGAAACGCATCAAAGAGACAAAATTGTCAACAAGTGAACGTTGCATAATGTCCCTCGCACCAATAGGCAAGGAAGAAAAAGTTTTTCCAATATGAAGGTCGGCACAATGTATTAACTTCATGATGAGAATATCATATCACATATTGTCGAAAATTGCAACTGTCTAGAACAAACTTTTTTATTCATAATGTTAAACAAATTATTAATACATTTTTTACCTATTAAGAGTCTGTTTGAATTCATTAATAGATTAAAAATAGTCAGAAAATTAATGACAAAGTGGTGACAAAAAAATCATGATATTATTAAATAAAAAGAAGAGAAAATGAAAAACAAATTATTACTAATTTGAAAGCTACAAAAAAACAATTAAGCAAAATTTTTAAAAAAAAGGAGATTCAAATAATAATGAAGCAAATGATAACTACTATGGTCTTCACATCTTTCGTCATAGCCAGTTCCACAACATTGGAGAGAACTACATAGAGCTAACTGGTTTTTACTCAACTGCTCCTCAAATTTCGGGGGCACTGACCATTCCGCCTAGGATTCAAGGACGAACTTTGATTAGGATTGGGGCGTTTGCTTTTTCGGGACAAGCGGGGGCTAACGAACCTAACTGTTCCGAGCAGTGTTACATATATTGGTAATGATGCTTTTTATGAAACTGTGAAATGTGAAGAATGGAGTGTGGAATATGAAATAAAATGAAACAAAAAGACTATTGGAAACAATAGTCTTTTTGTTTTGTGGGTTTTGAATTTAAAGCATCTCATTGCCGAAGAACGTCAAGTTGATTGCTTTTGCAATGATGATAGCACAGTCTTCAACCAGCAAATCAATATCTTTTGGTGTGACAATCAAATTCAATGTTTCGTCGTCAAATTCTATTTTCGGCTTGGTTTTTTTGTCGCCTTTGATTGCGTCATAAATTATTGTTGAAGCATAAACAACAAGAGGAACTCCAACTGAAATGACGGGGCGACGAAGAGATTTCTCGTCGAATCTCATTCTGTGATTGCTGACTCCGCTTCCCGGAGTGATTCCAGAATCGCTGACTTGAAAAGCACTCGCAAGTCTTGATGTTGCAGCGCTTGCAAGAGAATCGACCACAATAACAACATCGGGATTGGTTCTGTCGACAACTCCCTTGATGATATCAAAACTCTCAACACCAGTGACCCCCAAAACATTTGGACAAATGCAACTTAGTTCTGCAATCCCATCTCCAAAATCAAGACTACGCGTGACCATTAGTCTGTCGCCAACATGTCGCCCCAAGCTGTCTGCAGTCATCTTCGGATTTCCAAGGCATGCAACAAGTGGCTTTTTTGCTCCTTTAACTAGTCCAGAAATCGCATCGCTCAATGCTTTTGAGACTCTTTGATACTCGTTTGTTTCGCCATCTTTGACATATTGCGTTTCAAGCGTGATGTATTTTCCCTTTGGTTTTTTTAGTCTTTTCGACGTTGACTCGTCAATTTCTAGGTCAATGCGTTTTAGTTTCTCGGTTATCTTTTTCGACTTTGTCTCTGGCATAAGTTCCATCGCCATGTCAGTTCGCAAAACATATCTTTTTTTTGCATTTTTTTCTTGCAAAATATTTTTGTCGATATTTTTTGTGTCGTGGCTATTTTGGGGAATTTGTTTGTTTTCTATTTTTTTTAATTTCATACCAATATTATGCTCAAAATGCTTGCGTTTAATCTTTTAATGTGCTAAAATGTTCAATGTGTGTCGCAAATGTGACAAATATTTAGGAGTTAAAAAAAGAAAAAAATGCCAAATCACAAGTCAGCAGAAAAAAGAATCTATGTTTCCCAAAAGAAGAAAGCACTAAATCGCTCTCACAATTCTGAAGTTAAAACAACAATTAAAAAGTTCAACAATGCAATCGACACGTTGAACCTTGAATTGGCTGAAAAATTATTGCCAGAAGTTTTCTCGTGCCTCGACAGCGCAGTCGGAAAAGGTGTTTTGCACAAAAATAATGCAGCAAACAAAAAATCTGCACTTGCAAAAAAATTGAATGACGTCAAAACTGGAAAGCTTCAAATCGTCATCAAAAAAGACAACAAAACTATCGCAGCTGAAAAAGCGAAAGCAGCGAAAGAAGCAAGAGCGAAAGCGAAGGCTGAGTTTGACGAAAAAGCAGCCGCGGACCGCAAAAAACGTGAAGAGGCGGAAGTGGAAAAAGCAGCAACAAAACCCAAAAAAGAAAAAAAGACTAAAAAAGGCGAAGAAGTAGTCGAAGAAAAACCAGTGAAAGAGGAAAAAGCAAAAGCAACTCCAAAAGCAAAAAAAGAAGCAGAAACTACTGAAGAAAAGCCAAAAAAAGCTCCTGCTAAAAAAGCGCCAGCAAAAAAAGAGTAATTTGAAATAAAATTAACATCAATTGCGCATTGTGCATCGTTGCATTGTGCGTTGAGCATAAAAGTCCCAAGTTCAAGGATATCCCTAGACAGTCAGTCATAGCATAACCTTTTCCATGAGACAAAAATTTAAAAAGGAGGATAAAGCAAACTATGGCTGAACTACAAGACAAAACTCTAAACTGCAAAGACTGTTCAAACGATTTCGTTTTTACTGCAGGCGAACAAGAGTTCTATAACGAAAAAGGCTTCACTAACGAGCCTCAAAGATGCCCTGAATGCAGAAAAGCGAAAAAGCAATCATTCAGAGACAACAGAAACAGAGACAGAAACTAGTTTCAAAATACCAGCAAGGACGCCTAACCGCGTCCTTTTTTTGATTGACTGGTATTTGCGAATCAATTTTTATCTGGGGGGGGTATTATCAATCCTATAATCGCTCATAACAAATAAAAAACACTCTAGCAGTCATTATGCATTGAGCGAGCATTGAATCTGAATCAAAATTGGCAATTGGGTGGGGTGTGTGATAAATTGAAAATCAAACATGTCAAAGTGGACTGTTAGAGTCGAGTTGTGAAAGATAATAACAATGAACAGTGACTCAAGAGCAACACTCACTTCATTTGTTTCATTCCCCATTATCTTATTAAAACGCTTGCATTGATTTTTAAAATAGTATATAATGTCTAATATGCAAGAGTCTGCTTCTTCAAAAAAAACAATACTTTCCGCAATTAAGCCATCAGGTCTTCTCACCATTGGGAACTATCTAGGTGCGCTCAAGAATTTCGTTCGCTTAAAAAATGAGGGAGAGTGTTTCTTTTGTGTTGCAGACCTTCACACCATCACTGTCAGCATTGAAGCAGCAAAATTGAGAAAAAATATCACCGATGCGTATTCATTGTTTTTGGCGCTCGGTCTTGAGGGTGAAAACAGCACTGTTTTCGTTCAAAGTCACGTCGCGGAACATGCGCAATTAGCATGGGTTTTGAATTGTCATTGTGGTTTTGGAGAAGCACAAAGAATGACCCAATTTAAAGACCTCGCAAAACGCTATGGAACGGATGGTCAAAATGTTGGGTTGTTCACCTATCCCGTTCTTATGGCCGCGGACATTCTTCTCTATAACACGAACACCGTGCCAGTTGGAGAAGACCAGAAGCAACACGTTGAAATTGCTCGAACAATCGCTCAACGCTTCAATTCAAAATATTCCGAAACATTCACAATGCCCGAACCTGTCATAACAAAAGTTGGTGCAAGAATAAAAAGTTTATCAGACCCAATGGCGAAAATGGGCAAGTCCGACGATGATCTTAATGGCGTTGTCATGCTTAGTGACCCAAGAGACGTCATCATGAAAAAGTTCGCAAGAGCCGTCACGGACAGTGAAACTGAAGTTCGATTCGACGTTGATGCGAAACCGGGGATTTCAAATCTCTTGACAATCTATAGCGGTTTTTCCGATATTTCAATCGCGGACGCAGAAAAACAATTCAAAAACGCATCCTATAAAGAGTTCAAAGAAACTGTTGGCGAACTAGTTTGCTCTAAAATATCTCCAATTCAAGAAAAAATGAAGCTCTACTCCTGTGACAAAAAACTTCTCGAAGCAAAAATGAAAGAGGGAGCGGATAAGGCAAGAGTGGTTGCGAGGAAGACTTTGAGTAAGGTCTATCGGAAGATAGGATTTTAGTGAATAGTTGTTGTCAAAGTATTTGATGATAATTGATCGTCACTATTTATTATTCACTAATTATGTACGGCTATATCGTCCCAAACAAATCAAAATTAGAAGATGCGGAATTTCTTTATTATCGTTCGCATTATTGTGGCATTTGCAAAGCAACTGGCAAGCTTTATGGACAGTTTCCGCGTTTCACAACAAACTATGACATTGCTTTTTTGAGCGTTTTATTGCATGACTATCTTGTCTATGATGTCAAATTTGAAACGGGAAAGTGCATTTTAAACCCTGTCAAAAAGAAAGCAACAGTATGTCGAAGCGAATTATTGGAAAAAATAATCGCAGTAAATATCATTTTGTCCTATTACAAAATGATTGACGGAGTTCGAGATAAAGAAGGTTTCAAGAAAAAAGTCGCAAAAAGGTTTCTAGCAAAAGCCTATAAAAAAGCAAAACTAGTAATGCCGAGGGTCGATGAATTAGTCAATGCAAAATATGAAGCACTATTTGAACTCGAAAAACAAAATTCTTCCCAAATAGACAGGGTCACCGACACTTTCGCATCGCTCCTAGAAGAACTAGCAAAAGAGTTGCTCGGAGACAAACAGTGCGAAAATATCTTGAAATTGTGCTATAACGTTGGAAAGTTTGTCTATCTCGTCGATGCCCTTGATGACATTGACGAAGATTTCAAAAAGAAACGCTATAATCCATTTTTGGCATATTTTTCTAATCACCAATTCAAGAGTCGTGAAAAATTCTTTTTTGACAAAAAAGAAGAGATTGAATTCATGCTCGCAGTCGTGGTGAATCGTGCCGCGGAGTGTTTCAATCAAATTGTTTTTACTCAAGCTTCATCACTTTTAACAAACATAATCCACAAAGGAATGAGAGAAAAAGTCGAAGAAGTTTTGAAAAGCAAAGCAAAAATAAAAAAAGCAAGAATATAGATTGAATATGTAATATAAAATATTTAATGCGTGATGTGAAATTATTTTTCACTTTACCTATTCAGTATTAAATATTACATATTCCATAAGGAAAGCATGGCAATCAATCCCCACAAAATTTTTAATCTTGACGAAAGCGCTTCATTTGAAGAGTTTGAGTTGAAATATAAAGAACTAAAAGCAAAGTTCAGCGAAGACAGATTTTTGTCTGGTGAAGAAGGGAATCAAGGTGCGAGAAACCTTGAGGAGCTTGAACAATCTTTCAAAGAAATAAAACGTCTCCATGAAGCGAAAAAGTTCACCGAATCTCATGGTGGTGGAGATTATGCCCAAATCGACGCACTAATCAGAGCAGGAAACTACAATGATGCTCAATCATTGCTTGATGCTCATCCGGGACGTGATGCGGAGTGGCATTATCTGCAATCAATCATTTTTTATCGCAGGGAATGGATGAATGAGTCGCGCGCGCAACTTCAAATGGCACTAAACATGGAGCCATGGAACGAAAAATATAAAACAGCTTATAACCGTCTTGAGCAAATAATGGGCAGTATGAAAACCGACCCAAGAACCGTTGGACAACCTCCACCACAACAACCTCATCAAGAAGGGCAAATGTGTGGCGGAAACTCATGCATAAACTGTTGTCTTGCTTATTGCATCGCGGATTGTTGTTGCTCATGTTTGAGATGCTGTTAGCAGATAGATTGAATATTCAATTAAAAAATGAACCCTAATTCTGATTTTGAAAACCCAGACGACGAAGAGCCTCCAATAGTTTCTTCGTCCTTGAAAAAATCTATTTCAAAAAGGATAGCACTTTCCGCAGTCTGTGTTGCCCTTGCTTCTTTGATGATTGTTGTCACAAATCTCGTTCCGTTTTTCACCTTTTTCCCCCTAATGATTGTGGCGTTTTGTTTCATCATTGCCTTTGAAAAAGCAGGAATTGTTTATGGTTTTTTGACAATCATTATTTCAGTCCTAATTTCCGCATTTATCTGGCCGTTGTCTCTCACATTTTTTTTGACCGTCTTAATATTTGCGCCATATTCATTTGTCGCTTTTTTAGCAAAAAAATTAATTTTCACAAAATGGAAAACAATGCTTATTCGTATTGGAGTAATGATGATTTTTGCAAATATAGTGTTATTGTTCTGCTATCTTGTCATCACAGTTTTTGCGCTCGCCCAAGGAACAAGCTTGAACATTGAGAGTCTCTTTAGCTTGCACTATGTTTTAATTGCTTTAATTTTTATCCCAGCATTTCTAGTTTTCGACTTTGTTTCCAACCAAGCAACCATTCAAATTTCAAGGCGAATAAAAATATAAACTCAATTAAAAATGGATAATGGGGTGCAAAATTAAAAATATTTATTTTTCATGAATCGCGCATCATCTATTGTCCCCAAAAAAATTTCAATTTTGTCATGAAAATCGCTTGACAAGTCCTTCCATAATATTATAAAATGGTTGAAGCACCATGGGAGCATGGTGTTTTTTATAGTCAAAAAACTTTAAAAACCTAACTCAAAAGAATAAAAACGGAGAAACCAATCATGGCTAGTGATAAACGCGAAAAGATAACTCTTGCTTGCACTGTTTGCAAACAGCGCAACTATGACACTATCAAAAACAAAAAAAATGACCCTGAAAGAATTGAACTTTCAAAATATTGCAGATTTTGCAAGAAACACGAACCACACAAACAAACAAAGTAAGTTTGGAGCGTGAAGAGTGAAGAGTGAAATTGTTGTTAAAAAAATTATCGACAACTTCAAGCTTCAAACTCCGAACTCCACTCTTAAAAAATACGGAGTATTTTTTTATGTCTCAACAATCAAGATGGAAAAGACTTGGTGTCAAAACCAAAGCGCTTTTCGGTGAATTAAGAAAGGTAACTTATCCGAGTGCCAAACAAGTATTGAAACAAACAAGCATCGTTCTTGCAGTTGTCATATTCTTTTTGATAGTCCTAATGGCACAAGACCAGTTGCTTTTGCTTGCTTATCGCTATCTAGTCGGAGCGGACAGGCCTCAAATCAGTGCGGTGAGCCCATTGACGGAAATCGGCAACCTTTTTAGTTATGGCTTTAACTCAATAAGAAGTTTGTTTTAGTTCCAAATTTTAAAAATAAAAAACTAACAATCATTGTGCATTGTGCATTATGCATTGTGCATTAAAAAAATTATGTCACAAGAAAATTCAAAATGGTATGTTCTTCACACTTACTCGGGCTATGAAAACATGGTCAAAGACAATCTTGAGGTGGTGTTTGAGAAAAATAATATGTCCCATCGCTTGTTTGAGATTAAAATTCCAGTTGAGAATGTTGTCGAAGAGAAAGCTAGTGGAAAACGCAAGGTAGTGCAAAGGCGCATGTTCCCATGTTATGTCATTGTCAAAATGGATTATGACAATTCAATGTGGCACATGATAACCAACACACGTGGAGTAACTGGTTTCGTTGGACCTCAAGGAAGACCACTTCCACTCACCGAAGAAGAAATAAAAAGATTGAACCTTGAGCAACGTGTCTTTGAGGTTGATCTCAAAGTTGGAGAGCAAGTCAAAGTTATCTCTGGTCCGCTTGATGGTTTTGTTGGAGTTGTTGACGCAGTTGATGCGGAAAACTCAAAATGCAAAGTCACTGTCAGCATGTTTGGACGTGACACAGCAGTTGACCTTGAATTCTATCAAATCGAAAAAATCTAATCGAACACATATGCATCGCCATATTGAAACTGCATGCATTTCAGTTGATCAATTGCGTATTGTTAACACGCGCTTTCGCCATCAAAATGCCAGCCGTTCCACTATTACGCGCCTATGGATTCAACAGCAAAATAACTGTAGAGGCGGGCATTAACCGCTCGCGCAATATAAAAAAAAGTAAATTACGGGAGAGTGCGCAAAAACTGCAAACTCGTTATCACCGCGATTGTGTGCTAAAGCACTTTTGTCTTTGGCAAAATATTAAAAAAAACACAAGGAGTAAAAACAAAAATGGCAAAGAAAGTCATGGCTATGGTAAAACTTCAATTACCAGCCGGAAAAGCAACACCGGGACCACCAGTTGGTTCGTCACTCGGTCCTCATGGTATCAACATTCCCGGATTCGTTAAAGACTTTAACGAAAGAACAGCGGAAAAAGCGGGATTAATCATCCCAGTTGTTATCTCAATCTATGCAGATCGCTCTTTCTCTTTCATCATGAAAACACCCCCGGCAGCGGTTCTCATCAAGAAAGCAGTTGGAATTGAGTCTGGGAGCGCGAAACCAAATCGTGACAAGGTTGCAAAAATAACAATGAAGCAAGTCGAAGAAATCGCAACTCTCAAAATGCCTGACCTCAACGCAGCGTCACTTGAAACTGCAATTAGCATGATTGCAGGAACTGCAAGAAGCATGGGCATCGTCGTTATCGAAGAAGGGGGTGCAAAATAATGGCTAAAGGAAAAAACTATCGTGATAGCGTCAAAGAACTAGATTTGACAAAAGCTTATGAAGCGAAAGAAGCTATCGAAAATGTTCTTAAAACAGCAAAAGCAAAGTTTGACGAAACAATTGAATTGCACGTTAGACTTGGTGTTGACCCAAAACAAGCGGACCAACAAGTTCGTGGAACAGTCGTTCTTCCAAACGGAACAGGTAAAGACGTTAAAGTTCTTGTTATCGCGAAAGGCGAAAAAGCGGAAATCGCTGAAAAAGCAGGGGCAGACATCGTTGGAGCAGAAGAAATCATCGCAAAAATCCTATCTGAAAACTATCTTGACTTTGATGTTGTCATAACATCTCCAGACATGATGGGGCAAATGGGGCGCGTTGCTAAAATTCTTGGACCAAAAGGATTGATGCCATCTCCAAAATCGGGAACAGTAACAACCGATATTGAAAAAGCAATCAAAGACACAAAAGCAGGTAAAGTTGAATATCGTGTTGACAAAACTGCTATTGTCCACTGTCCAATCGGTAAAAAGTCTTTTGGAGTTGAAAAACTACTTGAAAACTATGAAGCGTTGATGGAAGCAATCGTGAAAGCAAAGCCGTCAGCAGCAAAAGGTCAATATGTCAAAAGCGTCTACACGGCGTCAACAATGGGGCCGGGGATTAAAGTCAATCATCGTTAAAAATTTAAATATGGAATATTGAATATGTGAAGGTAAAAAAATAATTACACAACATCTATTCAATATTCCATATTTAAATATTAAATAAAAATGCTACAGACAGTAAGTGAGTAAATGCTCGTAAACCTTACCGAGGCAAATGTTTTTAACTAATACACTAAATTGAAGTGTGTTTTTTAGATAATTTTTGTCTTGCTCTAGCAAGACTTTTTTAATAATGAGAGCAATTGCCCTCATGAAAAGACAAAAGCCACTCGTGGCAAAGGAGGTAGAATCTAAAATATGGCAAACAAAGAAATAATTAAACAAAAAGAAACCGCAGTTAATGAGTTGACAGACAAAATCAAAAAGGCAAAAAGTGTGGTCTTGATTGACTATCGTGGAATCAAAGTTTCAGAAGACTCAGAAATGCGTGTTAATCTCCGCAAAGAAAATGTTGAATACGCCGTTATCAAAAACGCACTTTTAACTCGTGCGTTCAAAAATGCGGGCTATGACTTTGATGATGTTCTAGCAGGACCAACAGCCGTTGCATTTGGTTATGAAGACGCAGTAATTCCTGCAAAAATCATTAATGACAGTGCAAAAAAATTCAACAAATTAAAATTCAAAGGTGGCGTGGTTGAGAACAAAAAACTGAACGACGCGGAAATGAAAGCAGTTGCTCTCATGCCTTCAAAAGTCCAACTTATTGGTCAACTTCTTGGCATGCTTACTCATCCAATGCGTTCACTTGCAGTTGTTCTTTCAGAAATCGCAAAGAAAAAAGCACAATAATCTTAATGAATAACACACAACTAAAGTCAAATTAGTTTTGACTAAAACCAAAAAATAAACATTAATTTTGCATTTTGCATCTTGCATTTTGCACTAAAACAGTGACCATTGTCACATAAGGAGAACCATAAAAATGGCAGATTTAAACAAAATTTTAGAAGAAGTTAAAGGCATGACAGTCCTTGAACTTAATGACCTAGTAAAACTACTAGAAGAAGAATTCGGCGTCTCAGCAGCAGCTATGGCAGTAGCAGCGGGACCAGCTGCTGGCGGAGAAGCCGCGGCTGCTGAAGAAGAAAAAACAGATTTCAACATCCACCTAACGGAAGTTGGTTCAAACAAAATCGGCGTAATCAAAGTTGTTCGCGAAGTAACAGGTCTTGGACTTGGCGAAGCAAAAGCTCTTGTCGACGGCGCTCCATCGCTTGTTAAAGAGGGCGTTCCAAAAGCGTCTGCTGAAGAAGCGAAAAAGAAATTTGAAGAAATCGGCGCTAAAGTCGAACTTAAGTAATATTTTCAATATTTTTGTTTGGTTGTGTGAAAAAATCTTTTCGCCACTCAAGCAATTGAAAATCAAAACAAAAATTGCAGGCATCCATTTGCCTGCAATTTTTTTGTTTCACAACTTTGTTTCACAACTTTGTTTCACAACTTTGTTTCACAACTTTGTTTCACAACTTTGTTTCACAACTTTGTTTCACAACTTTGTTTCACAACTTTGTTTCACAACAAAAACTCAACAAAGGATTATATTTCATTTGTTCATTGCAAATTGACCCTAAAGCAAAGCGGCTGACGAAAAAATGTCATTTCTAAAATGCTCCTAAAAAATTCAAAGCGCTCGGGCTATTATTCATTATGAATAGAAAACTGACAAGGAATGATTCCTTTTGTTTTGCGCTTAGTATATCCTCGAAAAACAGAGGCGAGAAATTAAACTCTCGCCTCTGTTTTTTGATCCTCATGTTTTTTTGTTTAATTTTTTCTGCCAACAAGATAATCCAAATCTTCATCAAAGTGGTTGGCAATTTTGATTAGATTTTCTAGTCCAATTTCTCTTTCTGAATGAAGATATCTCGACAGAGTTGGTTGGGGGATTCCAATCTCATTTGCGACACTAGAAATGCTTCTTTCGCCAATTAATTGTTTTAAGTTTTTTGCAAAGATGTCTTTATGTTCCATGAGAGTATTCTACACCAAATGGTATAAAATACTTGATATTATGCCAAATGGTGTGGCGCAATAATCTAATAATCATCACTGAGTCCAACCAAAAAGTCGGTTGAAACTTCAAAGAATTTGGCGAGCTTGATTAAATGCTTTTTTGTGATGTCGTTGTCGTTTTTTTCCCAATGGATAATAGAAGCGCCACTAACGCCTATTTCTTTTCCAAGCTCCACCGCTGAGAGGTTTTTTTCTTTTCGTAGTTCTTTGAGCCTTTTGCTGAATTTGTCCATGAGACTATATTATACTAAATAAATTTAATGTTTGCACACTTATTAAATATACTTAACGAAATGATTGATATATCTCTTTGATATTTTTGACAAAGAGTGTCAAAAGAGTGTTAATTTTAGAGTAACCCGACAAGAATAGTTGAAAACACTTGATACAAGTCTCCGATCCCGTTGTTGGGAAATTTCTAGTAAAAGAAATTTTTCACAAAAGTATAAAAGATACTTGACATTAAATATACTTAATGCTAATATATCAGCATATCTTAACAATGGTTTATCTATAGCCATCAACAAGCCCAAGAAGATAGTCGGCGGAGACGTCAAAAAATTTAGCGAGATTAATAATATGAATTGCCAAAACTGTTGATTGATTGTTTTCCCATCGAATAATCGAAGCGTCACTAACACCGACAAGCTTGCCGAGTTCTTTGCTTGACAATCCACTCTCGTTTCTCAACTCTTTTAGTCTAATTGCAAATTTTTCCATACACCAAGTCTACTACATTTATGTAGTTAAGTGCTTGACACTACATTATTGTAGTGATATAATCAAAATTTAAGGAAATCAACAAATGATAAACTGCAAATTGAATCTATGTGTTTTTAATAAAGGAGAAAAGTGTGTTCTGGAGTCAATTAGTATTGATGAGAGAGGCAATTGCGAAAATTGTCAACTTATTTCCATATCAATCAAATATATTGAAGAAGCAAAGCAAACAATAATAAAAAAACTAGAAAAAACCTATAGAGCAAAAATGTGACAGGGAATATTCCTGTCACATTTTTCTTGGGTTGGAATTTAAGCTTGCTGGCAGTCAAAACACGAGCTTTGATTGCTCATATTTCTACCTATCTAACTACTCACTGCAACAGCCACCATGTTCATGCTCGTCGCGTCCATGTTCGCCACAACCGCAAGGCTGCTCCCACTCGTGTTCATAGCCACCATGCCCATGCCCATGTTCATGTTCTCCCTCATGCTCTCTTTCTTCATGTCGAGAGCAACCACACTCTCTTTCTTCATGACGTTCTCCATGATGTTCGTGACACCCATTCTCTTCTGGACCTTCATGTCCACGACAGCCACAACCACGATCTCTAACACATTCTGAAAATCTTAAACAACCACATCTCCTCATTCCGAAAAAACCTCCACGAATGCGAAACCCTTGGCGACAAGAACACTTTCTCTCGCAAGGTCTTCTGCCACCTCTTCCTCTGCAACCGCAACAAGCAAGTGCTGCAACCCCTAATAATCCTAACATACTTAATTATCCTCCTTTTTAGTATGTAAAGATTCAATGAACAATGAAAAACTGCATAATGCATCGTGGAGGATAAATTTAAGTTTAACAATCATCGTGAACTGCGCATCGTGAATTGTTAATTCTCTTCTAACATACTATGAGCTTTTGCAAAAAGGGTGACAATATTTTCCATAAAAAAATATTTCAAAAAGGGTCAAAATACTTGCCAAAACTTTAAAAATATATTATTATTTAGTCTACAACAATTCGACATGGTGATGACGCACTATGTATTGAAAGGAGAGGTGTTGAAAGAAAAAGTTCACTTAGAGAAAAACTCAATTATAAATGGTAACGGCTCATGTGCAAGTGCCCAAAAGTTTGATAAAATCATTGAAGTCCGAAATGTGACGAAAGTTTTTGATGATGTAACGGTGGTTGACAACATGAGTTTTTCTATTAAAAGGGGTGATTTTGTCACATTTTTAGGCCCAAGTGGCTGTGGCAAGACCACCCTTTTGCGTATGATTGCGGGGTTTGAAAAACCCTCAAGTGGTGAGATTTTTCTAGAAAAGGAAGATGTCACCCTAATTCCACCGCACAAACGCCCGATTAACACGGTATTTCAAAAATACGCGCTTTTTCCGCACCTCAATGTCTACAAAAACATTGCATTCGGACTAAAGCTTAAAAAAATACCCTACGACGAAATAGATAAAAAAACTGGCGCAACTATTGAGAAACTAAGAAAATTCACAAAACAAGAAATTCATGAAAAGGTGACACATGCTTTGAAAATGGTTGGACTAGAAGGTTACGACAAGCGCGATGTTTCAACTCTTTCGGGAGGGCAACAACAACGCGTTGCGATTGCACGTGCGATTGTCCTTGAACCAAAAGTTCTCCTTCTTGATGAACCGCTTGGGGCACTCGATCTCAAAATGAGAAAAGAGATGCAGATTGAACTGATGAATATCCACAAAAATCTCGGCATCACTTTTGTTTATGTGACTCATGACCAAGAAGAAGCGCTAACTATGTCTGACAAAATACTCATCATGAACGACGGCGTTGTTCAGCAAGCAGGAACTCCAAAGAAAATCTATGACGAACCAGCAAATGCGTTTGTTGCAAACTTTATTGGCGAGAGCAATATTCTCTCGGGGGTAATGGTTGCTGACTTCAAAGTAAATTTTTCTGGGCAAATATTTGAATGTCACGACAAAGGCTTTTTGAAAAACGAAAAGGTAGACCTCGTCATTCGCCCTGAAGACATTGAAATCTCAATTCACAATGACGGCGAGATTAATTCAAAGAAAAAAGACAACACTTTGTCCCATTTCACAGGTTCCGTCACAAGTAGTGTTTTCAAAGGAACATATTATGAAATGCATGTTGATGTTGGCTCATATGAGTTCACCGTTCAATCAACAACGGGCTATGTTGTTGGGGCAAAAGTTGCACTCAGCATTCCTCCGCAAGCAATTCATATCATGCGAAAAATGAAGACTGTCAACTCGTTCAAAACGACAGTCACGAGCGAAAACACTATCGAAATTTGTGGTGCGGATTACTATTTTGTGAACGAAAACAACGAGTTTGAAAAAGGCGATGAAGTCATTGCTGAGATTGAGTTTGAAGACATTGAGCTGACAGATCACGATGACGAAGCGCCTGCAGGTGGCAATATTGGACAAACCTACTACAAAGGTTCTTACTACCAAGTCCAAGTCTACACTGATGACGATGACGAACTCTATGTCAACACCAAAGACGAATGGGATGTTGACGACCGAGTTGGCATAGCAATAAACCCAGAAAAAATACGAGTCAGAAAATATGTTGAAGAGGAAGAGGGGGAAGAAGAACAGGAAAGTATTGAAGTTTAAAAATCATGTCTCAACAAGCAATGCAAAGTCAGCCGAAGTGGCGATTATTACTTCGAAAAATATTTCGTTTTCAACGAGGTTATTTTGTGTTACCTTATTTATTTTTGGCCGCAATTTTTATCATTGTTCCACTAATAATTTTGTTTGTTCAAGCGTTCATGTCATTTGAGGGCGATTTCACTTTTGACAACTTCCGTTCATTTTCAGAGGTTGGGGGATGGTCACTGCTTTGGCGCTCTGTTCAAATTGCAGGACTAACAACTCTGATTTGTTTGCTCATTGCCTATCCCGTTGCCTTAATCCTTTCATCAAAAAACCTAAAAGTTCCAATTATTATCATAATGTTTTTCATTGTCCCGATGCTCATCAATGTTGTTCTTCGAACATTCGCACTCAGAGAAATTTTCATCTGGATTGAACGACTTGTCAGAGAAAGCAGGGGAGAAATTTTTCACCTCAGTGACAATTTCAAAATCGTAACAGCGCTCATCCTCGACTATTTTCCGTTCATGCTCTTGCCGATTTACACCATTTTGAGAACTCAAGACAGAAGCCTCTCGGAAGCCGCGTCCGACCTTGGTGCGTCGAAACTTAGAGTCTTTATCAAAATCGTTCTCCCTCTTAGTTTGTCAGGCATAATAAGCGGAATCATGATGGTCTTTTTGCCAGCAATTTCAAACTTTGCAGTGCCATATGTCGTCATGGAGTTTTTCAACGCAGATTACCAACTGCTTGGAAACTTGATTTGGGACCAATTCAGCAGTCGAGCGACCTACAACGTCGGAGCTGCTTATGGATTAATACTACTACTACTCGTTGCGACTTCTGTTGCAATAATAACAAAGTTCACAAAAGGAAAAGCAAAAGGTGGAATTTCATTCTAGAAAAAAATGGTTAAACAAAACATCAAAACTGCATTAGGATTCGTCGGAAGGTTTTTTGTCAGAACCCGAAGGATTTGGGCTTTCGCTTTCTTGGCGCTGGTGCTAATGTTTTTGTATATGCCACTTATCATAGTCTTTGCCTTTTCTTTCACAACGGGCGAGATTGGAACGTGGAACGGATTTACTCTCGACCTTTACTTGACTTTCTTTCGACACGAAGCCGCGCGCACTGCTTTTTTGAACACTTTTCTCATTGCAATTATCGCCGCTGTCATCGCGACAGTAATCGGAACAATGGCCGCGGTTGGAATGTTTTATTTGAGAAAATGGAGAAAAAAAGCAGTCAACACAATCAATCAAATACCACTAACAAACGCAACAGTCGTGACGGGTGTTTCAATAATGCTCTTGTTCCTCTCCCTTAGATTCATTCCTTTTGGCTATGTCGCGATTATTATCGCCCACACAATGATGTGCATTCCGTTCGTTGTTCTCGTTGTCACTCCCAGAATGTATCAACTCAATCCGAACCTATTAGACGCAGGAATGGACTTAGGGCTTGGGCCAGCAAAAGTCATGTTTAAAGTTTTGTTGCCCCAACTTCTTCCAGCCATTTTTGCCGCATTCTGTCTTGCATTCGCAATCAGTCTCGATGACTTCATTTTGACAGTTTTCATCAGAGGTGAAATCAACACTATTTCAACATTCATTGTCACGCATGGAGGATATTTAAGGTCGCCAATTCAAAGACGAGCATTCTTCAGAGCAATTGCTTCAGTCATGTTCATGATGACAATAGTCGCAGTAATCCTAGTGTATTGGTATGTTCAAAGAAGAAAAAGAAAGCTTGCAAAAGCTTAGATTCGCAAAAAATTAATTTCGTATTTTTCGCAAAAGCGATTAAGATAAAACTACCATGTCAACAATATTAAGCATGGTAAACAAGGAGAAAAAATGAAAAAACTAATAACAAAATGCGCGCTTGTGCTTTTAGCACTTGTCCTGTCAGTCCCAGCATTCGTGGCATGTTCGCTTCCGCGCTACAGAGAATTGTGGGTCTACAACTGGGGATATTTCATGCACCCAGAAGTTTTCACAAGATTTGAAGACTACATGCTAAGTCAACATGGAGAAAGTATTCGTGTTCGCGGATTTTATTTCGATTCAAATGAAACAGCCTACAGAACTATCGCCGAGCAAGGGCTTGATCGCGACATAGTTGTCCCAAGTGACTACATGGTCTATAGGCTTCGTGCAGGTGGCTATTTGCAACCTCTTGACCATGCATTGATTGCATCAGAGCTTGAAATTCACTATGGGCTTGGTCATGTTTCAAGCATCGATTTTCGTGACTTATTAAGAGAAGAAATCTATCGCGGAGCAAACGAGTCTTTTGACCAAGGACTTCTTTACAGCATGCCATTCCTTTGGGGAACTTTGGGAATAATGTATAACCGCAATATCATTTCAAATGCAAACGACATCGCAGCAATGCGCTCATGGGGCTCTCTATTCGGTGCAGGCGGAATCAGCCAAAGAACAGCAGAAACGGCTCCGTCAGTTTTCATGAAGAGCGCCCAAGTTCGCGACAACTATGCGGCAGCAATGTTGTTCTATTTTTCAGATGAACTAAGAGCAAGAAGCAACAATTTAACTGATTTTTCTCGTCCAGAATATATTGAGTTAATGACTGCAATTTTCACTGATTTTTCTCATGGGGCTGTGCAGACAAATTTTTGGTATAGAGAGTTTAATATTGTTGACCCATTTGACCATGCTGTTGAAATCTTGAGACAACAAAGAAGAGACATGAACGTTGTTTTCGAAATGGACACAGGAATGTTCAACATGCAACAAAACATTCCAGCAGCAACCGCAGGACTTGCTTGGTCAACTGACGCAGGCTTCGTCATGAATGACAACCCGTATGCTCCAGTTGCTGACATGCTCTATTATGTCGTTCCAGAAGAGGGCGCAAACCTTTGGATTAACAACCTTGTCATTCCAAGAAACGCAGGAAACTATCGCCTTGCAAACAAATTTATCGCGTTCTCACTAAGAGAAGATATTTCGCAATTGAACACTCTCTCAACAGGTTCACCTGCCGCAAACCATGTTGCAATGGTTGAACTGGAAGAGACTCTAAGAGCGGACAATGCAAGATGGGAAGGACGTCCTGCTCACTTCAAACCAATGGTTCTTGACCTCATGTTCCCGTCTGACAATGTCCTTGAAAGGTCTTTCGTTATGGGTGACTTCGGCGCAAGATTCGGTGAAGGCTCGCTAATGTGGAACAGAGTCACAGCACCACTATAAAAAATTAATGCAGAACGTTGAATTCAGAATGCAGAATAATTGTCAGAAAACAAAAAATAACCTAGAAAAAAATTAATTTTAACAACTATTCTGTATTCTGCGTTCTTAATTCAAAAAATGAAAAACTATGATGTCATAGTAGTGGGATTAGGTCACGCGGGAGTTGAAGCTGCGATTGCCTCAGCCAAATTAGGAAACAGAACGCTTGCGTTGTCGATAAGTCTTGACAACGCAGGCTTTTTGGCTTGTAATCCCAGTATTGGAGGAACAGCAAAGGGGCACCTTGTTTGTGAGATTGACGCACTTGGTGGAGTCATGGGGCAAGTGGCTGACGCAACAATGTCGCATTTGAGAATGCTAAACGCGTCCTATGGTCCAGCAGTCCATTCGTTGCGTGCCCAAGTTGACAGATTCAAATATCACTTTCACATCAAAAAACTTCTTGAAACGACAGAAAATTTGACAATTCGGCAAGCGGAAGTCAAGCGCTTAATAACGCATAACGAGGATAAGTGTGGAGAGTGGAGTGTGAAGAGTGGAGTTAATGATAAACATAATTTAACCTTAATTCCAAACTCCAAACTTCAAACTCTCAATTCCAACATTGCTGGAATTGAGACTGTCCAAGGACAAATCTATAACGCAAACAAAGTAATACTTGCTTGTGGAGTGTATCTTAATTCAGAAATCATCACGGGAAAGACTGTTGAAAAAAAAGGGCCAAGCGGATTTTCGCGCTCAGAATATCTTGAGGAAAGCTTGACATCTCTCGGCTTTGAACTTCGTCGCTTCAAAACAGGGACGCCAGCAAGAGTCAAAAAAAATAGCGTTGACTTGACGAAATTAACAGTCCAAGAAGGAGAAGACACACCATACTCTTTTTCGACTCTGTCAAACCCTAAAAAGGTTGACAAATTTTCTGAACACTGTTATATGGGCTACACCAACGCTAAAACCCATGAACTTATTCGTGAGAATTTGCACCTCTCTCCGCGTTATGGCGGATTGTCAAGCGGAGCAGGGGCAAGATATTGTCCGTCAATTGAAGACAAAATCGTGCGTTTTCATGACAAAGAAAGGCATTCGTTTTTTCTAGAGCCCGAGGGCGCCGACACAGTTGAATCTTATGTCCAAGGTTTGTCAACAGCATTTCCGTCGGATGTTCAAGAAAAACTCTATCAAACAATTGAAGGCTTTGAAAAAGTCGAAATAATGAGAGACGCTTATGCAATTGAATATGATTGCATTGACCCGCTTGAACTTTATCCAACCCTCGAATCAAAACGAATATCAGGACTCTTTTTCGCTGGGCAAATCAACGGAACTTCTGGCTACGAAGAAGCGGCCGCACAGGGATTGGTTGCGGGAATTAATGCTTCTCTCTCAATGAGAAAAACACAACACACAATACGCAATGGTTGTGAGAGCGAAAAAGACAATTTACCACACACTTCCAGATTTCTAAATGCCTCATTAAATCAACTAATCCTCACCCGAGACACATCCTACATAGGAGTTCTCATTGACGATCTAGTCACGCAAGGCACGGACGAGCCGTATCGAATGATGACCTCGCGTGCGGAAAACCGACTTTTGTTTCGTCAAGATAATTCGGACTTGCGATTGACTGAAATCGGGCGACAGGTTGGGTTGGTTTGTGACGTGCGCTACAAAAAATTCAAGAAAAAGGCTCGCGACATTGAAAAAGCAAAAGCCCTTTTGAAAACGACGTTCACCCCGCGCGAATTAACACCCTATTTTGAAAAAATAGGCGAAAATATTCCCCACACCTCACTTAGTGTGCGTGACATAATCAAGAGAAATACTGTCACGCAAGATAATTTTTGCGGTGAATTTGACATTTTTCAAAAGCTTGAAAAATGCGCAATTGCCGATGTGTTCATTGAATGCAAATATGAAGGCTACATAGCACGAGCGCAAAAACAAAACGATGAGCAAAAACGAATTGAACACATGAACATACCCGAAGATATCGACTATGAGTCAATTTCAACGATATCTCTTGAATCTCGTGAAAAACTAAAAAAAATTGCCCCAAAAACAATAGGGCAAGCATCAAGAATCAGTGGAGTCACTCCAGCCGACATTAACATGTTGATTGTTAAAGTAAAAGGCAAAAAGTAAAGAATAAAAAGTGTTGCGAAATGAACTTTCCAACACTTTCTGAATTTTATTGAATCTATTTGCAGTTTGAAATACACACAAGATAGCAATCGACCACAGAAGCAGTGTTTTTTCCAAAATAGAAGTATTTAAAAAACACTGCTTCTGTGGTCGATTGTGAATCAAGAAAATTTTTTCATCTATTGAGTCTAATGATAAACCCGCAACTCTTCACTGCATGAACAGTGTCTCAAATTTGCAGTGCAACCAAAGCAAAAATCAAGACGGCAAAATCCGCAGTTATAGGCAAGTTCTTCTTTAATATTTTTGTTGCAAACGGAACACTTCATTCTAATATTATCTCCAACAACGAACAATAATATTTATGACAGTCATAAAGCATTGACAATCAAAATTCATGGGCTAGTATTAAGTGAAATTTTAATTTCAAGCTGTGAATTTTTCAGCTGTCAATCCCAAATCCCCAAAGTAGCAATTAGACTCTGTCCATATGACGAATTGCGAAAAAAATATGAAGTATGACTGGAAATTCCTAACCATAATATTTATCAAGGACATAAGAATAACTCTCGTTTAAAATTGCAAAAACTTCTTCTTTGTTTTGGAAGGTCTCATTGGCCTTGAATGAATACCAGTCTTTTCCTTTTGGAAACTTTGAGTGGTCAATTGATGAATGCTTGCAAAGAAGGGAAGCAGCAATGCAGTTATTTAAACGAACTTTAATTTCAATAACTCCATTTTTTTCATGAACAAGAGCAAAACATCTGTCCCCGCACCTTAAACTATCGGGATAGTATTTTTTTGTTCTCAGTTTAACATTCGCAAGTTTATGTTCTTTGTTTTCGCTATTTTTTGCAGTATCAACATATTTCAAAATGCATTCACGGCGGAGCAATGGTTTTTGAAAAGAGTAGCGAGAGGGTTCTTTACTAAGTGTTGGAACATTAATGCTTTTAAGAAGCAATCCCATCATCACAATCAATGAGACAAGAGCAATAATCAAGACACTAAAAAATCCAACAATAAGCCAAGTAAAGTTCATAACAAACATTGTATGTGTTTGTTAAAAAAATGTGACCAAAATTTTTTTCAAAAAAATCTAAACAAAGGACTGTGACTAATTTAATGCTGAATGCAAATACTCGCAGAACCCAACAGAACAGTCGAAGACTGTTGACAAGGGCTTTCAGCCCTTCTGTGGGAGATTGCTTTTACTAAAACATCTCCGACAAAGGCATCGAAGATGCTTGACAAGGGTCTTCGACCCCTCTGTTGGGGAATTACTTGTGTTAGCAATCTCCGACAAAAGTGTTGAAAACACTTGACAAATTATATTATGTGTGATATAATAAATGCATAATATTGCCAAACACATATTCATCAAAGGCACGACCGGCACGAAAAAGCAAAGAAATTGCATGATTTTTTGTTGCAGTTTCAAAGGAAGGTGAGCCCAACATGAACATTACGGAAGTCAGAGTAAGATTAGTTAGAAAAGACGACACAAGACTTAAAGGAGTCGCGACATTCATTGTTGATGACTGCTTTGCGGTTCATGATGTCAAAATTTTGCAAGGAGTCAAAAATGAGAACACCTATTTCATAGACATGCCAAGCAGAAAAACGCCCGATGGAAAATATAAAGACATTGTTCATCCTCTCAATCAAGAAACGCGTGAAAAATTATTTAACGCTATTTTGAAAGAATTTGAAAGGGAAAATGAAAAACAAAAAGCAGAAGATGAAGCGGCCGCGACAAACTAAAATTGCTCACTATTATTAAAAAACCACTCGCAACTCGACTCCTGCAAACCTGCAGGGGATTATTATCGTTCAATTAATATCAAAAAAACAAACAACCTTGAGAGTATATTTCAAGGTTGTTTGTTTCTAATTATTTTGTTAATACTAAACTTGAATAATCAATCAAATCGAATTAATTGACTGGATAATTTTCCCTAAAGCTGTTTTCTGGAAGTCTAACGTCGCCTCTAACTTTTTGATTGTTATATTTTCTTGTCGCGACTCTGTCATTAGACCAATTTAAGTCAGTGGAGTTTGCATTATCGTCATTTTTAAAATCGTTCGGCAATCTGTTCAATCCATAACGATTTTCATTTTGATGATTAAGGCCATTATCAAAACGATTGTCAAAATTCTGTTCAAGCGAATGAATACCATTCATTCTGTTTAATTCATAACGATTGCAATCATTAATCCCATTACAGTCGTTGTTTCTTGTGACATCATTTCTTGCAACATCTCTATTAACATCATGTCTGACATGATCGCGACCAAAAGAAAAGTCGTTTTCCATTCCGCAATTACCATTTGAACCACACATTTCGTCAACCCATCCGCAAACTATGCCCTGCAATTGTCTTTGATAAACCTTGTTTAATGCTTTATATTCTTCATATTTTTTGATATCATCACGACTTTTGCCTGTCATTTCTTCTTTTAGTTTGAACATATGCTCAAATCTGTTGTCAAGTTCTGCTTTTCTTTCAGCATAGGTCGTTCCTTTGAGCATATGTGATGAATCCCATATTGCTTCTTTAGCGAACTGTGGAAGCATTTTATTGATTCTTGCCCCTCTCTCATGACGTCTAACCGTTCGTTTGTCTTTTTGAGACAAGTTTGTGCGAACAGTGTCATTTTCTTTGTTGATTCGAGTGCGAGAGTAAGGTGTCGCATTTTTCATGTCATTGACCAATCTATTATTGCGTTTTTGTTCTTTCTTCAAACCGTCAACATTAATCATGTTGTCATCAATGACAAGATTTCTCTCCATCAGATCACGGTGCAAAATAGTGCCGTCCTCACGTTGAAAACGATTTGCATTGCGATTCAAATGATTAGTGTAATCAACATTTGACCCAGCAAAAACATTATCAACACCATAGTAGTTGTTTTGCTCATAAGGTGTTTTTTCCATTAGTTGAACGATTTCAGTTCCAACTTTCGAGGTTTCTGGAACTTTTGGGGCTTCTGGAGCATCATTCGGCACTGGATTAAAAACACTCGCAATACTCATAACAGTTGAAATAATTTTTATCATTTTTTTATTTTTCTCCTTTTGAAGTCAAAATTTTGACTTTTGTTTGACCTCTCTAGTTTTTTTCATTTAGTCAAAAAATATGCTTGATTTTAGCTTTTTTTTTTGATATACTAAAAAAAAGCAAAATTAATGAAAAAGGAATTTTAATTTGATAAAATTTTCAAATTAATGATAAGACAAAAAATGAAACTTGGAATGGTCGGACTACCTAATGTTGGAAAGAGTACTCTCTTCAACGCAATAACTAGAGCAAAAGCAGAAGTTGCAAATTATCCTTTTTGCACAATCGAGCCGAATGTTGGCATTGTTAATGTTCCCGATGAGAGGTTGGATTATTTATCAAATATGTATTCCTCAAAAAAAGTAATTCCAGCAATATTGGAATTTGTTGACATCGCGGGACTCATCAAGGGAGCCGCAACAGGTGAGGGGCTTGGCAACAAATTTCTCTCCCATATTCGCGAAGTTGATGCAATAGTTCATGTAGTTCGTTGCTTTGCTGATTCAAATATCACTCATGTTTCGGGGGCAATAGACCCAGTTGGAGACATTGAAACAATCAACTATGAGCTAATTCTCGCTGACATAGATAGTGTTGAAAAGAAAATAGCAAAAATAGAGCGTCTTGTTAAAGTCGGAGAAAAACAATATGTCTTTGAGTTTCAACTTCTTGAAAAAATTCTCAAAACTTTGCATGAGGGGAAACCGGCAAGGTCAACTAAAATGACGAATGAAGAAAAAGAACACTCGAAATCATTCTTTCTTTTGTCTAACAAGCCGATGATATATTGTGCAAATGTTTCGGAAGACGAAGTGAATTCAGAGAGCGACTACGTCAAAAAAGTCAAAGAATATGCAAAAGAAGAGGGAAGTGAGGTTATTGTCCTTTCTGCAAAAATTGAAAATGAACTTGCTGAGCTTGACGAAGACACTCGTGCAGAATTCTTGCGTGAACTTGGCATCGAAGGAAGTGGACTCGGACAAGTTATCTCAACTGGCTATAAGACATTGTCGCTCATTAGCTATCTAACAGCCGGAGAAAAAGAAACACGAGCGTGGACAATTGAAAGCGGAACAAAAGCGCCACAAGCTGCTGGCAAAATTCACACCGACTTTGAACGTGGTTTCATTCGCGCCGAAGTTGTTGCTTTTGAAGACCTCAAAGCCCTCGGTTCAATGACAGCCGCAAAAGAAAAAGGCAAACTTTCCCTTCAAGGAAAAGAATACGTTGTTAAAGACGGCGATGTCGTCCACTTTAGATTTAACGTCTAATTTTAAAAGAGTGAAGTTAAGGATGAAGAATAAAATTTATCAATATCTTCACTCGCCATTCTTAAAATGATTGACCACAAAAAAATAATTTCAGAAAGCATATTTCTTGACAATGTAAAATCGGAAGAGTTTTATTCTCTTCTTGCTCCGCTAAAAGATGCGTCTATGGGGGACTATTGTTTGCCGTGTTTCAAATTCGCAGGGCAACTTAAAAAATCTCCAACAATGGTTGCGGAAATGGTCAAGGATTCTTTCCAAAAAAATGACGACATAGAATCGGCAGAAGTTGTTGCGGGATATGTCAATTTCAAAATCAATCGCGAAAAATTTATTGCGAACACATTATCATATGTTCAGTCAAGAGGAGAAAACTTCAAAACTCCCAAAGATTTGACGTCGAATGCTAATTCAACCATATGTATTGACTACTCTTCTGTTAACATCGCGAAGCCTTTTCATATGGGTCATCTTATTGCAACGACTTTGGGTGGCTCGCTTTATCGAATCTATAAATACCTTGGCTACGATGTTGTTGGAATAAACCACCTCGGTGACTGGGGAACTCAGTTTGGAAAATTGATTGTCGCATTCAAGCGCTACACTTCGTTCAAAGAGTTGGAAAAAGGCGGAATTGACCTTCTCAACAAAATCTATGTCCGCTTTCATGAAGATGCGGAAATTGAGCCTTCAATGAATGATGAAGCAAGAAAATGGTTCAAAAAGATTGAACAAGGTGATAATGAGGCCCTTGAAATTTTTGAGAAATTCAAACAAATAACGCTCGATGAATGTGGTAAAATTTATGACCGACTTGGAGTCCAATTCGACAGCTACAACGGTGAGAGTTTCTATAACGACAAATTAGACGCTGTTGTTGATGAATTAAAAGCAAAAGGCTTATTAGAAACAAGTGACGGGGCTCAAGTTGTCAAATTTGAAAACGACAAATATCCGCCGTGTCTAATCAGAAAATCTGATGGAGCATCGCTTTATGCAACGCGTGATCTCGCCGCAGCATTATATCGAAAAAAAACCTATAACTTTGAAAAATGTCTCTATGTTGTTGCCTATCAACAAAATCTTCACTTCCAACAAGTTTTTGAGGTTTTGAGCAAAATGGGTCATGATTGGTCAAAAGATTGTCAGCATGTCGCATTCGGAATGGTGAGTCTTGAGGGAGGCCAAGCGCTTTCAACAAGAAAAGGCAACACGGTTCTACTAAAAGATGTTCTCGACACAGCCGAAAAAAAAGCACTCGATTCAATCGACGAAAAAAACCCCAGCCTTGAGAACAAGGAAGAGGTCGCAAAAATTATTGGAACGGGTTCAGCAATATTCTTCGCTTTAAGATCATCAAGAATCAAAGATCTTGAATTTTCCTATGACGCCGCTCTCAATTTCGAAGGCGAAACAGGAGTGTATATTCAATATACCCATGCAAGATGTGCATCAATTCTAGGAAAATCAAAAAACGCAAAACAAGCGGATGTCAAGAAAAACTTGCTCGACACGCTTGTTAACGATGAAGCGTTTGCTGTTTGCAAAATCCTTGTTGACTACGATGAAACAATAAAAAAAGCAGCACTAAAAAACGAGCCAAGTTTCATCGCGCGCTATCTCATCGACCTAGCATCTGCATTCAATCAATTCTATGTCAACCACAAAGTTGCGTCAGACTCCGCAAGATTGAGTCTGACAGAGTGTGTCAAGAACACTTTAAAAAACGGAATGGAACTATTGCTCATGAAAGCGCCGGAGAAAATGTAGTCTAGTTAATAGTGTAGATGAAAATTAATTTTTAATAATTTATTAACAACTATCCACTACAAATAACTAACCGCCGTTCCCATAACATCCAGAATACTCTTGTCTTTTAGCGAATAGAAAATAACCTTGCCTTGGCGTTTGTTTTTGACAACGCCAATGTTTTTTAATTTCGCTAGTTGGTGAGAAACAGTCGTTTGATTAAGGCCGAGTATGTAGGAAATATCATTAACGCACATTGATGAAATTGACAGAGCAGAAATAATTTTAATGCGTGTGTTGTCAGACAAGCACGAAAAAAATTTCGTGATCCCATCAAGTCTGTCTTCTCCGGGGACAAAATCTCTAACCAACTTTCTGGTTGGAACATCAAGAAGAATTCTCTCTTCGTTTATTGGGTTAATATTCATTTTGAAAAACCTCTCTTTTTTTAACGCATGTTGAATAACGAATGTCAAATTAATTCTTAAATCGTTAAGTATTATGCGCTGAAATTTAGTATCATTTATCCAATTATAGCATATATATTATAATCTGTTCATAGCAACATTTGTCGAAATGACACTTTTTTTGACGAGGAGGAATTATGCTTTTATCGGATGATATTTTTCAATTGCTTTTAATAATACTTCTAACTTCAAACAACAACTCAAGGACAAATCATCGTCGCCATCACAGCAACGACAGGTGTGGGGAAAGAGAGGTTGAAAGAAGAGAAGAAAGGCGAGAGGAAAGAAGAGACGAGGTCTCTGGCTTCAATGATCTAATTTTGATTGCACTTTTGTTGTCCTCTTTTAATCAAAACAGAGAACCCGAAAGAGATTTCAACGACTTTCGTCCAACAACTTTTTAAATAAATTAGAGTTGTTAATCTCATAGTTTGCGTATCAAGTAGCGGAGTCAAAAAACAAAGAAAAGCATCTGCACTTACTTTCTTCTACCTAAATTGAAATTTTAGCAGCAACTGGGCTCGGGGACGATGTTTGTTGCTCAAAAATACTAAGTTTGTTTTTCTCTTCCACTTTATGTGTATTTTTAACTGCAAACACCATCCTCGTGACAAGTTGCAGGTCATTGCATCTACAATGCAAAACAAAAATTAAAAAATTAAAATAAAAACAAAAAAATCCAAAAGTGCCCGCAATTTCTGCGGGCACTTTTTCTTTCGTTCTTCTTTCGTTTTTCTTTTGTTTGGTTAGTATGAGTGAAATCAAACCCAATTATTCAAGAAAAATTAAAAAAACAAGATGCCGAGCAGATTGTCACTTGCGCCTTAAAAACATACCAATAACTATGTCGAAGGCACTCGAAAAAGTCGAATACTATGCATATTTTGACAGCAATCATTGTCGAAACAAGCATAATACTTCGTCTCTTTTGACAACAAAAAACAAACAATTGAATGAATACTCCAAAATTAATTTTCGAGAAATTGTTTACAAACTGTTTACAAGTTTATTTTTCTGTGGTATAATATTTTTGTGTTAATTGTTCGCCGTTTAAAAACAGGGATAGTGATTGTTCTCATCTGCATCCTCTCATTAATGTTTTTTGTGGCATGCAACGATTTTGTGTCAGAAAACAATAAGAGAACTATTGAAGAATGGTTTCCTATTTTGTCGCCGAGCATTGCAACAGTCGAAACGTCTTTTCTTTCCAATGACAGATCTGGAACAGCATTTGTTTTTAAGTCAACGGAATCAGCAAGTTATCTTGTCACAACATTCCACACCTTTTCTCAAGCACCATCTTTTCATGTTAATATTGTCCTAGGCGGAAGAGGAGAAACGGGTCATGTTATTGGGTATTGTGCCTATCATGACATAGCGGTCATAAAAACAGGAGAAAGGGTGAGCGCGAAGGCATTAACCGTTTCTCAAAGTTCTCTGGATTTTGGAAGAGAGTTGTTTTCAATAGGGAACGCTCTCGGAAATGGAATTTCGGTTCACAGCGGAATTGCTTCAAATCCAACTCAAATAATCAACCCTCAAGGCGGAGACAATCTCGAGTCGCGTTACGTTCCTGTTTCTCAAATTTCAGTTCCAATCAATCATGGGATGTCAGGAGCGCCAGTTTTTGACTTTTATGGAAATGTCAAAGGGATGGCGGTTGCAACTAGAGTTCATGATGGGACAGAGCAGCAAAATCCAGTTCAAGGAATTTCTTACATGATTCCGATTGAAATAGTTCAATCAATAGCAAATCAAATTATTTTGGAAAATCCAACTGGAGAAAATTCGCCCAAACAAGTTTTGGCATTGCAGGCGAGAGTAGTAAGAGCGTTGAATATTGAAACAGTTCGAACGGGTCAAAGATTTGTTCTTGACCTAGGCGGTATGAGAGTAGCTAATTCAAACGGACAGTTTATTGTCACAGACATAACTGACGCAAAAAGAAATCAATTTGCTTCGCCAACTGATGCCCCAAACACAGGCGATGAAATCATTGCCTTAGGGGAGACAAATATTAGAGGGATGAACATTCAAGAGTTTTTGGGAGTTTGGCATCAGTATGTTGACACAAGAACTTCGCCAATAATCAAAGCAAGACAAAACATAAATCTTGTTATTCACTTTGAAACAGATTCATCAACAAAAAGAGGAGCAGGGCTAACAAACATAAGGAGAGTAAAGCAATGAAAAAGGCAGAGTGATGAATGCAGAATCTCGGTCAAATAATTTTGACAAGGGTCTTCGACCATTCTGTGAGAGATTGCTATTAAGAGAAATTCTCCGACAAAAGTATTAAAGATGCTTGACAGGGGTCTTCGACCCTTTTGACGGAGAGTGCAAATATACGCAGAACACGACAAACCAGTCGAAGACTGTTGACAACTATTCTACATTCATAATTCTGAATTCTGCATTAAAAAAACTATGAGCGATTTTAACAAAGATTTAAACAAGACTTTGAGCCTTATTAAAAAGGCGCAACAAAAGCAGAGTGCCAAAGATGGGCAGTCAGCAAATTCTAGCAACACTCAAACAACAAACGAGCAAAAATCAAAGCAAACTGTCAACAAAGCATCTCCGCCGCAAAACCAATATGCGAACCTCTCGTCTCGTCCGCATCAAAATGATGCTCCAGACAACTATGTTTTCACGCCCTATGGCAAAACAGTGACTCCACCACTACATAAAAATCAGCAGCCGAAAAAACAAAAAGTCGTGACAATCAAAACACCTCCGCCACCAAAGCAACAAGGGACTCAAAAATCTCAAAACAAAACGGTTGTGAAAGTCAAAACAATGGCAAAAAAAAGAAGCTGTTGGGGCATGCTATTAACAATATTCCTCAGTTTCATTGCGGGTTTTTCATTAGTGTTTTTTGCATTTCCTTTGTTCATGGACGTTGAAGACGGTTGCTTTGTTCGACGTGAACAACTAACTATTGCGCGCAATCTTTTTGCTTATCGCGAAGCAAATCCAATTAGACCAATTGACTCAAGACAACCAGTCCCGTTTATTGTTGAATATGGGAACAGAAACTTTCTTGATGTTCAAATCAGAGAATTGTGGGAACTTCTTGAGTGTGGAAATTATCGTCCAGATTTCAACAGCGAATTGACTGAAAATGTTTCAGAAGAACTAGTCAGAGCATATAACAACGCAAAAAGAATTCTCGACCGCTATATTTTGAATTCCTACACCCCGTTTCAACGAGCAAGAGTAATCAATGAGTATTTGACTCATCGCGTTGTCTATGATCAAGATTTGTTCCTCTCTCAATTTGATCCAAATCACCCATACTTTGGGCAAGACATCAGCTTTCACGCTTCGTTTAATTTGACAGGGGCACTTAACGATGGAGTTGCCGTTTGTTATGGTTTTTCAGAAAGTTTCAAGCTAATGGCAATAATCGAGGGGATGAATGCAGAAATCGTGTTTGGTGATATGATTGACAGAAACACAGGCATGGCAATCCCGCATGCTTGGAACAAAATAGAACTGAGTGAGACAAGGTGGTATAATGTTGATGTCACCTCAAACATTCTTCACATTGATATTGGCGGTATCGGCGGGATTTTGGGTCAACAAGTTTCACGAATTTTCCATCAAGGATTTTTTCTGGTCAGCGACACATCTATCATGGATGCAGGGCACGCATTTTTGCCAGATGGACGTGGACACATCGCAAGATACGATTTCGATTTTTACTCTCAACAACGCCTTTTCGAAGATCAAGATTTCTCAATGCTTGTGACAAGTGTCAGCGAATTCAATGAAATTTTCGATCACATCAGAAGAAACAGGCGGGGAGAAAAGGGCATTCACAACATCGAGTTGCAACTCGACATATTTGGAGGGTTCGATAGAAATCCAGAGCCGTATTTTGAGATGTTCAGAGAAACATTTAGACGTGTTAGAGCCAACTTCGACATATCTTTGGCAAATCCAATAGCACTTCCAAGAAACGCTTTCATATTCTTAATATACAACCCAATCTTTTAGAGTTAACGCAAAATAGTGGTTGGAACTAGTTAAAAACAATTCGATATCTATTCTGTATTCATAACTCTTAATTCTGCATTCAAAAAAATGATTCTAGTTGAACTTTTTGAAAACATGAGTATTATTACAATTTTTGCAATTCTTGCAGGCTTAATACTCATCATCATTCATATGCAATCAGTTTCGTCGAGGAGGAAGGAACTAGTGATTGTTGGCGCGATCTTGATTGTTGGAGGCATCGCTCTAAGGCTCGTCATGGACTTTTCAATTTCCGCATTCTTTTCAATGACATTTTATGTTGTCGTTGTTCTTCTCACTGCAGATATCATCATCTTGTTTATTCAAAAAAGGGCATGGTTGACGGTTTCATTGTCACATGCCATTATGCAAAGAGAAAAAGAAGTTTCGGAATATGACTTTTTGAAAGACTTAACAGCTCTTGCAATAACTGACATTGAAAACGATGGACAAATAAACCTCAACGACACGGTCTATGAAGTCTATTCAGAAAACTTCATCGAAAACGGAAGTTTTGTTAAAATAGTCCACTGCGAAAAAAACAGAATACGCGTCAAAAAAATCGAAGAAGATTTTTTTAGAACAGAAGAATAACAAACATTTTATCAGACCTTTCAGCATATATATTGTGTTGAGAGGTTTTTTTAAATAATTTAAAATGTCATTTTTTGTTGAAGTTGCAAATGCGATGGGTCTTGACAGCATAAAAATTGCATCGGGCTATCAAATAATTAACTACAATGGTGATGCGGTCTATGTTGAAGGCTTCTCACAAGTTTTGTCAATTGGCGAAAGTGAAATAGTTTTGAAGCTCAAAAAAAGAGGCAAAATTGTTATCTCGGGAGAAAATCTCTCGGTTGCAAGTCTTGAAACAGGTTCAGTCATCGTGAAGGGAAAAATTAAATTAGTGAATAACGAATAGCAAATAGTTGTTGTTAAGTATCTTTAATATTTTTGTGAGAAATTACTTTAACTAGAAATTCTCCAACAGAGGAGTTGAAGACCCTTATGGATTTTTTTTGATAATAATTTCGGACGACACTATTCACTATTCACTTGAAAAAATGAAATTCAACACAATAAAACTCCGCATAGAAGGATTCAATCAATTAAAACTACTCTCACATTTTCAAAAAGAAGAAGTGAGAGTTTTTGAGGTCGAGAAGATTTCACCAAGAGTTTTAATTCTTGTCATCCAAAAAAAAGATGGCAAAAAAGTTCTTGCAATCCTTGAAAAAATGTGCTATACTCATAGTGTCATCTCAAGCAAAGACGCGAAGAGTGTCCTTAGGAATTCGCTTGGAAGATTGGGCTTAATCATAACCGCACTCATTTGCACAATTGCTCTAAGTATGTCCTATGGCTTTATTTGGCGTATTGACATTGATGGGAATGAAAAATTGGACGAATTAATCATCCAAAGAATGCTTGATGAACACGGTGTCAGAGTTGGAACAAGGAACCGAAATGTCGACGCCGACTCACTGATTAATTCCTTCAATGCTCTTGACGAAGTATTGATGTCGAGCGTTGAAGTTCGCGGAACAACCCTTGTCGTTCGTCTTGTTGAAACCATTGACTACATCCCGCCCCATATTCCAACTTTCAATGATATCCACTCAAGGTTTGATGCGGAAATCACTCGAATGGTTGTCTATGAAGGAACTCCCATGGTCATTTTGGGCGAAAGAGTTTTCAAAGGCGACATTCTAATCGGGGCTCATGTCATGGACTTCTATGGCTTGGAAAAAATTCCAACTCCAGCTAGTGCAAGAATTTATGGTCGAGTTGCGTTTTCGGAAACGGTCATATTCAATGAAACTGCATTTGAACTTCAAAGAACTGGAAGGCGACATGTCAGTGATGAATATCGAATTTTGGGTTTTTCATTTGGAGCATCAAGCCATGATTTTGCAAGATATGAATATCACAGACAGGAAATGACTCTCTTTGAAAATTTCTTTGTTCCACTTCGCTCACTTCGAACGGTCTACTATGAAGTTGAACTAATTGAGCATACTAGGGATGTCAATGCTCATGCCGAACAACTAAAATCCGAGTTCATTCAAAACATGACAATCAAAGCAGGCTCGTCGCCAATCTCGACATCTCATGTCTTGACAAAAGTCGCCGACGGAGTCTATCGCTTGAGCGTGTTTGTTGAAGCGGAGTTGTTAATCAGCTAATAATGAATCGCTAACTGAAAATAATTGTTAATAGAATTAAAAATTAATTTTCAACATGCATTATTCACTATCCACTAAAAATTATGACTGAAGAAACACTAAAAATTGAAGACAACATAATGATTGAACTTTTTGGTTCACTTGATGAAAACATGAGATTAATTGAAAAATTAACTTGTGTTAAAGCCTCTGCATTAGAGGGTGATTTGACACTGAAAGGGGAAGAGGAAAACACTGCTCTTGCTCGTGATCTGATTGAATTTCTAATCTCTCAAATAAAAGACAAAAAGACGCTAAAAAAAGAAAACATAGCGGCTTATTTTGACATGATTCGAAACAAGCAACAAGATGAAGCTCAAAAAATATCCGATGAAGTAGTCTTGACAACAAGAAGTGGAAAACAAGTCAAAAGCATAACACTTGGACAAGCTGGCTATGTTAGTGCTATCAAAAAGAACAAAATCGTTTTTGGTATTGGTCCCGCTGGAACAGGAAAGACTTATCTTTCAACAGCTCTTGCAGTCCTTGCGTTGAAAAAAGGCGAAGTTCAAAAAATTATTTTGACTCGTCCAGCAATTGAAGCGGGAGAGCAACTTGGCTTCTTGCCGGGGGATTTGAATGAAAAAGTTGATCCATACTTGCGTCCACTGTTTGATGCGCTCGGAGAAATGCTTGGCGCGGAAAATTATGCTCGGCTCATTGAAAAACAAACAATTGAGGTCGCGCCCCTTGCGTTTATGCGCGGTCGAACACTCAAAGACGCGTTCATCATTTTGGACGAAGCTCAAAACACAACTTGCGAGCAAATGAAAATGTTTTTAACTCGCCTTGGTGAAAATTCACGAATGGTAATCAATGGCGACATCACACAAATTGATCTTGCACCCAAAATCAAAAGCGGACTAAAAGATGCGATGGAAATTCTTAATGATGTCGAAGACATAAAAATCTGTCACCTCAGCGAAAAAGACATAGTCCGCCATGAACTGGTTCGAAAAATTGTCGCAGCATATGCAAACAGACAAAACAATTAGCAGACATTGACAAGGGTTCTCGACCCTCTTGACGGAGATTGCTAGTCTTAAGCAGAAATCGACAATAGTATTGAAAATACTTGAAGGGTATTCGACCCTCTGGACGCTGAACGCGAATACGAGTAAAATCCGACAAAGCAGTCGAAGACTGTTGACAAGAGCTTTCAGCTCTCTTGACGTTGAACGCGAATATAAGCCAGAACCCGACAGAGCAATGAAAACTGACAATTCGCAACTTAATGTCAAATTAAATTTAATCTCAAGTTGAATTTTCAAAAATAGAAACAAAGTCGGAAAGCGACATTAGTAGTGAATAAGTTATGGAAACGGTGCTGAGCCCGAAGAAATGTGGTATTAAACTCTTCACCATGGCAATTCACAGGCTCAAAAATAATCCCATGACAAATAGCGAGTCAAAAAGCAAAAAAAGACAGTTCACTATCTCTTTGCTTTCACTCAATTTGACTTGACACACCTTTGTGTTTGTGCTATAATTCAATCAACAAACAATGAAACTAACAAGAGGAAAAATTCCATTAGAAAAAAAACAAGTCGCAAAAGTTGTGACCTTTTTTGGCATCGCATCAATTGTTGCGATTGCAGCAGCGGTTTTGAGACTTGGTATTTTGACAGACGAAACATTTGAAAATTGGTATGCCTATTTAATGGTTGCAGTTGGAATACTCTTTTTCACGGCCGCATTCTTGACCTATCTGTTGCAAACAAGACGAGTTCTGTTCAAAAGCCCAAAGATTCTTTGTGCAACTGGAACAGCGATTGTCATCGTTTTTGTTGTCAACATTTTTCTAAGCCACATTAGCTTGTTTTTGATGCCAGCATATTTAACTGCATTTATCGTTGCCCCGCTTGTTCGCCGAAGAGTCGCGTTTGTTTCAAATTTGTTTGCAAATTTTTTAATAACTTTTGTTTTGCTCGCTCAATACTTGCAAGCACCATATTTTGTTGACATCTATGCGGTCCTGTCAATGTTCCTTGTCGGCATTGCTCTCGGTTCAATTGCCGCCTACACCATTTCGGTCGATGTTCGACGCTTTCACTATATCGCGAAAGGTTTCATCATCGCAACGATTGCCTATTTTCTCCTTATTTCACTTCATTTTTCATTTGCCCCCACTGTCAATTTCGACATATTCTGGATAGCCGCAATCGGAGTTTATTCACCAATAATAGTTGGAATGATTTTGCAACCAATGTTTGAAATGATTTTCAATCTAATAACAAATTCCAAACTCGTTGAAATAACTGACCACAACCATCCGCTCATCAAAAGACTGAGAGAGGAAACTCCGGGGACATATAATCACTGTCTCACGGTTGCGAATTTTGCAGAAATTTGTGCGACTGAAATTGGTGAGAATCCGTATTTAGCGAGAGCATGTGCCTACTACCACGATGTTGGAAAGCTCGCAAATGCAGTCTACTACAAAGAGAATCAAGGAGACAGCAATCCCCACGATGACCTTTTGCCAGAGGTTTCAGCCGATATCATTCGTTCCCACACATATGAGGGTTTGAAACTATGCGAAAAACATCGTATTCCAGCGGAAGTCAAAAATGTAACAATTGAGCATCATGGCACCCTTCCAATTCCTGTGTTCTACAACAAAGCAAAAAATTTCACTGATAGCGATGTCGATATCTCCGAATATTCCTACAAAGGCAAAACCCCAACAACAAAAATTAACGCAATCATCATGATTTGTGATGCAGCGGAAGCCGCGATTAGAAGCATGACCAATCCAGATGCTGAGAGTGTTGACAAACTTCTAAGCGCCCTAATCAACGAAAGAATAACTCAAAAACAATTTGACAACTGCGACATATCTTTAAAAGAACTCAACATAATCAAGCACACAATCATTAACGTCTTCGGTGGACTCTATCACAAAAGACTTAAATATAACTAGAAACATTGAAGATCTTCTATCATCTTTGTGGAGAAAGCTAACATAACTAGTGTCAACACAAAACTAGTGTCAACACAAACCAGTCAAAGACTGTTGAAAATGATCAGCCAAAGAAACCAAACAATCCAAAAAAAAATGTTAAAAATTGAAACAGAAAAAGATGTTGAATTTTTCAACAAAATAGCAAAGAAAACATTCACTTGTTTTAACCTCAAAGGCAAAGGTTTTGCCGAACTAATTTTCGTGACTCCCGAAGAAATCAAGGAGCTAAACTCCCAAACGAGAGGAAAGAGTGAGGTGACAGATGTCCTTAGTTTTCCAACGCTTTCACAAATAAAAGACTTGACAAAGAAAAACTACCCTCTTGACTATGACGATGAAGTCAAAGCCGTCAACATCGGAAGTATTGTCATTTGCGAAGAGAAAGTAGAAGAGCAAGCAAAGGAATATGGGCACTCACTCGAACGCGAGCGTTCCTATCTTTTTGTTCACGGATTATTGCATCTTCTTGGAAACACCCACGATGGAGAGGAAGACAAAAAAATAATGCGTGAACTTGAAAAGATGATTTTGGGGGACGGGGAGCATAAGGACATAGGGACGGACATTGATCGCTTGTTGACGAATTCGGAATCAAGCAACAAGAGACCAATGGTATCCTCTCCAAGTAAGGAAAATCCTTCAACACCTTCAATCGTTATGCCACAATCTCCACAAAGAAAATCGGGTTTCGTTGCAATTATCGGAAAGCCTAATGTCGGGAAATCTTCGCTCATGAACGCTCTAATCGGGGACAAAGTTTCAATCACTTCACCTCGCCCGCAAACAACACGTGACAAAATTTTAGGAATACTAACAAACGAAGATTATCAAATGATTTTCATCGACACCCCGGGGATTTTGAAAGCAAAAAATCGACTTGGGTCATATATGGAGAAGGAAATCAAAGAAGGAACAAGCGCGGTCGATGTTGTAGTCATCGTTCTTGATGGGCAAAAACCAGTTTCAAAAGAAGAGTTTGATTTAATAGAACAATTCACAAAAAAAGGAGTGCCGGTCTATATCGCTCTTAACAAAGTAGATATTCTCGGGTTCGAAAAAGTTTATCCAACTCTTGAAAGATTAATTCCATTGACTCAATCAGTTGACAAAAAAAATATTGTAAAAGAAATTATTCCAGTGTCTGCTCTCAAAAAAACCAATATTGACAAACTCCGCAATTTTATCGCATCTCATCTCAAAGACGAAGCCCTCTACTATGATGAAGAGCAACTCTCCGACAAGCCATTAAACTTTATGGTCGGCGAAATCGTCCGCGAAAAAGCATTGTTATTCTTGCAAGAAGAAATCCCGCATGGCATAGCAACCGATGTTATTTCGTATCAACGCGAAGGAAATTTAACTCGTATTGAAGTTGACATCGTTCTTGAAAGAGACTCCCACAAAAAAATAGTTATCGGCAAAGGTGGGGAAATGCTGAAAAAAATCGGCACAAGTGCCCGCCAAAGCATTGAAAGATTAATTGGAACAAAAGTCTATTTGAAACTCTTCGTCAAAGTCCGCGAAGGCTGGCGAGACAAAAAATTGCAATTAGACAACATGGGCTATAAGTAAATGAAGTATTAAAAGTTAAAAATGAAACACGGAAAACAAAAAGTATTATTTTTTTCACCGTTAACTTTTAAATTTTCATCTTGTTGCACATGCTATCAGCATGGATAACAACAAAGATAAAAGAGAAAGAACAGTTCAACCCCTTGAAATAGCATGGGATATGTTTCGTGAAACTGGCTCAATCGGCTACTACATGTTATATTCCAGATTGAAAGACCAAGATAACAATATTGAATAGTATTTGTTCAAAAACCGCAATAGTAATGAAAAGCAGTGAGCATGGAGAATTTGACAAGATGCTCACTCTTTTTACCCATGAGGGCGAGGTTGTGAGGGCAAAAATAAGAGGAGTCAAGAAAGAGAGGGCGAAACTGAAATTCGCATCTCTCCCTTTTGCGTTATGCGAGTTTGAACTAAATTCAAAAAATGGTTTTTTGTCGGTTGTCGGAGCAACTCAAATCGAGGACATCTCTTCAATAGTTCATGATTATGACGCGTTTATTCTCGCCGCAGTGATGTTTGAAGTGACAACAGTTGCAGTTTCACATTCTCCAATTCCTGAGCTATTTCCATTAATACTAAAATGTTTTCGTAATATTATTTTCAAAGACACTTGTCCGTTCTCAGTCGCAAAATTCTACATAAACAAAATTCTAATAACAGAAGGCTACAAAAAAAATGACAACAAAACTCTAGAAACATTAGAAAAGGAAAGTCAAAATGAACTTCAAAAAACAATAACCCTTTTTGAAACCTCATATGACATTCGATTGAAAACAAAAACAAATCTTTAGCACAAAAATAACATCTCTTTAAAAATTAATAAAAAATTCAAAAAAAATTCACAAAATCGCTTGACAACTCAATTATTTTAGTGTATGATATCTACACAATGCAGAATTCTCGGCAGCCGTCTGTCATTTATGTTACATTATTATTAGAGGTCGAACATGTATAACATTTTTTCAAACATAGCCAGCTTGACAGTCAATTTGATTGCATCCATAGGCTCATCATACTTTTGGTGGGTAATTCTTCTTGTTGCACTAGGGGTCATTGTCTTGTTTGGCATATTGTTTCTTTTGATTTTTTCAATTCACCTCAAAAGAAGAAAATTAAAACGCGAAACAAAAGATGTGAAAAGAAAAAACTACATCTACTGGAAAGAATAACAAAAAAACAATGTCACCTTGCTTTTCCATAAAAGAAAGATAAAATCATTAATAGTGAACAACGGCGAGTTTGAATAATTTTATTCTTTCTAAAAAATATAGCAATCGTTGTCTCCACGACAAGTTGCGTGTGTGTTCAACAAATCGACCAGTAAACTAGCAAAACACTAACACTAACAAACATTCCTCATGACAAAAACAAAAAAAATCACAATTACATTAGGTCTTTTGGCTTTTGTTGTTGCTCTCATAATAGCAATTTCTGCTTTTCATGGAGTCGTTTTTGCTAATGCTCATGATGATTGTTGCACTCCGTTAACAGAGCCAGTTCAAAACGAAATATGTTTTGCGTGCAAATTGACGCAAAATTTTATTGAGGGAAGTTCACTTCCAAGTTCTCAATCAAATATTCCAGCATTAAACTATTATTCGATCTTAACGATCTCTTTGCCATGTCAAAACGAAATAGCAAAGAGTCCTATTTCTTTAAAGGTCAGACTTAATAATTAAAAAAACAAACTCCTAACAAAAGCAAAACAACAGGAAAAGAGTCAAATTTTCGTGTTCAATGTTTGGTTTAACAAATTAGCAACTGGGCATAGAGGCGGTATTAATGGAAGAGCCTAAAGGGATTGTTCTTAAACTGCACCCTCGTGACAAGTTGTGTCGGACTATAACACGAAAAATCAACCAACAAAACAAAAGCGTCATGGACGCAACAAGGAGTTAATTATTATGAAAAAAGCAAAAATTTTGGTGCTAACTTTTATTTTAGCACTTACTATGGTATTTGCAATTGGCTGTGGAGGAAACATTCATTTCTTCGCTCCAATGATGGATGTTGAAGTTGAAAGAAATATCACAAAGGTTTGGGACAGCGATTACGACTTGGTTCGTTTGCAACCCGGTAATTTTGTGTTTCAGCAAAATGGCACCGATGCTCAAGCTCCAATAACAGCAGAAGCACTAGTCGCTGGTGGAGCAGCGAGAGCAACAGTTTATTTCAGAGCAGGGGACGAGGTTCAATATGGAAGGTTTGTCGCATTTGCTTATGAATTTTTTGATCACGCAAGACCAACAACGAGACTAGAGCCAGCACAATCAACAAACATCCACGTCCTTTGGTTTAATCCATCAACTCAAGATTGGGTGTGCCTTATTAGAAATTCAATCGGATCATCTGTTGTCAACCTCTCAAACGACTATTTGATTTCAAGAAGAACTGGAAATCAACAAAGAGTCTTTCGTCTTGACAGAGAAAACGACCACATTTTCCATCACATGGAGCTTTTCATTGTTGCCCAATGCAGACCAACAAGAGAAGCAGATTTTTTGAGAAGTGGATTTGTTATTAACTTCGCGTTTGAACTTCCAGACTTTGATAATCACTTCCATGGTTTTAACACTCTTGTTTCAGCATCAAGAGCAATCATATTTGAAGGAGATTGTGAATAATGAAAATATTTTTCAAAAGAATATTAGTTTTGGCACTATCGCTATTACTCCTTGTTCCAGCATCATTTTCACTTGTCGGCTGTTCAAGAAGAACTCCTGACATAGTTGTCACTATTTTTCCATTTTATGATTGGACAAGAGTTGTGCTTGGAGACAATCCAGCGGATTTAAAAGTTCGTTATCTTTTCGAAACTGGAGCAGATCTCCACACTTTCGAGGTTGGTGGACTAACTCCATCGGTTTTATTAGATATCAGTCAAACAAGCTTGTTTTTGTATAACGGTGGAATGAGCGATGAGTGGACTCGCCTAGCACTTGCAAATCAACAAAACGAAAACAGAGTCGCAGTCCCACTAATGCGTGAACTTGGCGTTGACGAAACAATGCGTTTTCCAGACGACAGCTTCGCGGGAGACGAAGATGACTGTTGTGGTGGTGCGACTCATGATGAACACATTTGGCTCTCTCCACGCTTCGCAACTCGTCTTATTGAAAGAATTCGTGATGAAATAATGCTTCTTGACCCAGTAAATGCAGCGTATTATTATGCAAACACAGAAGCCTACATCGCGAAATTAGTCGCACTCGACGCTGAATTTTTGGCTGCTGTTGAAGATGGAACTCGAGACACAATAATTGTTGCCGACAGATTTCCATTTCTTTATATGTCAAATCACTATGGTTTTAGGTTCTATGCCGCTTTCCAAGGTTGTAGTGCCGCGGACGAAATCAGTCCAACAACATTCACTGTTCTCGTCGATGCCGTCAACAGATTGAGTCCGAACTATTTATTCATCATTGACAACATGAGATTTGCAGAATCTCTCATCGGCAGTTCAAACGCAAGTCCAGACGTTTTGAGAATGGAATGCTTCCAGTCAGTCTCGCGTTCACGCATAAATGATGGATTGACCTACTACTCGGCAATGAGACAAAACATGGAAAGCCTAAGACGGGCGCTAGCATAATTTTGGAACAAAATTAAATTTGAAGGACTGTAATTTGATGTCCTAGCAAAAAACAACGAAAAAACAAAAATGAAAAAAACAAACGAAAACGAAGAGTTGGAAAAGCTCAATGAATTAGGTCAAGAAAACAATGATGCCGACTTTGAGGAAGAAGACGATAACGGCTTCATTCTTGAAGTTGGCGACCTTGTTTTGGGCTATGATAAAAATCCAATAACAGAAGAAATTTCCTTTGGAATTAATTCAAGGGACTATCTTTGTATTATTGGAGACAACGGAACGGGAAAAAGTACGCTCTTGAAAACTATTCTCGCTCTTCACAAGCAAATATCTGGCTGGATTGACCTTGTCCCGCAAAGGAGTGAAATAGGCTACTTGCCCCAGCAAACAGATATTCAAAGAGATTTTCCAGCATCAGTTTTTGAAGTTGCATTAACTGGAACTTTGGGGAAAAGCAAGTGGTGGAAGCCATTTTATTCAAGTGAACAAAAAGAAAGCACTAAAAAGGCTCTTGAAACAACAAATGTTTTGGATTTAAAAGACAGATGTTATCGAGAGCTTAGTGGTGGACAACAACAGCGAGTTCTTCTTGCAAGAGCATTGCTTTCAAGTGAAAATATTATTTTCCTTGATGAGCCGACTTCAAATCTTGATAAAGATGCATCAGCAGAGTTTTATCAAGTTTTGAAAACTCTAAACACAGAAAAAAACATAACAATAGTCATGGTGACTCATGACATAGAAAATGCGAAAAAATATGCTTCCCACATTTTAGAAATAAAAAAAGAGGGCTATTTCTTCGGAACAACAAAGGAGTGGAGAAGATAACAAATGACATTTAGCGTATTTCATTTTTTTCAAATGCACGTCTTTATTTGGGCATTGCTTGTTGCAATTCTTGTTGCGTTCAGTGCTTCGCGTGTCGGTGTGCCATTAGTTTTGAAAAGATATTCTTTCGCAGGATTCGGGCTTTCAAAGGTCGCATTCATGGCATCGGCTCTTGCAATAATAATCGGATTAAACAACGAACTTTTTATCGTCATGCCACTAACTGTCGGTGCTTCAATTTTGATTTTAAGATTCGGAGGACGAGCAAAATTAAGAGGTGATGCTGTTCTTGCAATAATAAGCATAGCAGCAATCGCAATCGGATTTTTCCTTTTGAACACATTCGATTCGCAAGGTCAAGTCACTCAAAATGTGACAGCCGCGTTGTTTGGAACAAATCTCTTGATTTTGACCACATTAACCGATGTTTTCATTGCTTTAGGGGTTGCAATTTTTGTTGCAGTGATCTTGTTTGTTCTTCACAACAGAACATTCTCAGTAACGTTTGATTCAAACTTTATGAGGGCAACTGGGCAAAAGCCAATAATCTATGAATTTGTTATCGCCGCGATTGTTGGTGTTGTAATCGCGATTTCAATGCAACTTGTCGGCTCACTATTAACAAGTGCCCTCATCATTTTTCCCGCGCTGAGTGCAATGAGGGTTGCCAAGACCTATAAAAAAGTTTCAATATTCGCATCAATAATTGCCGTTGGAAGTGCCATAATTGGCTATTTCTTGGCACTAGCAACAGACTGGGCGCCGGGGGCAACAATCATATTGTTTAACCTCGTGGTGTTCTTGGTGATGTGGTTGGTCGGATTTGTTTTTAGAAAAAAAATCAAAGCCTAATTGGCAAACTTAAAAGAGAAGAGGAGACATAAAAAAATGAAACAAATTTCAAAAAAACAAATGAACATAATCGGTTCGGTGACTATTTTTGCAATAGTCTTAGTGTCGATTGTTCTATATTTTTCACTAGGGAACGCGCTCACTGCCTATGCTTGAGTAAATTGTGATCTTGGGCCGGGCGTGACCCACCCACCAAATCCATGGGTTTGGATAGGCATTGTTATTGGTGTCATTGTTGTCGTCGTTGCAGTCATTGTTGGAGTTGTTATCTACAATAAAAAGCAAAATGAAAAGAACAGACGAAATCCAAACAAAAACAAAAATGGAAAAAACAATCAAGGCAACAAAGGAAATAACAACAAAAAAAACAATAACAGAAAAAGATAAATAAGTGCCAACTTTTTCAATGATAACAAAACCAAGAAATCACAACGCTTTGAACGCAAATGAAAAAATCAACTCAAAAACAATTTTTAACAAAATTAATATTTTTTGCAATCATGCTGGTAATTGTTGTATTAACAGTCTATTTTGCGTTCAGTGGCTCCTTGACTGTTTTTGCTTGCGAATTTTGCATGCTACCACCTCCACCGCAAGATGATTTCAGATTGGTGCTTTGGGTGAGTTTGGGAATTGGAGCTTTTTTCTTTGTTGGTGGAATAATTGCAACAATAGTGGTTGTTTTGCATCTTCAAAACAAAAAAAGAAGAACCAACCCAAACAAAACAAAGAACAACAAAAGAAGATAGCAAAAAGGTAAGCTTCAACGCTTGCCTTTTTTTTTGCATTCCTATATAATTATTCTATGAACGACAACACGAAAAAACTGGTATTAATTGATGGCAACTCCCTTGTAAATAGAGCATTTTATGCACTCCCTCCAATGAACAACGCGGACGGTATGCCAACTAATGCAGTCTATGGTTTTTTGACAATGCTAATCAAGGCGGTCGTTGACATTCGTCCGTCTCATATTGCTGTCGCATTTGACGAGAGGGAAAAGACTTTTCGTCATCATGAATACCCTCTCTACAAAGCGACTAGAAAAGGAATGCCAGAAGACCTTGCGTCTCAAATGCCTCTTCTCAAAGAAATGTTAGAAATTCTTGGGATTGGAATCATCTCAAAAGTTGGATTTGAAGCGGATGATGTTATTGGAACGCTTTCAAAAAAATCCAAAGATGAGGTTGTCATAATAACAGGTGACAGGGATTGTTTGCAGTTGGTTGACAAAAAAACAAGCGTGATGCTGACAAGGCGCGGTCTTAGCGATGTGCTGACAATAACACCAGACAATATAGTCGAAGAATATGGAGTGAAAGCGGAGCAAGTGATTGAGTTAAAAGCGCTCATGGGCGACAGCTCCGACAATATTCCGGGAGTTGCTGGGGTTGGTGAAAAGACAGCTCTAGACCTCATTGAAAAATTTTCAAACATTGACAATGTCTATCAAAGCATCGACAAAGTGTCGAGTGCAAGTGTCCAGAAAAAACTGACGGAGGGAAAAGAAAATGCCTATATCTCTAGAAAACTTGCAACGATTGAAACAAACGCAGACATCGATATTCCGTCCTATGATTTTTCCTATGAGTTTCCATTTTCAATCAAAGTCCGGGACTTTTTTCAAAAACACGCATTCAAATCAATGCTGAAAAGAAATGATATTTTTTCAGATATTGCCCATGTTCAAAAAGAAAAAAAGAGCAAAGTCAAAGCAACAGTTGAGAAAATAACAGACTTAAATAAACTAAAAAATATTTTTTCGTCAACGGAAATCAACACTCTTGCAATCCACATTGCAAGAGATATGAACTTTGCAATCAATTCAATTGTTGAATATGATGTTGAGTTTAACAAAAATATGCTCGGTGAGGGTGTTGGCTTTGAAGAAGCAATGGAAGTAATAAAACCGCACCTTGAAGACGAAAAAATCAAAAAAGTTTTCTTTTCACTGAAGCAATTTTTAAAGCACACTCAAAACGAAAAAATAACCTTAAAAAACTACTCTTCAGTTGAACTTATGCAATATCTTGTTGATTCAAGATTCGACACATCTGATATTGTGACCTACCTTGAAGAGGTTGAAGAAAATCCAAAAACTCCTGCAACCGCTCTAATTTCTATTTACGAAGAACTGACAAAAGCAATCAAGATTGAAGGAAAAGAAAGGCTCTATTTCGACATTGAATTGCCACTTGTTGAAGTCCTTGGAAAAATGGAGAAGAGAGGATTCAAAATTGACCGCAAAAAACTTGACGAATTCGATAGACATTTTTCAGAAATTTTGAACGATTTGCAAAAACAAATTCATGAACTAGCAGGTCAAGAGTTCAACATCAATTCTCCAAAGCAACTTGCAAAAGTCTTGTTTGAAGACATGCAAATCAAATTTCCTCAAAAAGGAAAGAAGGTTTCAACGAACGAAAAAGTCTTGGCTCAGCTCGCCGAAAAAAATGAGGGAGGGGGCATCGCAAAACTGCTTTTGAAATATCGAACCTATTCAAAACTTCGCTCCACCTATGTCGTTGGATTAAAAGGAAAAGCAGATATTAATGATGTTATCCACACTGAATTCAAACAAACTCTAACTTCAACTGGAAGGCTCTCTTCGGTTGAACCGAACCTTCAAAATATTCCAGTCCGCGAAGAAGAGGGAAGAATGCTTCGAGGCGCATTCATCGCAAGCGAAGGCAATGTCCTTGTCAGTGCTGACTACTCTCAAATCGAACTTCGTCTTCTTGCTCACTTTTCGGGCGACAAAACGCTAATCAATGCTTATGAAAAAGGCAAAGATATTCACTCAATCACTGCAAGCGAGGTTTTTGCAACACCACTCAATGAAGTGACAAACGAGCAAAGAAGTAGTGCAAAAGCGGTCAATTTTGGAATAATCTATGGCATTAGTGATTTTGGACTTTCCGAACAACTCGGAATATCTCCTGCAAAAGCAAAGAACTACATCGCGAAATACTTCGAAAAATTTCCATCAATCAAAAACTATCTTGAAGGAAGTGTTAAAGAAGCGAAAGAAAAAGGTTATGCTTCATCTCTTCTCAACAGAACTCGAGCGCTCCCAGACTTGAAGTCAACAAATTTTTCCACTCGTTCTTTCGCCGAACGCGCAGCAAAAAACATGCCACTCCAAGCGAGTGCCGCGGACATAATCAAAATAGCAATGATTGAAGTTGAAAAATCTCTTGAAAATTTCAAATCAAAACTAATTCTTCAAGTTCATGATGAACTAATAGTCGACACTGACCCAACAGAACTAGAAGAAGTCAAACGTATTCTAAAAGAAAAAATGCAATCAGCATTAACATTGAAAGTTCCACTAGAGGTGGATGTTAGGCACGGTGAAAATTGGCTGGATTGCAAATAAAAAATTTAAGAAGGGATTTTGACTCTCTTAAAGAAGAGTGTTAATATTCGCAAAACCCGACAATAGCATTGAAATTAAAAATGCTTGACTTATGGTTTTCGCCTCTTTTGTTATGAAATTTCTAGCAAAAAAATCTCTGACAAAAGTATTGAAGACACTTGACTTAAAATTCCGAAAAGGATAAAATAAAAACATATGATAAAAAGAATTTTTGTTGAAAAGAAAGAAGGCTTTAATCAAAAGGCGAAAAAACTTAAAGAAGAACTCAATTCTCTTCTTAACTTGAATCTATCCGATGTGAGAGTGCTTTTGCGCTACGATATTCAAGGCATTGACGAAGAGACTTATCTCAAAGCACTAACAACCATTTTTAGTGAACCGCCAGTTGACAATGTCATTCAAATCAACGAACTTGCAATCAGTGGCTATTTCGTTTTCGGTATTGAATTTTTGCCGGGACAATATGACCAAAGGGCAGACTCAGCAGAGCAGTGCGTGCAATTGTTGTCGATGAAAGAACGTCCAAATGTTCGATGTGCGACATTTTATGCAGTTAAAGGTGCAACAGAAGATCAAGTCGAAAAAATAAAAAAACACCTCATTAATCCAGTTGAAACACGTGTTGCAACTCAAATTATGCCGAAAACACTTGAGCTAATCGTTCCAGAACCAACACCAGTTTTTATGATTGAAGGATTTGTTGATTTCACAAATGAGGAACTCAAACAATATCATGTGGTGAGTGCGTCGGCGTTGACTCTCAACGATCTCAAATTCATCCAAGCACATTATCGCGCGCAACGTCGTAATCCAACCGACACCGAAATGAAAATCATCGACACTTATTGGTCTGACCATTGCCGTCATACCACGTTTTTGACCCATCTTGAAAAGGTCAACATCAAATCAAAAATTCCTCAAATTCAAGAGACCTATAACGAATACATCAGACTTTTCAACAAGCACCACGATGGAAAGTTGGACAAGTTTCCGTGCTTAATGGACATTGCAACAATGGGCGCGAGGGAGCTTAAGCATGAGGGTATTCTCAATAACGTCGAAGAAAGTGACGAAATCAACGCTTGCTCAATCAAAGTAAAAGCACTAGTTAATGACGAAGAAGAAGATTGGCTTGTCATGTTCAAAAACGAAACCCACAACCACCCGACCGAAATTGAACCGTTCGGAGGAGCCGCGACATGTTTGGGTGGAGCAATTCGTGACCCACTTTCAGGAAGGGCATATGTCTATCAATCAATGCGTGTTTCTGGGGCCGCGGACATCAACGCGCCGTTTGAAAAAACAATAAAAGGAAAACTTCCTCAACGTGTTATTTCTCAAAAAGCAGCGGAAGGTTTCTCGTCCTATGGCAATCAAATTGGACTCGCAACAGGCATCGTTGACGAAGTCTATCACGAAGGGTATTTGGCAAAACGTCTTGAATGCGGTTTTGTTGTTGGTGCAACAAGGGCGGAAAATGTCAAAAGATTGAAGCCAGAAAATGGCGATGTCATAATGCTCATCGGAGGAGAGACGGGGCGCGACGGTTGTGGCGGAGCAACAGGATCATCAAAGTCTCACACTACTGACAGCCTAGCGTCATGTGGAGCAGAAGTTCAAAAAGGAAATCCAATAGTCGAGAGAAAAATCCAAAGATTATTCAGAAATCCGAATGTTCAAAAATTAATCAAAAAATGTAATGACTTTGGGGCTGGAGGAGTATGCGTTGCAATCGGTGAACTTGCTGATGGACTTGACATATTCTTGGACAATGTTCCAAAAAAGTATGCTGGACTTAGTGCAACAGAAATTGCAACAAGCGAAAGTCAAGAAAGAATGGCGGTTGTCATTTCAAAAGATGATGTTGAAACCCTAACTCGTCTTGCAAACGAAGAAAATCTCGACGCGACTCATGTTGCAACGGTCACTGACACTTTTGCTCTAAGAATGTTTCATTCAAACCAAATGATAGTCGATCTTCCAAGAAAGTTCCTTGACTCAAATGGTGCAAGACAAGTCGCACAAGCGCGAATTGAGGATGATATTCCAAAATATCTCCACAACATGAAGCAAGAAGCAAAAGAGTCGTTCAAAAAGAAAAACTACTCTCAAGCTCTTCTTTCTCTTTTGAGCAATCCGAACACGGCTTCAAGAAAAGGCATGATTGAAATGTTCGACTCAACCATCGGTGCGAGCAGCGTTCTCGTTCCATTTGGTGGAAAAACTCAAAACACTCCTGCAATATCAATGGCAGCACTACTTCCACTAGACAGCGGAAAAACAAACACAACAACTGTCGCAAGTTGGGGGTTTGATCCATATTTGATGGAACAATCACCATTTGTCGGCGCGATGTATTCAGTTCTTCTTTCGGTCATCAAAGTTGTTCTAACAGGAGCGCCACTTTCTTCAATTCGCCTAACTTTTCAAGAATACTTCGAACGTCTTGGGCAAGATGAAAAGAAATGGGGAAAACCTCTCTCAGCACTACTAGGAGCGCTTTATGCCCAATTAAACCTTGAACTCGGCGCAATCGGTGGAAAAGATAGCATGAGCGGAACATTTGAAAAAATAAATGTTCCCCCAACCTTAATTTCATTTGCACTTGGAATAGCAAATGCCGAAGAGGTTATTTCAAATGTCCTAAAAACAAAAGGGCAAAAAATTTATCGCTATCAATTAAAAAGAGACAAGAATGGGATTGTTGATTTTGCAAATCTTAAAGACTTTTTGAACTTGCTTCATGGCGAAATTAAGCGCGGACATGTCAAATTCGCGACTGTTGTTGAAAGCGGTGGAGCTGTTTCGGCAATCGCAAAATCGTGTTTTGGAAACGAACTAGGTTTTAAATTTGTGAAATTTTCACACGAGGTTCTGGACTCTATTTTTGATTCTCAGCTTGGTGATATTCTCATTGCAATCGACGATGAAGAAGATTTTGTTGGCTATGATTTGAAATTCCTCGGGGAAACAACAGAAGAAAAAGAATTCGTCATTAACAATGAAAAAATTTCACTGGAGAATGCATTAAAAGCGTTTAACGGAACTTTTGAAAACATTTTCCCTCAATTCGTTCCAAACAATGCAAAAGTGGAACCGATTGAATTCAATGCAAAAAAGGTAATCAAACCAAAAGCGAAATCAAAAACCAAGGCTCCAAAAATCTTTATTCCATGTTTTCCCGGAACAAATTGTGAATATGACACAGCTCGTCCGTTTCTTGACGCGGGAGCAGAGGTCGATATCTTTGTCATCAAAAACAGAAGCAAATCAGATATTGAAGAATCAATTGCGGAAATGGCGAAAAGAATTAGCTCATCTCAAATCATCGCTTTTCCGGGCGGATTTAGTGGAGGGGACGAGCCAGATGGGAGCGGAAAATTCATCGCAACAACTTTTTTAAATCCAAAAATATCCGAAGAAGTTCACAACTTGCTCTACAAGCGTGATGGCCTTGCAATTGGTATCTGCAACGGATTCCAAGCTCTCGTCAAAATGGGACTCTTGCCATATGGTCACATCAAACCAATGGAAAATGACAGTCCAACTTTAACATTCAACAATGTCTCTCGTCATGTGACAACAGTGTCCTATGTCAAAGTTGCATCGAACCTTTCTCCATGGTTTTCAAGTGTGAAAGTCGGAGATGTTTTCGCTGTTCCAAAATCAAACGGAGAAGGAAAGTTTGTTGCAACTGACGAACATCTCAAAAAATTGATTGAGTCGGGTCAAATCGCAACTCAATATTGCTATCCATGTGGAGTTGTCACAAACTCTGCGCCGTTCAATCCAACGGGTGCAGTCATGGCAATCGAAGGAATAACCAGCCCAGACGGCAGAATACTTGGCAAAATGGGACACGCAGAAAGAGTCGGCAAAAACCTCATGAAAAATATCGACGCCAACTTTGACATGGAAATTTTCAAAGCAGGGGTTAAATATTTTAAGTAAAAAATTAAGAATGCAGAATGTAGAATGCAGAATAATCGTTAGAATTAATTTAAGATAATTCGTCCTTTATTTTGCATTCTACATTCTGCATTCTGCATTAGAATGCTTTTACCAATTTCAAAAACTGAATTAGCCGAACGCGACATTGACCAGCTTGACTTCATCATGGTTTCAGGCGATGCCTATGTTGATCACCCGTCTTTTGGTCATGCCCTCATCGCAAGGCTAATAGAAAGTTTTGGCTATTCTGTTGGCATAATCGCTCAACCTCAAAACGAAAAAGACTATCGAGAATTGGGAGAGCCCAAGCATGCGTTTTTGATTTCTTCTGGAGTTGTTGACAGCATGGTCAACAACTACACCGTTGCCCTAAACAAGCGTTGTCGCGATGAATACAGCGACAACGGCATTTATGGCAAACGTCCCGACAGGGCGCTAACAGTCTATTCAAAATTTTTGAGAAAATATTTTCCCGAAACTTTTCAAATCGCAGGCGGAGTTGAAGCATCACTTCGCCGTTTTTCGCATTATGACTATTGGTCAAATTCAGTCATGCCATCAATACTCGCGACCAGTGAAATCGACCTTCTCATCTATGGAATGGGGGAGTCGGTTCTTTTTAACATGTTCAAGCTCTTGGGTAAAGGAATTCCGCTTTCAAAAATGAAAGACCTCAAAGGAACAGCCTACATTTCAACACTTGAACATATTCACAAAGATGCAAAAAAAGCAGTCTCTGGACCAACCGACAAATTCATGCCCATATCTTCACATGAGAAAATAAAAAATGACAAAGTCGCCTATGCAAAGGCATTCGTGCAATGCCAAAATATGGAGAAGGGAATAATTCAAAAACAGAGCGAAGAGTTAAAGGTGAAGAGTCAAGACGATGACAAATTGGACACTCCCACCACTCTCCACTCTCCATTCTACATTGTCTGCAACCCCCTTCCCGAACCCCTCCCAGTTGACAAAATGGATCTGGTCTATGCTCTTCCATTCACAAAAAAAGCCCATCCAAAATATCAACATATTCCAGCCCTTGATGAAGTCAGCTTTTCAATAACATCCCACAGAGGATGTTTTGGAAATTGCTCATTTTGTGCGTTGACGTTTCATCAAGGAAAGCAAATCATTTCCCGAAGTGAAGAAAGCATAATCAAAGAGGTCGAAAATCTTGCGTCTCGCCCCGATTTTAAAGGCTATATTCATGATATCGGCGGGCCAAGCGCAAATTTCTATCGAAGCAGTTGTAAAACGGGAAATTGCAATTCATGCAAATCCGAATGCATTGGCTCGAAAGTTTGCAAAAACCTTAACACATCTCACGAAGACTATTTGAAAATTCTTCAAAGGGCTAGAAAAATCAAGGGAGTCAAAAAAGTATTCATACGTTCCGGCATAAGATTCGACCACCTTATGGCAGACGAAGACGAAACATTTTTCAATGAACTAGTCATTCATCACACATCGGGTCAACTTAAGGTTGCTCCCGAACATGTTTCCGACAGCGTTCTTGCAATCATGAACAAACCCCCTCACGACGTCTACAAAAAGTTTGCAAAAAAGTTCAAGAATCTTAATGCATTTCATGGAAAAAATCAATTCCTAGTCCCATATTTCATGTCATCTCACCCGGGATGCACCCTTAATGATGCTGTTAAAATGCTGGAATATCTTCTTGAAATCAATTATCATCCAGAACAAGTTCAAGATTTTTATCCAACTCCGGGAACACTTTCAACAACAATGTTCCACACCGAACTTAATCCAAAAACATTGAAAAAAATCTTTGTTGCAAAAACAAGTGAGGAAAAAGCGATGCAAAGGGCTCTCTTGCAATATCGCAACCCAAAAAACAAAGAACTAATCAAAAAAGCACTGAAACTTGCCAAAAGAGAAGACCTCTTGAAAAGATTGTTAAAGTAGTATTAATTAAAACAAGAAGCCGATAGTAGAATAAAAATTAACCTTATTTATAAGCAGATTTCTACTACATGGAGTTCTTCAATGCCTTTGTTGGGTCAGTTCCATATAAAAGCAATCTCTGACAAAAGGGTTGAAAAGGTCTTCGACTCGTTTGAGGAAGACTGCTTTTACTAAAACTTCTCCGACAAGAGCATCGAAGATGCTTTACAAAGGGTCTTCGACCCTCTTGACGCTGAATGCGAGTGCAAGCAGAACCCAACAAAGCAGTCGAAGACTGTTGACAAGGGTATATTCGCCCTCTTGACGCTGAACGCGACTATGAGCAAAATCCGACAGAACAGTTGAAAACTGTTGACAAATTGTTGATTTTGTGATATATTATTAATTACGACATGCTTATTTCAACAATGCCAACCTTTTTATTACCCCTTATTGTTATGCCATTTTGTTTGGTGGTCGTAATGTTTTGCACATGGTATGCCTATCGTTTAATAAAAAGGCAACGAAAATTGAACCGTTCAATAACATTAGTCAAATTAAAAAATCGCAAAATTCATTTCTATGTTTTTCTTGGAATCATTGCAACATTGACAATATTCACATTTCTTCAAATGCTAATTCCTTTTGGGCTTGAAGTAACCTTGTTGTCAGAAATATTCAATGCATCAAGAACAATCGCAAACCTCTCACTCGGTTCATTGCTTTTTGCACTATTATCAGTTGCATTTTTGCTATTAACACTCATTCTCTACAAATGTGCTGTTGTCGATAAAGGAATCTACACTTCCTCGGGCTACCTTGAGTGGTATCATGTCCATGACTATATCATTGATGAAGAAAAGGGAATAGTTATTTTAACATCAAACAAAGAAACTTTTGCAACAATAGCAGGAACAACCACCCCTTTGAAAGTCTCCCAAGAAGACATTGCCAAACTAAAATATATTCTAGGCAAAAACAAAAACAAATTTTCCGCTCTTAGTTATTAGTAAAAAACACCACAAAATTATTAACAAATTATCAACAAATCCTTGACAATGGTCTTCGACCCGTTTGACGGAGATTGCAAATATACGCAGAACCCGACAAAACTGTTGAAAACAGTTGACAAGGGTCGTCGACCCCTTTGTGAGAATGTTCCTAATAATAGCAATCTCCGACAAGAGCATCAAAGATGCTTGACAAATGGTTGAGATTGTGGTATTCTAGTTCGACCTAAGGGTGACAAAAAGGCAAAAAATCATATGAAAAAAATATCAAAATTTTTAATAGTTGGGCTTATCATGTTGCTTTCTCTTGTGGCGGTAGCATGCAGTTGGTTCTTTTCTCCGCCCGACTATGAACACAGAATAACCTTTCAAGACAACCATTCTGGAGTTGCCTATTTTGCAGTGTTTTCGGGAAATCGCGACAACCCCATTGACCTTGAGGAGAGGGAGCATGTTTTTGAGTCTTTGACAACAATAATAATTGAGTGGAGAGCCGAAAATGGATTCAATGCTTTTCTCTACATAAACTATGAAAGAGTCGACAGAGCAAACATCTATATCTTTTTCATTTTGAATGACATCTCTGTTCAAATAAGAACCGAGATTATCAATATCATCGAGCCAACACCAGATGACCATTTTGAATCTATTTTGGAAATGATTGATGAAAGAGGTTGGGAAATCGACGTTATGCCTGACCACGAAGCGGACTATTTTGGTGAGGGTCTGTTGAGAGCTTTTGTCGCATTAAATTATGACAGTGAATATGAAATCTTGATGTTGTTCGAGTTTGAAAGTGAAGTCATGAATATGCTGAAAGAATTTTTTATTTTCATGCTTTTCCTTGAATTTGAATATTTCTATATCTATAATGGAATCGACGAATTATTTGTCGGAGTTCATGAAAACTTTTTGTTTGTTGGGACTTATGTCATTGCAAACGAAGTAAATAGTTTGTTTGATGGTGGACAAATGACAAGAGTTGCTGTTGGGGAAGGAAACCCAACAATCTGCGATGAATGTCAAAATCCAGTGACTGAATGTGAATGTTGCGTGGTTTATGGGACATACCCATGCGAATGCAACAATAATCAACCAACAATCTGCGATGAATGTCAAAATCCAGTGACTGAATGTGAATGTTGCGTGGTTTATGGGACATACCCATGCGAATGCAACAATAATCAACCAACAATCTGCGATGAATGTCAAAATCCAGTGACTGAATGTGAATGTTGCGTGGTTTATGGGACATACCCATGCGAATGCAACAATAATCAACCAACAATCTGCGATGAATGTCAAAATCCAGTGACTGAATGTGAGTGTTGCGCGGTTTATGGGACATACCCATGCGAATGCAATAACAATCAACCAACAATCTGTGATGAATGTCAAAATCCAGTGACTGAATGTGAGTGTTGCGTGGTTTATGGGACATACCCATGCGAATGCAACAATAATCAACCAACAATCTGTGATGAATGTGGTGAGATTGAAGATGATTGCAAGTGTTGTTATGTTTGCGAAACTCATCCATGCTCATGTCCAACATGGTCAGTTAATGTTTGGAATTTGACCGCTAACAGACTCTATGTTCTTTCTTTGAGAAACGACAGTCCAGCTGCACTTGATGCAAGCCTAATCAGATCGGCGAGCATCGTCACAATCACTGTTGGCACTCAAACCTTTTTCTTTAATGTCGCGAGCGATTTCACAATCACTTTGACACTAGAATTGCTCCAAGCTTTTGGCTACAACGCTAATGACATAGCAACAGTTTTTTTGTCATCATTTCCATTGACTGTTGAAATGACAATTGTCACAACGGCTGGACAAAACGTTTATCTTTTTGCCTATATCTATTCTCCGGGTCCATGCGGATTTTATCCATGTAGATGTTGTGAAGAATGCGACGGGTATCCATGCGTTTGTTGCACAATTTGTCATCGTTATATATGCGAGTGTCCTCCTCCAACATGGTCAGTTAATGTTTCAAATCTGACTTCAAACAAGCAATATATTCTAGTTCTAAGAAACGACAGCACTCCACTAGGCGGGGTCACTTCAAGTGTTTTGAGAGAAGGTAATATCGTCACAATCTCTGTCATGACGCAAAATTTTGTTTTCAATGTTGAAAATAATCACATCGCTTTGTCTCTTGCATTATTCATGGCTTTTGGCTATGGGTCCTACACCATCTTAACAGTTCAATTCAGTCCATCAACATATAACCTTGTGATAACAGTCACAACAACTGTCGGACAAAACACCTATGTCTTCACATATATTCATGCCCCGGGCCCATGTGGCTATCATCCATGCATATGCTGTGATGAATGCGGAGCATATCCGTGCATTTGCTGCGAAGAATGCTTGAAGTTTGATTGCATTTGTTGTGAAGAATGTGAAAAATATAATTGCATTTGTTGTCAAGAGTGCAAAAGTCTCGTCTGCATTTGTTGCATCACATGCCAAAAATATGATTGTGTTTGTGGACCATGCGGATTTCATCCATGCATATGCGATGAAAATAATGAGCCAGCAACAACTCCTTGTGGAAATTACCCATGCACTTGCGAAGACTCAGTTGTCCTTTCAACACCTCAAACTGTGTGGCGCGGACGAGGCACATGGGGTGAAGTTGGCAGAAACTATATCATCTGGAGCGAAGTCATGAACGCAACAGCATATAGGGTCTATGTCTTCACGGTTGGCTCATCTGGTTGGACTCTTCATGGTATTGTCCAAGCACCATCAAGATATATTGACGGAATATTTGCTTTAACAACAAATATTGTTGGAGTCCATTATGTGAGAATTCAAGCAATCTCAAATCTTTGGGGTTTTGAAAACAGTGGTTTTATCTATAAAAGAATAACCGTTTCAATTGGGTCAAACTTTGATGAAAATGATGAAGAATATTTCTATGTTTACTATTTCTATGAAGCAGTGTTCGACACTCCGGATATTTCCGTAATGTTGCCAGTCGTGACGCTTGAGTCGCCATCAAACATTCGTGCCGAAATTGCAGTTCAAAATTCAATCGTTTGGGACGAAGTTGAGGACGCAATGCTCTACAGGGTCTATGTTCTTTTCCAAGGAGAGAACACATGGCAACTCCACACACAAACAACTGCAACAAGAATATCGACTTTCTTTGGTGGGCAAAGTGCTTTTGCTTCAAGAGTTGGGAATCACTTTGTGAGAATCCAAGCGTTCAATTTTGATGGTGGAATTTTTGCATCAGAATTTAGCTATGTTTCGTTTGAAATCAATGTGTTTGGAAACTTGCATGGAAGTTTGAATGTTGTTGCAAGTGTTGATATTCCAGACCCATGCGAACCAAGCAATCTAGAATCGCCGTCAAACATAAGACGCGGACAAGGAGTTCATTCATCTGCACTAATTTGGGATGCATGTCAAAATACGGACTTCTTTAGAGTCTATGTTCGAGTGCAAGGTTCAAATGAATGGATTCTTCACCCAGACCAACCAGTCCACTCTCAAATAGACTTTTTCTTCCAAAGAGGAAACTCTGACTTGATTAATAGCATGCTCGACAATCCCGGAGACCACCTAATCAGAGTTCGTGCAATGTCACTAACTCAAGACTATTTGCCATCAGCTTTCTCTTATGTCATTGCTCGTTCAGCTTCGGGATTCGTCTTGTCTTTAACTCCAATACTTCAAAACAATAATTAATAGTTTTTCAAAAACAGATGATTAAAATCGTCTGTTTTTGTGATTTTTGCACACATTTATATTGCGCAAATGCAGATAATATATTTTACATATCAAGTGATATTATTTTTTGATTTTCATGAAAAAAGTATTGACATATTCTAAAGTATATGATATGATATAAAGAATTAAATAATCTTGCATGCAAAATGATTGCAAAGTAATTGCTTGTTTGGTCATTTGCGACAAGAACGCTGTCAGCGTAAAGGAGAAGAGAAGAATGAAAAAACTAAAAATCATTATTACAGTTGCAATAATGTTCACACTCGCCCTTGTCATGTTAACCGCATGTCCAAATGGAAATGGGTATGAAAATGGAGAAGCTCACACTGTTTCATGGACAGCAACAGGCGCAACTGTCACTGCAACTGTTGGTGGAGAAGCCATCACAAGCGGAAGCCAAGTTGAAAACGCAACAATTGTTGTTTTTTCGTGGAACGCTCCAAGTGAAGGCTATCGCATGAGAATAACTGTTGGGGAAAATGCACCACAGCATCGTGAAAGAAATGTCACGACATTTACTCAAGCAATAACATCAGACACATCAATCACGTTCACTGTTGTTCCAGTTCAAACAACAGCTGAAATGTTTACTGTCACTTGGACAGGAGCTGGAGTGACGAGTGCAGAAGTCACGTCTGGAGGGCAAGTCACAAATGGAACAAACGTCACTTTCAATTGGACTCAACCAGCCGAAGGTTTCCGCATGAGAATCATTGTTAATGAGGGCACTGCGGAGTATCTTGAGCGTTCAGTCACAACTTTTTCTCAAAACATAACAGCTGACATCAACATTGCGTTTGCAATTGTTCCAGTAATCGTGGAAACTCAACAGTTCACAATCAGTTGGACAATGCCGTCATGGTTCACAATCGTTGCAATGGTTGATGGAAATGAAATCAACAGCGGAAGTCTTGTGTTGAGCGGAGAGAGCATAATGTTTCTTTGGGGCGAAATTCCAGATGGCTATTCAGTGAGAATTGTGACAGATGAGGTTGACCGCTTTGAGCTAGAAGCAGGATACTGGATTCTTGAAAGCATTTCAAGCGATAGAGAAGTTGCTTTCACATTGGAAGAAAGACCGTTCACATTGAACGGAAAATGGAGATTAAGTGAAGAAGGTCTCGTTCAAATCAACGCTGCTATCGCTGAGCTTGGTGGGCAGCTGCTCAACCTCAATTCAGCAAGAGCATTATTCTATGCCGCTGTTTATGGTGATGCGATGTATCTCAACGCAGGTGGTGGCGGAAGATGGCTAGCTTTCAAGTTTGAATATATTGACGGAGAATATGTTGGAAGACAGTTCCGCGCAGGAATCGAACACGTTATTGTCTTTGATATCTATGAGAGAAGAATGACAATTCGTTTTCCGGGAAGACTTCTATCCGGAGCTTTCTCAAGATTTGAAACAGTCGATTTGGAGTTCCAACACGACCATCATGTTGATATTGTTTTCAACGAAACTCCAAGAAACCCATCAGTGCCATCAGTTGGTGAGGGCATTTTCTTGAGCGCAAGCAGTCCTAACAACAACTACTCATTGCCAGCAGCATATAATCACAGGAGTGTTCAACTAGGTTTCAGAGTATATGTGCAAGACGAAAATGGAGAGTTCGTGTTCAAAGGAAACGCGCCTCAAACGCACCAATTTCCAGTCGGGGCTCTCGGACTAGATGCTGGTGTGAATACTATTCGACTTATTGCCCATGGCGGGCCAGTATTTTACAATGGAAGAATCGTTGTTTTTACTGAATCAGAGGCGAGAGAAACAACTATTAATATTGACAGCGTGGACACCAGCACACAACTGACAAGTCCATATAACCTTCAATTCAGCCATCAAACAATCTATTGGAACACTCGTCATTCGTCAATCGGTGGCGCTGGAGGTCGTTTGTCAAGAGCAGTCTATTATGAATTATGGGTTCAAAGGGGTGGAGTTGGAGAGTTTGTTCTTCATTCAATACACCTAAGAGCAACGACTTTTAATGGGCAAGCAATCGCAGGGTTTGATGACGGAGACGTGGTTAGAGTCAGAGCTGGTGGCTACTCAGCATCTCTTCACGAAGGAGTTCTGGTTATTCAATCACCATCTGATTTTGAAGAAATCACAATCACTTCCGCTCCATCAAACTTTAGAATAATGGGCGAATGGCTTGTTTGGTCATCAAGAATTGCTGGAGCGCACAGTGTTCATTTGTCAAGAGATGGCGGACCGTTTGTTTATCAAACGACCAGAAGTAATTTTCCATATGGCGTGTGGCTAGGACACGGGCGCGAGGACTTTTCTTTCACCGCATCTGACTATACTATCCGAGTTTATGCAGGAACTGTTTCGGGTGACCTAAGTTTTAATATTGAAGAGATTGTTTCTAGACAATTTGAAGCTCCGACAGATATTACTGTTGCTGGGCAGTTGTGGCTCAGTTTTAGTCCTCGTTCGCCAGCCCGTCTTCATTGGTTCTATGTTCAGTTGAACGGAGAAGGAGACTTTATTAGATGGACCGGAATGACAGGAATACCTCTAGCAACTGCGTTAAACTTCACTCTTCCAGCAGGTACACACAACATAAAAATTAGGTCAATTGCATATTTTCAAAACAGGCGCACATTCGGATTTGAAGAAACTGAAAATGGATTTTTATTAATTGAGTATCAGGATTCTGAACTCAGTGAAGCGTTTCAAATAACAGTTCGCACTCATCAAGTTATTGGTCAAACCCCATCAAACTTTAGAATGGATGGCGACTACACAATTCAATGGGATATGCCAACTGGAGGCTACACTACTTCTTTTCAACATGTGTTTTTAAGACGCCAAGGAGAAACTCAATTCATCGGTCTTGGAACTTTCATTGCAATGCAAAGTGGAGTGATTCCTTATATCACTTTCAATGACCCAGAAAATGCTGGAAATATTTTTGCATTAACTCTCCCCGAAGGTTCTCATGAACTGAAAGTCTATTTCGCGGTCCCAACTGAATGGAATTTGATTGATGGAGAAATCCACAAAAATGTTTCAGTTGCAACGACAGTTATTTTGAATGTCGACAGCAATGGTCGCATCACACTTGGGTAAAAGAGCTGATTAATGTTTTCAACAAATTTTTAACTCTATTCCTCAAGTTGTTAAGTGCTTGTCAGCAACCACGCATTAGGGGCATATTATCCATAAGGCACACCTAAACGAAGTTAGCAGAAATTAAATAATCAAGTTTCTTCTTGACACAAAAAGACGGAGCTAGTGGACGAGAACGCAGATGTTGGACTCTAAAGCCCTTGCTCTCATGAAAAGTTGCTGAGGTTTCAAACAAAACAAAAAAAGGACTATCTCAAACAAGAGATAGTCCTTTTCAAATTGTCAAAAAACTGTGCATCCATTTTCGACCTAACATGCCGAAGTGCTTTGATGATAGCCAACTCCATTAAAGCTACCTTACATCACATGTTATGCTCTGCTTAGTGCTGCTGCGATCAAGCCCTGACACGGTTCACAGTATAACATTGCATAAGACCTTAATATCAACATCGCTTTTCACCGGCTAACCCCCCACACATTAAGCCTAGAATGGCATTCAGTCCTGCTGTTGCGGATTGCAGGTAACAGGGCACCGCAAGCTCCCCACCTAGCACAGTGATGCTAGTCTAACACACTTTTTAAATACTGTCAAGCACTTTGTGTCAAAAACCCAATAAAAAAGTTTTGACTATTTTCTCGAGTTTTGGCGATTCTTCAAGTTCAAGTCGACTCCAACAAAGGCATCAAAGATGCTTGACAAGGGGTCTTCGACCCTCTTGACGAAGAGCGCAAATACACGCAGAACCCGACAGAGCAGTCGAAGACTGTTGACAAGGGCTTTCAGCCCTTCTGTGGGAGATTGCTTTTACTAAAACATCTCCGACAAAGGCAGTCGAAGACTGTTGACAAGGGTCTTCGACCCTCTTGACGCTGAATGCGAGTGCAAGCAGAACCAGACAAAGCAGTCGAAGACTGTTGACAAGGGTCTTTGACCCATCTGTTGGAGAATTTCTTGTAAAAGTAATTTCTCACAAAAGTATCGAAGATACTTGACAATTTTGGCGAAATAGTTCATGCTATGAACATGAAAAAAACAATAATAGGATTAACAGGTGGAATAGCATCTGGAAAAACTTCAGCCATGAAAATGTTTTCAGAGCAGGGCTTTTTTGTCATGGATGCTGATATTGTTTCTCGTGAAGTCATTGAAGAGGGGACAAAGGGCTGGAAATTGCTTTTGGAATGTTTCCCCGAAGCGTTTGAAACAATGCATAATGCACAATGCATAATGCACAACGACTATCAAATTGCAAGGGCGGATGCACTAGGACTCTCGCCTAAATCCAACAACAATCGTGAATCATGCATTGAACATTGTGCGTTGAAAAAAACTCTCAACCGCCAAAAGCTCCGCGAAATCGTTTTCAACGACAAGTCTAAACTCAAAAAACTAGAATCAATAACCCACCCTATTATCAAGGAAAAAATCGAACAAACAATTCTAACATCTCCCAAAAATCATATCCTGTTAGTAGTGCCGCTACTATTTGAAACTGGGTTCAATTCACTATGCGACAAAACCATTGCAATAACATCAAACGAAAAAACAAGAATAGAGCGTGTGAAAAAAAGAGATAATATCAATGATGACATCATCGCAAAAATTCTCTCTCGTCAACTAAGGGACGATGAGAGAGCATCAAAAGCCGATGTCGTCTTCACAAACAACAACACTCTATGCAATCTCAATCAACAAGTCAAAAAGTTTATCGAATCTTTAGCATAGCGATAACCTCGCTTACCCTCGTGACTCTTCTCACACTCACAGGGGTCATTGTTCGCTATCCAACGCGTTTTACAAACTACATAGAAAAATACTCCCAAGAATTTAATGTTGACTTTCACCTTGTCCAAGCAGTGATTTGGACTGAAAGCAAAATGCGACCCAATGCCGTTTCTCACGCAGGAGCAGTTGGACTAATGCAATTAATGCCCTCAACTGCAAAATGGGTAGCAGAAAAACTAGGCGTCGAATTTTCCGACGACAAATTATTTGAGCCAGATTTCAACATTAAAATTGGCACATTCTATTTGAGTTTCTTGCTTGAAAGATTCGACACGCAAAATGCTCTCGCCGCGTATAATGCGGGGCAAGCAAATGTTTTTCGTTGGATTGCCGAAAATCGCTCGGAAATACCCTTTAGAGAAACGCGGGATTTTGTCCAAAGAGTAAATAGAGCGAAAAGGGTTTATCAATTTTTAAATTAAGCAAATTAACGCATAACGACGGATAAAAATATTAAATACTTTAGCATTCACTATGCCATTATGCGTTGAAAAATTTAAAATCTTTTCAAATCTGCAATAAACTTTCCATCAAGTTCATAGCCACCACCGCGCCCCTTGACAACAATCACAGGGGCGCCGTCTAATATTAGTCGGTCTATGTAGCGAGTAATGCTTCTTTCGCAACAATAAAGTTTGTCGGCTAAATAGCGTCTTGAAACTCTTTTTTTTGTCAATAATTCCATAAAGATGGAAAACATAATTTTATACATTTTTGTTTTTCTCCTTTGTCTTGTTGGGGATTGAAGAATAGAGGATGGGGCATGGTGAATGTTAATTGTTCTTTGTTGTCTTCTTAGAGTCGACAAAATAATCTGACATTTTCCATCCATCACTCTCTATTTTCAAATCCCTCCAGTCAACGCTTTTCTAAGTCGCTCAAAAAAGCATTTAGCCCGCAACGCTTGCCTAAGCGCCTAAAAAAGCCCTAAAAATACCCATTTTTGTTTTCGAGATTTTCTTCATGTTTTGAAAGGGTCCCAGTCCACACCTAGTTTTGGGGTGGAAAAACATTGAAAAAACACCGTTTTTTTTGAATATTTTCAATATAAGAGCAAATAACAACGCAAAAAGGTTTGTGCTTTTTGAAAAAAAATGATAAAATAATTTTGTCTAATGAAGAATTTAGAATGCAGGATGCAGAATATATGTTAGAATTAATTTTTTAAAGTTGACCTTTATTCTGTATCCTGCATTCTAAATTCTGAATTAGCAAAGAGGAAGAAACACATGAACATGAAACTTTTCAAAAAAATCTATTACCCAGCATTAATGCTTTTTGCATTACTGTTTTTTATTTTCTCGGCAGTGACTGCAACAACTGGGAGTTATGACAGTCGCAGGTTTGATGGCGCATTCATGGACAATGTTCGCAATCACGTTGAGTTCTTGACAAGAGGTGAGAGAAATATTTTCAATCTTGGACATTTGGAAGCGTCGAAAAATTATCTTGTTGAACAACTGACTGAAGATGGTCTCACGACTCTCATCACATCAGAAACCGACACGGATGCGACAATTGCCACCCACAGAACACACACTGTCATTGACTCTTCATATGACGCTGTTTGGAGTGCTGAGCCTGTGACAACTATTCAAAGTGTTATCATCTCTCCAGAAACTCAAAGGCATTTCACTTGGAACGATCCGAATGAATTTTTTGTAATGCGTGAAATCCACAATGTCATCACTTTTATTCCGGGAAGAAATGGTGGAAATGGCGACACCGTCATGTTCATGGCACACTACGACTCGGTTCACCAAGGCGCAATGGATAACGCAGTTCCAGTCGCAGCGATGCTTGAAACTATTCGTCATATTTTGAGAGAAGGTTATCAATTCGACAACGATCTCATCTTCGTTTTCACTGACGCAGAAGAAGAGGGGATGCTTGGAGCGTTCGCGTTCTGGCATCAGTTTGCTGGATTCAATGACATCAGAGGATTGCGTAATCCGGACAACAACCGCATTAGACTTGGAACAAACTTTGACTCAATGGGTAATGGTGGAAACATCTTGATGTTTGAAACCCACACTAACAACGCCACTTTAATGAGTGCGTATCGCAGAATCAATAACAATATTTTCACGTCGTCTCTTGCCGCAATGGTCTATAGCTCAATGGACACTTTCACTGACTTTGACATTTTTGGACCAGATGTTCCATCGTTGAACTTTGCAAATGTCGGGGGCTACAGAGTCTATCACACCCAACAAGACACTTTTGAAAATGCAAATTTCAGAGTGGCTGGACAGTTTGCTGATCTAATCTACCGCCTTGCAATCGAATTCGGCGACTTTAGCTTTATGGACGGTCACACACCAGTTCTTGAACAAGGAGGAAGAGCAGTATTCTTTTCCTATCTCGGCTCAACAGCCGCTTTCCCGTTTAGCGTTTCATATGTCCTCGGTGGATTAATCGCTCTAATGTCAATCATTCTTGTTGTTCTCAACATGAAAAGAAAAAGCATTTCATGGGGCGGAGTCTTCAAAGGCGGATTCGTTCAAGTCTTGACCCTTGTCGCGACAGCCGCGATGATGTTCTTGATGTATTTCCTTGTGACAATGCTACTCGTTCTTTTCGGGGCACTTCCACTCAGAGGAGTCATGTCACTAGTGTTCATAAACATGCCACTAATGATTTTCTCAATGATTCTTGCAGGAACTTTTGCAGTAGTTTTCTATATCATCTTCAAAAAAGCTTTCGCAGCAAAAGGAAAAGATGTTGTCAGAGGAAATTCAATGCTGTTCGTTTTGTTTGGGCTGATTCTCAGTTTCGCTCTTCCAGCAGCGGGCTATCTCTTCAGTATCGCAGCAATCTTGCTTTTGGCTGTAATGATAGCAGGCGTTCTTTATGGCGAAAAATTTCGTGAAAAATTCAAAATGGACTTTGAAAGATTGTTTCTTCACACTGTCCCAATGATATTTGCAATCCCAGTAATTTTGCCAGTTGTTATTCTTGGTGGAAGAGTGGTCGGCGCAATCATATTCCCAGTATTTGTTCTTTTGATTGTGTTGCTTTTGGGTTCAATCCTTCCATATGCAAACTATCTCAAGCCAAAACTAAACATCCTTTGGGCAAAACTTCCAAAGAAGACTCTAAGAATTGAAAGAGTTGTCACAGAGCAGGTTGAAGATAAAGCCAAAAGAGGCAAATTCAAAGAAGTCACTGAAAAAAGAGTGGTGAAAGAAAAAGTAACAAGAACTTATCGCAACAGAACGGGCGTCGTTATTATGGCAACGCTTGCAACAATCGCATTGTTATTCAGCGGCGGATTTGGAGCAAATTTCCATGATAACCTAATCGGCGGACACGGCTGGACAACAATTGCCTATGACTCAGCGCTAATCCTTGTCGACAATAATGGGGTCAGAAATCTTGAGGTTCGTGATGTTGTCGCAATGCACCACTTCCAAAATGCGGACGGCTTTGGTGGTTTCAATTGGGATGGAGACAGAAGAGCTTTCCACAAGCCAGCTCCGGGCGACCTTCAACTTCACTTTGAAACTCCAATAGCAAGAAATGGGGATCTCTTCACTTTCACTGTCGCTCAAAGATATGCAAAGGCAAGCGTGACTCTAGTTGGAGTTGGAAATGTTGAATCGTTTGTGTTTTCAAACACTCAAATTCCAAATATTGAAGAAATTCCAGCGGGCGTTGAATATTTCAGAGTCGAAAACTTCAACCCAAGCCACGACGAAATAACTTTTCACTTCCCAGTTGCTCAGTGGGGAAGTTTGACATCAGGCGGACAATTCTTTCTAAGAATTGCGGGAGAAGCACCGAGTGTCAGAGCATATTTCACTGAAACAATCTTTCATCATTATGCTGTCGAAGACACTGTTGAATTCCGTGCGCTTCAAGACCATTTCCGTGGACAAGATGACATCTACTACGCACTAAGAGCAAACGTAATATTCAAAAGAACAATGACTTTAAATGCGTAATTTTAACACTCTACACATTCAAATAAATCGGAGATTTTTTCATGGTAACAATAAGAAAACCAAAAAATGCATTAAAATTTTCTCGTCCTGCTCAGTGGTGGGGCTCGCTTTGGCGCGAGGGCTTGCCAATCGGTAATGGCGAAATCGGCGCATCAGTCTATGGTGGTGCAGCGTCTGACACTATTATGATAACTCATTCTGATTTGTGGTGGCAGGGTCAAGCGGGAGTTTTAAGAGACGTTGCCGACAAATTAAAAGATGTTCGTAAAAGAATTGATGATGGACATTTTCGTGAAGCTGAAAACATTTTTTCAACTGCTTTCATGTCACAAGGCTATCGTCCACAAATGGCATATCCACTTCCATTGTGCGATTTCAAAATCGAACAAAACATTGAAAAACAAGTCAAAGAATATGCTCGTGTTTTAAACATGGAAAACGGTGAATGTGGAGTGACTTTTAAAGATGGAACAACTCGTTTTGAAAGAAGCGTTTTTGTGTCTTCTGCTCAAAACATCATTTGCTATGAAATGAGCCATGCTGGTGCAAAAACGATTGATGTCAAATTTTCTCTTGACATGCATGAAAAGTTCAACGCAAGAACTTCAAGTGCGGTTTCAAAACTACCAGAGGGTGTTAACATCAAATATGAAAACTATTTTATGTATTTTTCAGCACGTTCCGACAACGGAACAGAGTTTGGTGTTGTTGCTTTTATTAATCACTATGGCGGAACTCAAACAGTTTCAAATGATTCAATTTCAATCAAAGGTGCAGACAAAGTTTTGGTAATTTTGAAGCCTTTCATTGAAAGTCAGCGTGAAAAAGAATGGAAATCCCTTAAAGAAGCACTTCCAAAAATAAAGCTTACATATGAAAAGCTTTTAAAAGAACACACTCCAATCCACAACAAGCTTTTCTCGTCATGTGAACTTGATCTTGATGCTGATGGAAGGGACAGATTTGTCAATGATCTCCTCGATGAGACGTTTGAATCTGGCGAGATGCCACAAGCACTAGTTGAAAAAATGTGGGGTTTTGGGAGATATCTTCTCGTCACGGGTTCAAAAAAAGCATCTCGCCCACTCGCGCCATATGGTTTGTGGTGCGGTGACTACAAAGCCGAAGACGCGCAAATTAATTCAGCTGGCTCAATGCAAACAATCTATTCGCATGCTCTAAGTGGAAACATGCCAGAATATCTTGAAAGCGTCTTCACATATTATGAAAGCGTAATCGACGATCTCAGAAAAAATGCATCTCGTATTTATGGCGCTCGTGGGATTTTTATTCCGTCAATCATGGCGCATGGAGCAGGTGTCGTTGGAAATATCAACCCAAATGTCCTTCACTTCACTGGTGTTGCAGGATGGGTTTGTCAATTGTTCTATGACTACTATCTTCACACTGATGACAAAGCCTTTTTGAAAAATCGCGCTTTGCCTTTCATGAAAGAAACAGCGTTGTTCTATGAAAACTTCTTCAAAGTCCAAGGCGACAACTTCTATGAATCTTCACCATCCTATTCTCCAAACACAACTCCGGGAAATATTGCAACTCAAAATCCAGACCCTCTCCATGTCGCAAGAAACTCATCAATCGATTTTTCAATTGCAAAAGAGCTTTTGACAAATCTCATCGAGGGAAGTGAAATCGCTGGAGCAAACAAATCTGACATTCCAAAATGGAAAGACATGTTGACCAGAATTCCGTCTTATTCAATTGCAAGCGACAACACCGTGAAAGAATACATGGATTCAAGATTGACCGACAATCCAGAATCTCCGTCATCAGCAATGTTCTATCCAGTTTTCCCGGGAACAGAGGTCAATTTTGCATCACCAGAACTCAAAAAATCATTTGAGCAAACTGCAAGAAAAAAATATATCTCTTCAACAAGAGAACAGACCGCAACAACGCTGTCACGCTATGCCAATATTTTTGCAAGACTCGGTGATGGCTCTGCCGCGTTTGAAACACTCAATGCTCTTGTTCGCGGAATGAGCATGGGCAACCTTATTTTTTCAATGACCGATTTCCGTGGAATGGGAATGGGGAAAACTGATATTTGGTCTCAATACACAATCGAGCCAAACATGGGTGTCACGTCTTGTGTTCAAGAAATGATTGTTCAATCTAACTCAAAAATGATAATGCTACTTCCAGCACTTCCAGACGTAATGAGCAAAGGAACAATCGAAGGACTGTTGACAAGAGTTGGTGTTGAAGTTGTTTCTCTCTCATGGGACAAAAGAAAAGGCAACATAGCGTTGAAGTTGAAAGCAAAAAAAGCATCAAAAATCGACCTAGTCTTGCCAAACGGAGCAAAGCGTTGGAAAAACCTAGGTTCTGAACAATTCAACCCAGAATCTGGTATTGTCAAAGATTTGGCATTACCCGCAGGAAAAGTTTTGTCTTTTTCTATCTCTTTCTAAAAACTAATTGTTTAGTGATAACGGTTGTTGGAGTATTTTATCTAAACCTTGACGGACTCTGTTCACTGTTAGTTATTTCACTATTCATTAAAAATTTTGAGGCTATCCCCAAGGGAAGTCTACTCTTCATCATGCTAAAAAATCCAACAAACTATTCTCCGCCAAAACTATCGAGGTCGGAGACAATAACAACCGCCGCAGTAATATTAGCGCTGACAATTGTTCTCGCATCGCCAATTCCAATCCCTGTCATTGGAAACCCTTTGTTTTTAATCCCATTACTGTTCGCAGCAACAACTCAAAGGCTCAAAATGACGATTTTTGCTGCCTCAAGTTTTGGTGTCATCAGTTTTCTTTACTCAATGATTAATCCGGGGCCAATTGCCCTCATCTTTTTTCATTCTCCATGGATTCCACTAATTCCAAGAATTGGAGTTGGATTTGTTGCGTTTTTCACATTCAAACTATTTAGAACCTTGATTAAACCGACAAGTCGTTTCAAGCGAATACTCCCTTTTGCTATCACTGGTGGAGTTGGAGCACTTGCAAACACTCTTTTAGTTCTTTCATGGATAGCAGTGGAATATCTCGCGCTTGGAAGAAGTGTCTCAGTTGGAATCGAGGGATTGCCCGAAATAATAATTTTCATCTTGATGATTATTGTTCCAATTGAATTTGGAATTGGAATCATTGCAACCCCTTCAATAGCCCTTGCTTACTTAAAAGTTCGAAGCCGTTTCAAAAAAGACACAGGGTTTGACATTATTGAGGACGAGGAGGATGAAGAGAAATTTGTCAAAACCATGCATTGTCCAGATTGTGGCGCGGGATTAACTAGCCTAAGTCAAAAAAACTGCGAATTTTGTGGAGTTGTCCTAACAATCTATTCTAAGAAAAATGAAAACGATTAACACCCATTCTGGCGAAATTTTTTCGCCGTTTGATGCAAAATTCGAGAATATTCATCTTATTGATGTCGCCCATGCCCTTTCGCACATGGTAAGGGCAAATGGTCACTTTGATTCGTTTCTCTCGATTGCTCAGCATTCAATTAATTGTGCAGTCGAAGCAGAAAAAAGAGGGCACAACAAAAGAATTCAACTGGCATGCCTTTTGCATGACGCTTCAGAAGCCTATATTTCCGACATAACCGCGCCAGTTAAATCAAATCTTGTGGATTATCAAAAGTTGGAAAAAAATCTTCAAAAAGTAATTTATGAAAAGTTTCTTGGTTGTGACTTGACAAAAGAAGAAGAAAATATGGTCAATAAAATTGACCATAACATGCTAATTTTTGAATTCAATTCCTTGACAACAAAGAAAATATTCGAAAAAGAACCAGACATTGTGTCAACTCCAAACTTGAAGTTTGAGAGCTTTGAAAAAACCAAACTTGAATTCATCGAGTTGCACAACAAACTAACTTAACAAATGATATTAACCATTGACATAGGCAACACCAATATCAAAGCAGGTGTTTTCAAAAACAACGAACTAATAGAAAGTTTCAAAGTAGCGGCGATTGCGAATAAGACAAGCGACGAATATTGGGCGTTGTCAAAAGACATTTTGGCAGGGCGTGGCATTGGTGTTCGTGAAATTAAAGGCGCAATAATTTCTTCTGTCAACCCAAATCTTAACTACACCATCGAGAATCTCATCTCCCACAACCTCGGAATAAAACCTATCATGGTCGGAGCAGGTGTCAAAACGGGAATGAAAATTCGCTATGACAACCCTCGCGAACTTGGAACAGACAGGCTTGTTGGCGCGGTCGCCGCATTTAATCTTTACGGAAAGAGTGACAATAAATCTAATTCATTAACAATCCCACACCCCACACCCCACACCCCACTTCCACTAATAACAGTTGATTGTGGAACGGCAACAACTTTCAATGCAATCAGCGAAAATGGCGAGTTTCTCGGCGGGGCAATTAATATTGGATTGAAATCTTGTGCAGAAGGACTTTCAAGTGCAGCCGCTCGTCTTCCAAAAATTGAACTCGCTCCACCTTCAACAATCATCAATAAAACAACAATTTCAAACATGCAAGCAGGTGTCATCTATGGTTTTTGCGGAATGGTCGAAAGCATCATCACAAGAATGAAGGTTGAACTTGGTGGTCATGCAAAAGTTGTCGCAACAGGTGGATTGAGTGAAGTCGTCAAAGCCCACACCAACATTATTGATGTTGTCGACAGAGCGTTGACATTAAAGGGATTGAACTATATATATAGTTTGAATCAATGAATATTGAATTTTTAATATTGAATAAAAATTGTTGATTTTTTTGCAAAGTTAATCCGCAACTGTTAAATATTCAATATTCCATATTCAATAATTTTTTACATATTTTCCCGAAAACTAACTCATAATACAACTATTCAATAGGTAACGCCCAATGACGTGAGTCGCTGTTTAACAGTCATATCTTTCATTGAGCGTTACATTATTGAACAGCACTAAGAACAGCAGAAAAAACTATTTCAATTTTTTTCAAATTTTGTGAAAATTTATGTAATTTTAGTTGACATAAATATTGGAAAAACCTATAATAGTTTGTAACTGCAATAATGCATTAGTGCATACAGTGTTTTTTTCGTGTAAAAAAACATGAAAAAAATGCTTGCAGAAGCCGAGAAACAAATAATCGGTTTATGAAAGGAGAGACAAATCAAATGAAAAGAATTAGGCAAATGATAACAGCAATGCTAGTTATGGTGCTTGCAATCGGCTTGTTGGTTGGCGGTGGCTTGATGGTCACAGCTAATACTGGCTTTATTGGGGAAAGAGAAGTGATCACTTCCGCTGCTCCAGCATCACTTCAACAAACTGCGGTTCTTGGCGAACTCATCTATGTTGGGGTGGGCAACAACATCACTGTCACTGCTCCAAATGGACAAGAAGTTGAACGCAACACAGCTGGACAATTCCAAGCAACCATGACGGGTGTTTATAATGTTCGTTTTGAAGAAAATGGTGCAATTTTTGATTTCAGCGTTCGCGTTCGCGCAGAAGGTGATTTTGAATTGAGAGTTGCTCATGGAGGCGCTCAAATCCCATCATTTGTGACATATAACGGCTATATCGTTCTTCCAGAAGCTCATCTTTATCAAAGAGGACTAAGATCTGGTGACGAATTCCAAAGAATGGACAATGAGGACTATGAATTAGTGATTCGCATCAACGGAGAAGTTATCTCTGAATTCATCACTGTTCCAACAACTCATTCAAACAATTCTATTCATGGAATGCGTGCTGTCCGTGCGAGAGCAGGAATTCAAACTATTGAATATATCGCTCGTCAACTTGCTGACGATGGCGAAACAACTATTGGCAGAGTTTTCTATGAAAGATTCACTGTCAGAGTTCAACACAACTTTGAATATTCTGGAAGTCCATCTCTTTCAGTTGGTGCTGTTCCAGTGCATGCTTCAACAAACACAAGGGTAGTAATTCCAGCCGCGACTGCAACTGATACTTTTGACGACAGAGTTTTCATTCAAATTGATGTCTTCGGACCTCCTTCTGGAAATGTTCCAGAAGCAGAACGCAGAGTCAGAGAACCGTATAATGTCAACAGACATGGTTTCGCAGAAGCTGGAACTCTTGGCGATGTCATCGTTTTTGACAACGCTCGTGAAATGTTCTTTTATCCAACAGTTGACGGACAATACACTGTTCGTTTCACTGCAATCAATGACCAAGGAGGAAGAAGTGCTGTAATCACAAGAACAATCGATGTTCGTGACAGAACTGCTCCGTTCCTTTATCAAATTGATGATCACATGATTCCGAGAAACTGGGGAAGAGAAGTGATTTTCGCAAACCCTGTCGCTGGCGGACAACCTTTGAGCCACGGTGCATTTGGCTATGATGCAAACACTTCAATCTTCATCCCATTCCCGAATTATGTCGATAATGTTGATGAGCGCGCTCATGTCACTTTCACTATTCGTGACACTGAAAACAACAGAAACATCCTTTCATTGAACAACATTAACCAAGCACCGGGAACTGACGGAGCTCGTCCAGAAGCAAGAGTAACCTACACTGCGAACAGCCAAACAAATGGTTGGTATAATGTTCCAGCAGGTATTCCAAACCGCGAACGCTACATGGAGTTCACGGAAAACGGGTTCTGGTTCAACTTTGCTTTCTATAACCCAACTTTGGGTCAAGCGAGCGAAGCTCCATTCGGAAGATATGTTTTGACTTTCCAAGCAAGAGACTCTCAACCAAACATCACAACAAGAACTTATGATATTCAATTCCACGATGTTTGGACTGACACTCAAATTCCAACAATCAATCAAGATTTCAGAACTGACAGATTCGTGTTCTTGACAAGTGAAGCAATTGCTTATCAACTTCCACAAGCATTGATTTCTGATAATGACGACAGACTAAACGTTGTTTATGGTATTGTTTTTGAAAATAATGCTGGAGACATGATTGAAAGAGCAACTGATGAAACTATCACAATTGGAAGAAACGAAGAGTCGACAGTTGGAGCAGTAACTGCAAATCATCAAATCACTCAAAGATTCAGCCTTATACTTGAAAATGGGGCGAACATTGAAATCTCTGAAAACACAATCTATTTCTGGGAAAGAGGTGTCACTCGCAACACTCAAAATATCCAATCTATCGCTATTCCAAGAAACACAACTGATGCAACTTATAACGCAACTCAAATGAGAGTTGTTGTCATGGTTTCTGACTCTGTTGGAAACTCTGCAATCAAAGGAAACACTGGAGATGACACTGTCATTGAAATCGTCAGAGCTGGCGAAATCGTTGATGGAGTTGATCTTGAAATTAACGCAAACTTGAACACTACAAACGGAGTTCACACTGTTGGTTATGTTGCAGAACTTGGAAGAATTGAATTCAACAACTTCCCAATGGATTTGAGAAACTATGTTGGCTTTGAACTAGCACTTCGTGACGAAAGAGGAAGAATCATTCCTTTTAACTTCACAACTTGGACGCAACAATCAACAAACAGTAACGTTCGCTATGGAACTATCATCGTTGAGAACATCTCATTCACTCCAGGTGTTGCTGAACACTTCACTTTGACTGCGCGTGCTTTTGACATCACTGGAAGAAGCGTTGTTTCAGTCTTCGGCTTCAATGTTGATGAAAATGGAGCAAACGGTGGGCCAATCACTGGAACTTCAGCATCATTCCCAACAACTGGAGATGTCCACACTGCAATTAGACTTCCTCATGAAACTGCTCCGATGACTGGTTTCTATGGAAATAATGACTATGCTTATGTTGTTCGTGAATTCAAAGATGCTGGACATTTTAGCCTAATGGGGGTTGATTTGACAGTCCTAACTGCTGGCAGAACAATGAGAATCACAACAGGCTATAGAACTGTTGCAGGCGCTCGTCCGGGTCACGCAACTGGTTGGAATGGTCTTGGTCAAACAATCGACTTCACTGCAACTGAAACTGCAAACATCACGTTCGCGTTCCAAAACGCAATGCCAACTTACAGCCAAGTTTTCGTAACAACTGCAAACGGCGAATTGAGACCTTATGAAACTCGCAACAACAACGCGAGGCTTGTTCTTCCACAAGTAGTTGCTCATTCAGAGCATGCTAATGCGGAAATTGAAATCGAAATCCAAGCTCCAAGAAACATGCCAAGAGTCACTGTTCAACAAGGCGTTTTCGCAGTCCGTCCAAATGGACACCCATATATCTACAGAAGAAATGCTTATAATGCGCATGTTCCAGCGGAAGATGACTATATGGGCAACATTTATGGAAGAAGATTTATTGAAGGTTCGTCTGGCGCAACTGAATATATCCGTATTCAACGCAACCAAGCACTTCGTCATCCGGGCAATTCATTCTCATTCACTCCAACTGTTCACGGTTCTTACACCATCACCTACACTGCTTCAGTTGGCGGAAGAAATGAAACTACACACACTGTCACAATCAGAGTCGGAAACATCACTCCTCCAAACTTGATTGTTGAAGGTAACGATCCAACACAAGTCAGAATTGGTCACGAGTTCTCGTTTAGGCCAGTTAGACTTGAAGGTGTTGAATCTGCCGCTCTTGAGTATATCACTATCACAAGAAGACTAATCGCTCCGGGCGGTTCAATCGCTTATGAGTTCTCAACAACTCGTCAAAGAGACGGTGAGACGGGCGATGAAAATATGTTCAACAGAACGAACAGAGATGGAAACGATGCTGACAGATTCGTTATCAATGAGTCTGGAACATTCACAATCGAATATATCGCTGTTGATCGCCATGAAAACAGAACGTATATCCGCAGAACAATGACAGTCACTGCTGATGCGATTGATAGTCAAACTCCTCTCAGAGTTCTTCAAATCGTTTTAATCATTGTCGGCGCTCTTCTAATTGCTGGTGTCCTCCTTTACTTCATTCGCTATAGAAAAGTAAGAGAAGTCCCGAAAGCGAAAGCAGACGGCCCAACTGAAAAAGAAACAGAATAACAAATGAAAATCATTAAAGCGGTTCATTATTCTGAGCCGCTTTAATGCATTTTTCAACCCATAAATGAATAATTCACAACGCTTAACAATTGTTTGAATTTAACAGATGACCTGCGTTATGCACTATGCATTTATGCATTGCACGTTAGAATCATGAACATCACCTTAAAAATAAAAGATTTTTCAAGTGAAAAATTATCAGCATTCATCAAAACTGTCGAAAAGACAAGCGACTTCAAAAGGCTTGTCCATTTTTCCCATGACGAAAAAAGCCACTTCGATCGCTTCGGCTACACTTCAAAAGAAGGCAAGCTAAGCATAGTTTTTGACATCAAAGCAAAATTGTTGACTTTGACTGCTTGCGAAATAGTAATCGAAAAATTCAAAGAAAAACTTGAACTTCTTCAAAAATTACCGCTATCTAACAACGACATAATAGTATCTCGAGAAACCGTCCTTTCCGACAAAGAAAAATCAATAATCCCAATAAAAAACACAGCAAACGATAAAAGAAACTCTCAAAAAATTAACCTTAAAAAATCTTCACCTCGTGAAGTGAATGAGTCGTCAGCTCAACAAAAAACAACAAGGACAGTTGCAGACCGACAAAACAATCCCGAAACCACTCCTTTAAAAAAAGTTTTTTCTCATCATGATGGACAATGTGATGGAGTCAAAATTCAAAACAGCAATCAACCATTATCTCCACAAAAATCGAATACTCCAAAAACAGAAGCAGTGACGCCCGAATACAAAAACGGCTTCTCTTTAAAAAATTATCCTCCCGAAAAGCTCAATGCAGCACTTGAAAAGATTAAAAATCTTAAAGGTGTTATTCTTCGCGTTGACTATGCAACCAACGACGCAACAGCCTATGCAATATCCGACATCAAAAAGAACAGAATATATCTTCGCTATGCCCCAAAGCCAAAATCAATCCAGATTCAAGGCAAAGCATCAGACCTCTTTAAAGAAGTCCAACTAATTGTCTATAAAGGCACTGATTACAAAACTGCTGTTTCTTCCTATATTCAGCAAAAAGCAAATGAAGTAGAACCTGCTCATGTTCCAGTTCAACAAAATCAATCACAATCAAATAATTCAAAAAAAACCAACCCCCAACCCCCAACCCTCAGCTCCCAATCTCCAAAAAAACAACCAACTCAATCGGCATCAAACATTGAAAAGAAACTAAAACGCCTAATTCCAAACGCATTCGATTATCTTTCTGAGCAATCAAAAAAAGAATTTACATTCGCCCTTATCGATATCCACAACGAAATGACAAGACTTTCCGATTATTCGGGTCTCCTCGTTTCTCCTTATCGCGGACTCGAAAGATTGATTTATGATTTGCAACAAGCGAAAGAAATCTCCGTCAAAATGATAGGGCAAGCCTATGAAAAGAAAGACGACGGATCCTATACTTTGAAGTTTGGCTATCGCAAAAAAATAGACAGCATAGTCTATAACGAAGTCATGACAGCACTTTATTCCGAATATTTTGAAAAAAGAAATTTCTATCTTCATTCCGACAATTCGCTTCTCGGCGAACATCGCCGTATCAGCGAAAAGTCAGATGCAAAAAAAATATTCGACAATCTTCTTGCCCTCATCGACTACAACTGCAAAAAACTAAAAGAAATTAACATCACAATAAAAAAATAAACAAGAATAAAAACTTTAAATTTTAGCACCAAAGACTTGTTTTCTTTTTTATATTTTGCTAAAATAAAGTCAAGAAGCAGGAAAGATGCGCTAGCAAGTATTCTTGACGCCTAGGCTCGCATGCGAGGGAGTGGTGTTGCTTCTTTTTTAAAAATTAGTCCTCCTTTTAAGCAAAGGGTTGCGAAGGAGGCCGATCATATATGAAAAAAGAACGCAAGACAAAAAGATTTGAATATTCGAAGGTTGGGTCAAGGTTGGAATATCAATATTGGGGAATTCATCCAACAAATGGTCGATTGCATATCGACACAAAGCGCTACAAGAAAATATGTGAAGACGAAGCTATTTTGGATTATATGCCCGAAGGCTTGTTTATCAATCGCTCAACACCATATTTTATTCCAGCAGCAAAAAAAAGATATGACCACAAGTATAATATATTTCGTGACTTGATTTTGAACCTTAAAAAAGATTGGCAAGATGAATATAAGCCATTTTTGGCAAAAGTTCGGACTCCTAAACAAGTGGAAGAACAAAGCCGTTTAGAAAGAATTCAGTTCACTGTCAACTCAGAAGACTATGACAGCATTAATCTAAGTGCGTTTATGCAAGGGGTTAAGAGAATTAACAAGTATGATGAAATAATCAAATCACTCTACCTCCAATTTATTCAAAAGGTTTGCGTGGAAATCAATCGCTATCTTTTGATTGTGTGTCAAGAATTGGGCTATGACGGAAAAGATTTTGGATTAAAAGACTTTTATTCTTTTTCAGAAGGACTAGCAAAAGGTTTGGGGAAAGACACAAAAAAACCAATAGTCCAATCATTAAAAAAGTTTCACACGTTTAATCGATTGAACAAAATTAACAACTTTTTGAAACACAACACAATCACAGCTTGTCAAACTCTAAAAAAATTCTATCCTCAAAATGTTGTTGATGGTGGACTTAAATATAAAAATGGGATGTATGCTGGGAATTGGATTAAAATTGATGAGAATTATCTTGATGAAATCTTTGACAAACTGCTAAATTTCTTTGGAGAGTTTTGCAAAAACATACTCGGTGAAAATATTGAAGAGACTAACTGGAACTACGACGACTACTTCAAAAACGCTTTTCACAAAAAGTTTAAATATCCATACGAAAATGAAGACTGGGGATTCGGAGAGGATTTCTAAAAAATGATTTTCGGGTTCTGCTTGTATAATAAGCAGAACCCGAAAAAAAATCTCAACAACCCCCTTTAAAACACTTGCATTAATCTTGAAAATAGCATATACTATTCCAGTTGTTTAATCAACAAATAAAGGCTCCATTGAGTAAAGGCGGTGAATAAAGAATGTCACAAATTAAAGTTGGCGATAACGAAAGTTTGGAAAGCGCATTAAAGCGTTTTAAAAGAAAGTGCCAAAAAGATAACATTATGGGCGATATGCGTCGCAAAGAACATTATGAAAAACCGTCTGTCCGCAGAAAGAAAAAAGCAGAAGCGGCAAGAAAGCGTAACGCAAAAGGGGGCTAAAAACCTAAAACATTTCGAAAAAATAAGAAACAAAAAGACAATTCACTTGGATTGTCTTTTTTTAATGGCAAAGAAAAATACTAGTTAGCAGAAAAGTGTTCAGAAATGGAGATTGTCCCCACACAGAAAAAGCAAAATATGGGTATTTTAAAAAGGCAACAAACAGTTGCTTTTTAAAGTGTTCAATCCAATTGACATTAACTCATTAAAATGTTATCATTGGAATCTAGACAAGGAGATGAACAATGAGCAATTTAGCATATCCCTCTGAGCATTTTTCAAAATATCAAAATACAATTAACTCATGCAGTTTTGATGAAGTTGCAAAACTACTCACCTCAAATGCGTCGTTTTCTCACTATGGCAAAACGATGAAAAATCTTGAAGAAATCAAAGAGTTTCATGAGAATTTTTGGAACACAATCAAGGATGTTAAGTGGTGGGCAACAGACATTGAAACAATCTACTCGGACGACAAATGTCAAGTCTATGCCTATTCCTATAACTACACTGGAATGGTGAACGGAGAGAGGGTTGAAGGGAAGGGAAAAACAACAGATATTTTTATTAAAAATAACAAGACTAACAAATGGGAGTTACTTCACGCTCATTCAAGTTCAAGTGCCCCAAATCACGATGATTAATGTCTTTGACTTTTAAAGAGGAGTGCGAATTTGAGTGGTGAAAAAAGTGTCTTAGCATTCCCTAATATAGTTTTCTGGAAGTTTGATATCCCCGAAAATCGCTCTTTAAAACCAGTCGAAGACTGTTGTCAACATTCTTCGACTGTTCTGTTGGGTTCTGCTTGCATTCGCATTCAGCGTCAAGAGGGTCGAAGACCTCTTGTCAACTGTTTTCAACAGTTTTGTCAGAAACTTGCGTGTATTTGCACTCTCCGTCAAACGGGTTGAAAATACCTTGTAAAGCATCTTCAATGCCTCGTCGGAGAAGTTCTAGTAATAGTAATCTCTCACAAAAGGGCTGAAAGCCCTTGTCAACAGTATTCGACTGGTTTGTCGGATTCTGCTCGTATTCGCACTCTCCGTCAAGAGGGTCGAAGACCCTTGTCAACTGTTTTCAACATCTCTGTCGGATTTTGATTGTATTCGCGTTCAGCGTCAATAGGGTCGAAGACCCCTTGTCAAGGGTTTTCAACCCTCTTGTCGGAGAAATTTCTTTTGCTGCAAATCCCGCGACAGAAAGGTCTTCTACACTTTTGTCTGGGATTGACTCTGCTTGAGTCAATCTTAACAAAGCCCACCAAATATAGTGAACACATACCTTTGATTGTTTTTAATGTTTTTTAAATTTTGCTGACATGTGAAAAACTCCCACAAAATTTGTCTTGTTTTGTCGAGTTTTGTTCTATTGTTAATTTTTGTTTGTGATTTGATATACTTAAAGAAAATAAACCACGGAGGAAAACTATTAATGACAACCCAAAAGAAAGAATATTCCGAATTGAAAAAGCGCGCACTCCTTGCAAAACACCGACTCAAAATTGGTTACTGGCAACAAGTGACAGAGAAAAAATCTACGGAACTAACTAAAGAGAACGGTGGCACAATCATGGAAAAACTTATCAAGGACGAAATCAAGGAAAAGTTTGAACGTGACATGAACAAAGAACTTGGCAACACTCAAGTTCTCAAAGAAGAAGCGTTCTTTGAAAAAGTTTGCAAAATACTCGATGATGACGAGGACACCATCAACCCAATTGGAAAACTAATTGAAAGAGATGTTTATGACAACCTTGATGATGTCAACAAGCAACGCTACATCTTGGAACTGTCCAAAAAATTTCGAGAGATGAGTGCAAGATATAACAAGGAATTGGCGAGGTATAAAATGTGATGCAGAAGATGGGTGTGTGGATTGATTTGAATTCTATTAACCCGCCACTTGTCACATGAACTGTTTTTTTAAATGCACTGGCGCTAAAACATGGACGCAACTTCTTTTGTATTTTCAAACAACAAACATCACCCCGAGTCCATTACTACTGAGTGATAGAAATTTGATTTGCGAGAAATTATTTGCGTGAGAGAAACCCAACAAAGTAGTCGAAAACTATTTTTAATAAAAAATCGAAAAAGACTGTCAATGTTAACAGTCTTTTTTCTGTTTGGTCAATTTCAATTAATTCACTACTTCTATTCCGAGGTGTTTTCTTATGAAGTTGAGTATTTTTTTGAAGTCTTCTTTTGCGGTTGCGGATAGTCTGAAGAACAATGGATAGATATGGAACATGCCTTCACCAATAATGACCTCAACCTCCCCACCTGCTTCTTTGATTTTGTTTGCGACAATAAGAGTGTCATCAAGAAGACACTCATCACTTCCTACTGTCATTAGCATTGGAGGCATGCCATGATAGTCTCCTCTCACAACCGACAAATATTTGTCGCTCCTGTCTGCATCTCCCACATATGAAAACAATCCGCAATTTAAAAATTGCTCAAGTTTTTCGTCATCAAATTCGCCTTTGCGATTGCCAAAAGCAATATCTTTTTGATAGTTTGTTTTAATTGACGGGCTTGATGCTTCAAGGCAAGCCCAAGGCGAGATTGCGACAGTTGCAACTGGCATTTCTCTGTTTTCATCACGCAATTTGATCAAGAGTGACAGCATCAAGTTTCCGCCAGCACTATCTCCAATGATGACTATGTTTTTGGGGTCATAGCCTAGGCTCAAAATGTAGTCCCATGCGGACATCACATCGTCATGAGCGGATGGATATTTGAATTCGGGAGCGGTTCTGTAGTCAATGTTAATGACTGTTGCACCTTTGTTTTCATGAGAATAAACATGACTCAAATTTCGGTAAATATTGGTGAGTCCCATAATAAAACCTCCGCCATGGATAATAAAAATCAATTTCTTGCTCTCGCCTTTTCTTGGACGAAAAATTTCCATTGGGACTCCGAAAGCATCATGCTTTTCAATCTTTCCCCGAAAAGCAGAAGTTTTGGGCAAGAGGTTTCCCATTTTTTCATACACCTTAAATGCCCAAACAACACTATCTTTTTGTTCGGGATTAAAATTCATCAAATGCACAAAAGATTTTGCGATATTGTCACTGAGTTTTCTCGCCATATCTCAACCCTCTCCATTGTTGATAATTGAATAATACCACAAACAAACAAGATTGTCAACAGTTTTCAACTGTTCTGTCGGGCTCTGCTTGCATTCGCATTCGGGCTGAATTCCCTTGACAAGGGGTCTTCGACCCTTTTGACGGAGAGTGCAAATACACGCAGAACCCGACAAACCAGTCGAAGACTGTTGACAAGGGCTTTCAGCCCGTTTGATGCTGAATGCGAGTGCAGGCAGAAGCCGACAGAGCAGTCGAAGACTGTTGACAAGGGTCTTCAACCCTTTTGACGCTGAAAATTAATACAACTAATCTCCAACAAAAGCATTGAAGATGCTTGACAAATACGGAAAGATAGTGTAGTATATATTTAAAAAGCGTCTCAAAACGCGAAAAATAGGAAATGAAAACAAAAATGAAAATGAAGAGGTTGATTATCACGATTATTTTGGCAATCAGTGTCGCAATGCTTTTCGGAGTGTTTGTGGGTTGTTCTGGCTCTAGTTCAATTGAAGGAGTCCGTTTTTCGCGTGTCGCAACTGGTTCTCATGAATGGGGATCAAGTTTGGCGATTGATCGTGACGGGAATTTGTGGGAATGGAGAAATGTCACATATCGTGGCTCTGGTTGTGCTTCAGTTCGATATAGCACTGCATTCACTCAAATTATGGTTGGAACAGACTTCACCAATGGGCAAATTTCTGTTGGCGGAAATCATAGTCTTGCTATTGACCGCAATGGAAACTTGTTTGCATGGGGAAACAACGCTCAAGGTCAACTCGGCGACAGAACAACGCGAAATCAAGCGAACCCTGTCCAAATCATCGAGGGAACTCGTTTCATTGACGTTAGTGCGGGCTTGCATTTTTCTTTGGCGGTTGATGTTAATGGCGGAATTTGGGCTTGGGGAAGAAACAGTAACGGACAAGTCGGTTGTGGAAGTGGAAGTGCCCTTGTTTCAAGGCAAATAATACCCATTAGGCTTGATATCCCGAACGTGCATTTTGTTTCAGTCAGTGCTGGCGGAAACCATAGTCTTGCTTTGGACAACGAAGGAAACATATGGGGCTGGGGCAACAATTTTAATGGTCAAGTGGGAGACAATGCAGAGTATTTGAACTTTGTTTTGGCAGATGAACATTTAGATGAAGATGGAGAGGCAATAACATCAAGAGACAGAAGCGATCGAGATGCTCCAGTAAGACTAGAAACATCAGTAGTATTCACCCAAGTTAGTGCGGGAAACAACCACAGCCTTGCTCTTGATATCAACGGAAATGTTTGGGCATGGGGACAAAACTCAAGTTTGCAACTAGGAATTCAAGACCCGTGTCATCCGATTTTGTGTGGAAACGAAGTTTCTTCGGAAAACTTAATTTGTTCTTGTCCAGTTTATGAGATGGTCAATAATGTTTTGACAAACACTGGCGAGGGCGGAAGGTTGCGTCGAACATTGAGAAATCGCTATGCACCAAAACGTGTCCTAATTAGGAACGGTTATGTTGATTTGACAATAACTTCAATCGATGCTGGAAACAGCCATAGTATGGCAATAGACACCAACGGCAATTTGTGGGGTTGGGGAGAGAACGGAAGGAGCGGAAGACTTGGCAACGGGGGAACTGAGCCGGGAAGAGTGCCAGTGCTAGCGTCATTTAATCAATCGACAAATGTCGTTCTTGTCAGTGCTGGACACAGTCACACTATGTCAATCGATGCATTGGGCAACCTTTGGACGTGGGGCTCAAACCCGGGTGGGACAATCGGTGGCGGAGTTGAAGAAATGGTGTTGTCACCTAAAAAATTAACCTAGAATAATATTTGAGAATCAAAATCAAAATTAAAAAATGCGGACAATTTCAATTGTCCGCATTTTTGTGTCTATTGACCCCACTCGCAACAAAACTAAAAGTAACGAGGAGGAATCAACGCGAAAATAATTAAATAAGTTAACATGAGCATTCTGTCCATGTTATCAAACGGATCTTTAAAAATCTAAATTGGTTTTTATTGTTGTTTGTTGGGGGGGGGATTGTTCATAAGGCATCCCTAAATCACAAGAACACGTCTAACTCAATTTAGATGTATCTTTCAGATAGTAACATAATAACAAGTAATCACCAAAAATTCCAAAACTGCTTTTGTGTTTAGTTTTGTGATTAGGATATCCACAAATAAGATTATAAAAATTCACTCTCTATTTCCGCGAACAAGACGTCAATAATAATTGATTAAGCGACAAAAAGGCTCTTGAAAAATGAACGATTTCCTTTTTATTTACAAAAATTGTAAATAAACGCACAAAAACTACAAGTTTTGTTCACAATTTGTTAAAAAAGTTTTAAAAAATTTATTAAAATATGCAAAAAACCGTTGACTTGTGTAATTTTTTGTTATATAATGTGTTCATGCGTGTAGTGGGAGAACTCACAAATATGTGAACAAATTGTGAATAACTGTGAACAAATTTTAAAACTCACTCAAACCATGCATAAAAAAGAAGTTGAATTAAGGAGTTCAGAGAATGAGCATCGAACAAGATGTCCTCATTCTGTGTTGGTGTCTTTTTTAGAAACTCACCTAAAACACTCGTTGTTTCACCTCGTTAACATTTGTGCATTAATAATGGTGTATATGCACAAATTACATATATCTCTATAATTCACAATATTCAAATTTCAATGCACAGTGATTGTCAAGATTTAAAAAACTTCCAACAATAATTGAAGCTAAATTGAAAATTGACCGAAAGAAACGCCAAGGAAAAAACCTATGAAAACAAAATCATCATTCATAAAGAATAATAAACGAAGAATTGCGTTGCTGTGTTTAGTTGCGTTGTTTGCTGTTATGTCTGTTTTAACGATGGGCAATTTTAATGTTGGCATTCCATCAATAGCTGCGGACAATCGTTTGATTTTTGTTCAAGTTGAAGCAGGAGAAGATTTTGCAATCGGGCTAACAATTGATGGCGAGATTTATGGTTGGAGTTTAATAAGAGGAAGTAACTCAGATTTTGGTTGGCAAGATAACAGACATATTTTTACTAGCGATGACGAAGGGGTTCATGTTTATGAGATGTCGCAAAGAACATTAGGGCAATTTTATCCGGGAATTCCAACGCGCATACCGGTGACGTTCAGAGGAATGCGTTCGATTGATAACAGTCCATGGCATCTTCAAGGAATTGGCGGAAACGAAATTGAAGACAGAATTGTTCAAATTGCAACAACAAGAACTGCCGCCGCATTCATCACTCAAAGAGGTTTTATCTACACTTGGGGGAGTGACCCAGCAACAATGGGTATTGAGCTTGAAGTTGCGGGCGGAACTCAAACCACTCGTCCATGGCAAAATGGAATTCTCCACAGAAACATCATGTCGTCAACAGTCACAGGACCTAATCCATATGGCTCAAGACAATATTATATTCCAAAACAAAATCCATCTTTTTTCACTCCAGATCTAATCGACACTTTGAGCTTTAGATATTTTGACTCAAGCGGTGGACCAGTCGGACTAGGGCATGGTGCGGGAATTGGACATGGCTTGGCAATTGAATTTGACAACAACACTGATGCAAATGGCATTGGAACAAATTCTCGACGTGCAATCGGCATTTGGGGCGGAGTTGACAACTTTGTTGTTGAAAGAGCTGATAGCCAATTTGTTGCTTGGGGAAATATGACCTACATGCAAATTCCAGTGGAAGGAATCGGATATCCCACACCAATAGTGGGGCATTTGGATTCACCGGGCGTTGGTGGTAGAGTCGTTGCGGGAGCAGGCTTTGTTGCTCATATTGCGGAAGTGGGAGTTGACAATCTTTCAATCAGAGGAAGAAACTATCATGTTCCATTTTTTGGAGCTGCTGGAATTCCACTTGGAGCGGGGGCTGCGTTTCTTTCAAGAGACAATTCAGTCAGAGGAGGAGTTCCGCATGATCCGGGCAGAACTCTTTATGGTGAATTTGCAAACGGATTTTTCCCGCTAATTAACACATCATTAGGGCAAGATGTTCTTTTGAATCTTGATGGACAGCTTGTGGAAAATCTTTGGGTTGAGTGGAACAATCAAGGCTATGGTTATTTGGACTATGGAAACTTCAATCGTCCAAGCAATGCCGTTGCCCTCAGAAATGCTTTGATTCCAACATTCCAAACTGCGCCGGGTGTTTCGGTGAGAGCGACTGCATCAAATCCGTCGGTCCCATTTTTTGGAACTGCTGGGGGAGATTTTAATGTTGCAAGAAATCGCATGTCAAACAACATGACTAATGTTGCGCTTGGAAATGGAATAGTTTATTTCATTGATTCATCGAACAACGTTCGCTTTTTCGGAACTGACTATAACAATTCGCATAATGTGTCGACTGGTCATGCTAATGCGTCGGGAGCTACTTTCACAGGTTTGCCAGCAGGAGATTGGAGGCAAGTTGTTGCTGGACAAGTTCCAATGGGTGCGAACACTGCTCTAATCAGAGACGATAACGCAATTGTTGGTTATGACACACTGTTCAGAAGAGGAGCAGACCTGTTGCTCGGCGGAAACCCTGTGGGTATGGACATTAGCTGGGGTCACAGTATTTCAAAAGTTGAGACTCTAGTTGGGGCAACAAGCCTAAATTTATTACCTGTTGATGGAAACCCATTCCATTGGTATGACTTCGCTGGACATGGCATTCAAAACTCTCATATCTCAGCAGCACTTTTGGACGAAGTTCAAAATATTGGCGGAGCAAACAGACAAGTTTGGGCATGGAACAGGGATGGCAATTCGACTGGAAATATTGTCGCAGACACTGGCGGTTGGGTTCATTTCCACAATTTTAGACTTTCTGAAAACCACCAAATCGCAACAATCTCTTCAGGCTATGGCAACAACCTTTTTGCTATTTCATCGCAAGGCGTAATGTTCCGCATTCAGTGGGAAGCAAACTTTACTTATGGTGGACAAACTGGTCTATTTGTTGCAAGAGCAATGACTGAGTTCCAAGACGAAAATGGCGACACTCTTGAGGGCTGGTCAACAAGAGGACTAGCAAATGCACTAAGTGTTGACTTCAGAGTTAACATGAATTGCGTTGGTTGCAGACCTCGTGCAGCTGGTCAACCGCTTGTTGCATGTGATGAAAACTGCAACAGAACAGCCGCTCAACATTCAACCGACAATCCAGTAAGAGTCAATGTGGGCTATCAAACTCCAACAGGAGGAGTGTCTCCTCATGACTTGACAAGACTAAACGTTTATGGCACTTTGCCGATTGCTCAAAGAGCGGGACTCGCTGACGACAGATTCAGTATTTATGAAGACAGCAGACTAGGTCATGCCTACAGGCTTCTTCTCACTGATCCTCGCTCAGACACGATTGTTCCACACCTAGTGCCCGGAGCAACTCAAATTCCTCCCGTGACTCGTGGGGATTTTGCGGAAAACGTTGAAACATTTGTTCCAGTTGGTCATTTTGGAATGTTCCGAAAAGGAGAGAACCCGAATCTAGTCGGGGATTATATGACCGCAAATCCAACATTGCCGTTGAACAGAAGCTGGTCAATGAATCCTTTTGATAACCAATTTTTTGGAATTGAGATTGACAATTTCGTTTCTGGAAGTCGCAATTTGAGTTTCACAATAACTCCTCGTCAATCAACTCAAGGCGAAACAATCAGACTCGTTTTCTGGATTGGGAGAGTAGACAATATTTCAACTCTAGGGTTTGCTGATGAAACTGCACCTAATTCAAATATTTTCAATGCAAATCCAGATTTAATGGTCTATGAAGCTCGTCCAGTCGTTTTGGAAATCAACATCGGCAACACACCGTTTGAAGTTGTTTGGAGCGATGAAAGACTTGACAGCAACGAAAACGAGCTTGACCAAAATTCGACAGTTTCGCTTCTTGATCCAAATGTGTCCTACAACAGACATTACTCTGTTGCAGTCCACAATGTCTCGGCGGGCTTTGAAACTCTTGGGACACAAATCGCAAGAATATCAAACTCAACACCAGAGGGGTCAAATCCAACAGTGGGTCAAATTAATGCAATCGTCCCTTACTTTCAATTTGCCGCATATCGTTCAGATGAAGGCTTCCCTTCAAGGACCTACACAGGAACAAACAGAAATGCAGCGGGAGCTATCCCTCAAGCAACAGCCTTGACCCAAGCAAATTGGGGGGCTGGAATGGACAGGCAAAATCAACTTTCCTACACCCTCGGTGAAGACAGAGCGACAGCACAATTCAACAACATTTATTCATTCATGATTCAAGATATTGATGCTGATTTGGTTGTCCTTCCTCAAATGATTGACAATCCAGAAAGCCCAGTTCGTCAATTGGTTAGAACAATTCAATTAAGAGTTGACCTTAGAGACATTTTGACAAACGCAGAAATGAGACAGAGATTTGCGTTATATATCAACACTCAACAAGGAGAATTTTTCCGCAACTTCAACAACCGTTATGGCTTTTTCAACATGAGTTTCAATCCGTCAATGGATATTGGAACTGACCCGGGTATCTTGATTCTTCATTATCAAGTTTTGGTTTTCTCAGCAAGAGTTGGAAGTATTGGAACAAATTCTGTGACATGGGAGGGGAACAACATTTCATCTCCAGTTTTCGCTCCAAATCATGAAAATGCTCACAGAGTCAATGTTGCTTTGCTTGAAAGCATTGGAAGATTGCCAACAACAATTCCAGCAGGAATGAACATCCCAACACTTGCAACAAGACCATCTGGATTTGAGCCACTTCCTCACATTACTGTTCACTCTCAAGCATCACTAAGACTTGTAGGAGATTTTAGGAATATTGCAGGGGTGACGATTGATTCAACTCTAATAAACGAAACAGTTCAAGCAGGCGATGGGCAAACGAACTTTGTTCGCGGCGAAGCAGGTGACAATGAAGCGATTGTCAGAATTGATGCAGTTGTTGGACAGGAAAGAACTTTTGAACTCAGCTATCTTGTTGGAAATATTGCTGGAAGACGCTATGCGTATAATGCAAATGAAGAAAGAGTCTATATCGACAACACTTTGGTGAGTTTTGCTTACAACAGAAGTGTTAATCAGTTCGGATTATTTGAAGCAAATATTCGCAGCGGAACTGAAAACCGCATGCAAATAGAACTCAATCAAACTTCGTTCACTTTCACTTCATTCGCTCAGCCAAACGCGACAGCACCAAGACTTGGACAAATCGATGATGTCGTGTTTACTCTTGACATAATGCGTTTTGCGGTTGTCAATGGAAGCGTTCAACACTTTGGAACGCCCACTGAACCAACAGAAATCATCACAATCAGATTCATCATTCGAGTGACAACTCCTCCACTATTCAATCTTCAAACTGGACTATGGCAATATCGCATCGTTCGTGGAGATGAAACGAGAGTTGATCTTTTTGGAAACGATGGAAGATTGAATATGGACATCGCAAGCCAACAAAGACTGAGAATTTTGAGCGTGACGCTCAGCAACGACGAAGTTGCTTCTGCGGAAATTGTCGCTCGCAACAGCGAAGGTGACACCATCAGAATTGGAGCAGAGCATGAAGACAGATATAGGCATTCTGCCGAAGCACTAACTTTCAGCGCTCATCAAAATGGAAGAGTTTTTGTTACGGTTGTTTATGGTCTTGAAATTCCGGGAGTCAACTCGCAATTCTGGACGACAATAACAGATAGTTTCACAATTCTTGTTGAAGTTGAAGTTCTTTATCAAGTTATTCACATTTCAAGTCAAGCCCATATTTATCATGAAAGACTGGCTGATGCAGTTGTTTCTGGAAACCCGGGAGTCACTTTTGTTGGAACTCCAATTCTTAATAGAAACTTTGGAGAGTCTTATGAAGACTTCTTCGGCAACACCAGACAGCGTGGTTTTGAAATTCAAACAAGAGCCGTTGGTTCAAATGCAGAATGGGCATCAGTCCCGCGTTCAAACTGGCCACTGTTCGTTCAAAACGTTGTTGATGACGGCGGAAGAACAACAATAACAATTCGAGACTCAGTCAATCAAATCGAGACAAGAATACTTTTCAGCTTGATTGGCTCGGCGGGTATTGATGGAGAGTTCGGAACAACAACGACAAGAAGCTTCTATGTCTACGCAATACTCTCTCCAATAACAAGAAGATTGACAGTTGAAGGACAAGTTCGAACTGTTCAAATCAGTGGGGTGGGAACTGAAGTCACCTATAGATTGCTTTATCGCGATGGGATACCGGGACTTCTTGACAACGCTGACTATGGCTTGAACACAATGTTCGGAGCAAATCCAAGAATCAGACTTGCGAACTTTGCAGAAAACTATCAAAACGCTAGAGGTCGCTACTACTTCGATTTCTCACTTAATCACGACGCAACAGAAATAACATTCTATGGCTTGTGGCCAACGAAATATCGTGACAATCAGCTTGAAGGGGAATATCTTCCATCGTTCTCACTCTCAATCCAGTGTCCACAAGGTCAAGCGTTCAACATCATCTTCAATGTCGAAGTCACTGACATTATCGTTGATTTGGAAAGACAGCAATATGTTAACATTCTCTGGATAACATTCCTAGTTGTTCTCTTCCTTGTCTTCTTGTTGTTCCTAATCAGACTTCTGGTCTACTGGACAAGACGTTCAAGACAAAGAAAAATTGTTGCGAAAAATCAAATGATTATCAAAATGCGCGACAAAGTCCACAACAAGGAAACCCATTCTCAAGCGCAAGTCGTTAAAGCTCGAATGAACATGGATGACAAGCGTTATCAAAAAATGTACACTAAACTTCGTGAAGAAAAAGAAGTTGAAGCTGGCATAGTTTTGACAACAGTAAGCGCTCAAAAAGCAGAAAAAGGAACAAAGAAAAAGAAAAAAGGTGGCAAACGTTCAATTGAAGAGTTGAAAGAAGAATTAGCCGCGAAACGCGCTCAAGTCACTGCAATGCAAACCGAATCAATAACACAACAAAGCCAAGACCCATGGGCAACGGTTGGGTTTGACACGGGAGTGGACAACACGTATCGAGCAGAGTTGACAAGAGAGCAAATTGAACAACAAATTAAAGAAAAACTAGGCTCAGAACCAATTGAAGTCGAAAGCGAGCCAATTATCGACTAAATCTTTTAGTGAATAGCGAATAGTGAATAGTTGAAGGTCAAATATTAATTGACAATAACTATTCACTAAGACCTGTTCAAGAAGGCAGAAACAAATTTATCAAGCATCTTTGATGCTTTTGTCGGAGAATTTTTAGTAAAAACAATCTCTAACAGAAGGGCTGAAAGCCCTTGACAAGGGTCTTCCGACCCTCTTGACGGAGAGTGCAAATATACGCAGAACCCGACAGAGCAGTCGAAGACTGTTGACAAGCATCTTTGATATTTTTGTTGGCTTTTGCTTGTATTTGCACTAAGCATCAAACGGGTCGAAGACCCTTGTCAAGCATCTTTGATGCATTTGTGAGAAATTATTTTTACAAGAAATTCCAATAACAGAGCGGTCGAAGACCCTTGTAAACAACTATTCACTATTTATTATTCAATATTCACTAATAAAAAAGGTGTCATTATGAAAACAAAACAAATTTCTAAAAAACGAAATATATTGATAGCAGCGTTCTTAGCGCTCATGAGTGTTATTTTAGCGCTATCTTTTGGCATTGCATTCAGCAATGGCAACAGGGCAATCAATGCGTCAGCAAGTGGAGAGATTTCACAACCGGGAGTGGGGGTGAATGTCTTGGAAATTGTTTTGAATATTAATGGCATCATCAGCATGCAAGCTGAACACAACAGAGGTGATGTTTCGGACAATAATGGAACATTCACTTCTAGCAACAGAGATGCAAACAGTTCTCGTTTTAGACAAAGAACTCTTGATGCCGATTTGTTTCTTCTTGATCTTGCTAACAATGACTATGGTGTTGAAGTCGGGGCGTTTGACGCTTGCTCGGATGGACATCTTCAAGTTTATAACACTTTTGGAAACTTCTTTAGTATCACTTCAACAGGAAATTCAGCAGATGGAGCATTTGTCATAGTCGCTCATCGAAGAATCAACACTTCTTCAGCAAGAGTTTTAGTCGGATCGGGGGTAGCACGCCAATCGTTCTACCTCAACATTAGAGTCGAAAGTGCATTTGATATCAACGAGTTTTATGTCGGAAATCCAACAGGAGAACTTCTCCACACTATCCCAGTCAGAAACTTTGAAAGTTTCTCATTCAACTTTGTTGAAAATCTCCAAGGCCGCAATCTTTTTGCGGATTGGGATGCAACAGGTTTCTTTGACCTTCAAAGAGAGGGAACAGATGTCCTAAGCCCAGCAAGACAACTCAGTAACTTGCAAGGACTGAGAGTAATGTCAGTCAGAATGCGCTCATTCAATGATGAATTTTTCTTTGGCGCTCCAACTGGAATCCGTCCGAATGATTTTGTCAGAGCAGTTCCTCAACAACTAACAGCGGATGGGATTCCAACATTATATATGGAATTTAATCTCAACAACTATATGTTGACGGCATCTGGAGACAACAGAGACGACATTTGGTACACTGAAAGCAACAGAAACATTCATGTCATGGAAATTCTCATGAATTTTGATGGCTCAAATCAAACTTTCACTGCAAAATACCTCATCAGATTTATTCAACAACCATCTCCAATGTCACTATCTCCATTCAGAACTGCAACAAGACTAAACGCAGGAATTGACAGAAATTCTCCAATCTACACTTTCACAGACCCGGGAATGGACTTGGAAATCATGGGAAGAAGAACTTTCTGGCAAACAAGAGTTTATGTCAGTTCGTTGGTCAGATTTGTTGGAATTGATGACGCAAGATTTTATGATGATGGCTCAGGTATGAACAGAGGTGCATTTGACACTTCAAATGAAACTCATCGTTGGGCACAAAGTCTTGATGTTTCAGGACCATATCGTGACCAATTTGGCGGCGAATTCGTTCTCGTCAGTGCGCTTGATCCAAATAACCCAGAAGTCGACGCCGCGGTGATGGAAGGAACGGCGGTTGTTAATTTCCGTATTCGTGCGCCACGTGTCAACGAAACAAATGGACAAGTCACATGGCACACCAGCCAACATCCTGTCAACTTTCAAATCTATGGTGTCTATGCTCCAAGAGAATTAATCATCAACAGAGAAAGAATTGACAGAAACATTTCAGATATTCCAGAATTGCAACAATTTGCAAGACTAGGCTACAGGCTTGATGAAGTCATCACTGACAACAACTATGCCTTGACTGCAACTGTCACAAACAGAAACAGAACAATCAGCTTCAGAAACGTCCAAGACGGCAGAGAGGTTGATGCGACTTTTGTTTTCACAAACACTGAAGGAAGAGTGGTCAGAGTCCAAGGTCTCATCGTTGGAAACTTTGCTTATGGCAATTGGTGGGCGGGACTTCAAACATGGCAACGCATTCTTTATATTGTTTTGTTAGCAGTTGTTATACTTCTCCTAATCCTTCTTTTTGTCTTCTTGTTCCTAAGAGGATTAATGAGAGCAAGAAGAGAAGAGCAAGAAGCAATTGTTCCACAATCGGCATATCTTGTCAAATTGAATCAAACGATTGCAGCAGCTCAAGCGCAACGACGCGTTCAGCATTCGCATGTTCAATTGAATCCAGCGGTGTCTCGTGACATGTCAAACTCATCACATAATTATGACGTGACCCACAACACTCATATCTACAGAGTTGGTCAAGGGCAAGGCAACATTCACCCAACAGGGCCGGGAATCTCCCACACTCACACCCACACGGAAACTCAAATGCTCTCATCTGGTGTTCCGCATCAACAGTTCCATGGTGGCTATCAGTCTCCAATCAACAGTTATGCCCACACAAGATTGGAAGACATCTATATCCCAATAACAGACGAAGATCTTCTTGAGCGTATCTACAAAGAGAAATATGAGCCAAGAGGAATGACAGAGCGTTCGTTTGAGAAGTCAAAAGATCTTCAAGACAGAGAACTTGAAAAAGAAAAAACCCGTATTAGAGAGCTAATGAAAGCAGGTGTCCCTGTTGAAGAGGCTTGCAAAAGCGAAAAACAACTTGAGGCGGAAAAGGAGGCAACTATGTTTGGAGAAAACCAAAGTGGCGAAATGGCGTCAAGTTCAACAGCGGTTGTCTATATCCTTGGGTTCGACCCAAATGCACCTATTGTTTCTGAAGAAGAAGACTCAGATGATGCAATAATTGCATCTCCTCAAATGATTGTTGACGAATTTGGTGACGAAAAACTTGTCTATGACGAGTTGATGCCAGAAGATGTTGCATTCAACGAAGCAAAAAGAGAACACAAAAAACAAGAAAGAACTCTTGCTGAGCTTCTTGCTCGTCAAGACAAAATTGACGAAGCGGTTGCAAACTATGAAAACATGGTCAAAGCAAAGCAAGACGAACTTGGTCAGCTTGATGACGACATCAAGAATTTGACTGAAAAGTCTGCTGACCTTGATGTTTTGATTGCATCATCTCGTGGAAAAGAACGTGAGAGATACACGCAAGAAAGAGATGCTATCGAAGAACAACTCGGCAACGCAAAGAAAAAACGCGACCAAGTTTCAAAAGAACTTTCGGAATGCGAGCCAATTTTGGATGAACTCTACAAAGTCCAAACGCAAAACAGAGATGACATTGCAAAAGCAAAATCGGCACTCGCAGCCGCTGAAAAAGAACTCAAACGTTCAGAAGTAAAAGCAAAAGCGGCGAAAGAAGCGAGAATTAATGGACAGCTCTACACTATGCTTGAAGCGGTTGCAAGAACTGACAGAGACCTTAGCGAAACCAACAAGAAAATCACTGACCTAAACGGCAAAAAAGGCGAAATTAGGGACGAGATTTCAGAGCTTAAAACTAGGTTAATGTCAACAACTGATCCAGATGAGATTGCAGCGATCAATGCTCAAATCGAAACAAGAAACAACCAAATCAAAGACATTGATAAAGAGCTTGAAAGGCTTGCAAAACTCAAAAAAGACAAAGAGAGAGAACTCACGTCTGGAACAAGACAGTCAAACGACTTTGTCATCAAACACAAAGTTCCTTATGAAACGGTTGTCAAACTTGAAGACGAAGCGCTCAAAGTTGTCGCAAGCGAAAACATGTCAAGACAAGCAAAAGAAGACCTCGAAAGGGCAAAACAAGCATATGAAGAGAGTCAACGTGCCTATGAAAAAATGCTTGCTGACATTGACGATGAACTGGCAGTGGCTCAAAACGCTTTAAATGAAGAGTTGAAAGCTCTTGAGGAAGAAGCAGCGTCGCTTCAAAATCAACTAGACATGATTGATGCGGACATGGAAAATGCGACTGAAGAGGAAAAACTTGAACTCATGCTCAAGCGCATGGAAGTTGCGGAACAACTCGAGCAAAAACAAAAAGAACTCGAAGAAAAGCGTGACGAAGGCATCAAGAAGAATCTTGCAAGAAAAGCGGAACTTGACGAAAAATTGCAAAATGCTGAAGATTGCATGGAAGATGCAAAACGCGCTCTTGAAAACTCAGAAGAAGAGTATAAAATGGCTCTTCAACGTTCTGGAGAAGATGGACACACAGCATATATCCCATCTGGAAGTGGTGTTGTTTCTCAAGAAAGACTCGGTCAAGAAATTGAAGAGGCAAGATCACGCTATAACCGTGCAACGGACGAGCTTGAAAAAGCAGAGCATTATGCAAGACTCACAGCACTTCAAGCCCACAAAGCAGCTCTTGAAGCAGAACGTGCAACTGATGCAACTCGCGACAAACTTGAAGAGCGTGCAAAAGAAGCACAACGTGAAGCGGATAAAGCAAGAGCGGACTATGAAGCAATCAAAATGGCGAGAGAGCGTGAAGAGCAACTTCGCAAAGAGAGACTTCTTGAGGCTGAAAAAGAAGCAGAACTCCGCGAGAGAGAACTCAAGCTTCGTGAAGCAGCGCTTGATGCTGATCGCGAAGAAGAGCGATTGAAGGCAGAACAACGTGCTTTAAGAAGCGAAAGTGACAAATATGATGAAAATGCGAATGCTTTTGACAATTCAAACAACGCAAACCTCTCCGAAGAAGATGCAATAAGAAAAGCCGAACAAGATGCTGAATTTGCTCGCCAACAAGCAGAGATTGATGCCATGAAGACCAAAATCACGGCTGAAGACAATGCCGCGAGATTGATGCGTGAAGCGGAAGATAATGCAGCAAAACTCAGAAGAGATGCGGAAGAAGAATCGCTTAAAATGGCAAGAGAGCAGGGCATTGTTGCGGGAGGACCGTCTGCGACCGACTCTGACAAAATTGCAAAAAGAAAACATGAAATTCTTAAAGAGCGTGAAAAACTCAAAGACATCAAAACCGAAAAAGAAGGACTTGATCTTCGTGAAACTTTCGTTAACACTCAAATGAGCTTTGACGACGAAGAAAAAACTAATCTTGACTTAGCTCTTCTGATTGAGCGTTCGATTGCGGACGCGCAACTTGCAGCGGAGCGTGCGAAATACAACGATCTTCTCAAAAAAGATAAAGACGTTGTTGAAAAAATTGTCGAGAAAGAAAGAGTCGTCGAAAAAGATGCTCAGCCTTATGAAAAGAAATACACTAAAAAGGTTGTCGAAAGAGTTAACAAAATTCACCGTGAAGTGCCGTCTGGCAAAAAAACCGTGAAGAAAGTTCCAAGACCGGGTGCAAAAAAACCAAGACCAGGAGCAAAACCAAGGCCGGGGGCGAAAGCAAGACCGGGAGTTGCGAGACCAAGACCGGGAGCGCCAAAACGTCCACCAGCAAGACCGGGGGCAAAGCGTCCACCAGCAAGACCGGGGGCGCCAAAACGTCCGGGGGCAAGACCAGCAAGACCGGAGGCAAGACCAGCAAGGCCGGGAGCCGCAAGACCAAGAAGATAGTTTAATAGTGAATATTCTAACTAGTTAATAGCGAATAGTGTTTGTTGAAAATATTTGACTTTTTCTGTCCAACACTATTCACTATTCACTAAAAAACCAGAGGAAACCATTATGGCAAAAAATGAAAACTATGAAGAATACGAAGAAGAAATCATAGAGCGCGATGAATACGTTGATATTCCTGTTGATGAGGAGTATGAAGAGTATGATGATGACTATGATGATGATGAGTATGACGACGACGAATATTACGATGACGACGATGAGTATTATGACGATGAAGACGAATACTATGACGACGACGAATATTACGATGACGAAGAAGAATACTACGACGACACGGATGACAGGTTCGACCAAATTTTTGAAGAGCTAAAGCAACTTAGGTCTCAGCTTTCGCAAACGCAAAACGGCTATCCTTATCCGCAACCGTATCCTTATATGGGAATGCCAATGATGGGCTATGGATTTGGCTATGGCTATCCACATTATTATGGTCCATCTCCGAACGAGATTAACATCTATAATGAAATGGCAAGAGTTCGTGATGATTTGACAAGGCAAAAAAGTGCTTTTGTCACTCACACGGAAGTTGCAAGACTTCAATATGATATGTCGAGAGACCATCAAAGAAATGAAGATATGTTGAATCTTGAAATCCGCAGGTTGAATGACAGAATCCAATCGAAAGAAAAGGAGCATCAATATCAGTTGCAACAACAACAGCAACAACAATATCTTTCATCTTCACGAGACAGAGAAAGACGAGACAGGTATTAATTCCATGCATAAAGCATATAACGCATAATGCACAGTTGTTGCACTATGCGTTATGTGCTATTTAAAACAAGAGCTAATAATTGTTGATTTTTAATGCAAAATTAAAAAAAAATTAACAATCATCATGGTTTGATTGGCAAACACTATGCGTTGTGAAAAAATGTTTAACAAAAAATGAAAAAAGTTTTTTAAGTATTTATGGGAAAGAAAGTTGAATTAAGTTTTAAATTGTGTTATACTAATTAGTGGTGATATCTAGATTTTGTGACACTACAAAAAATATCACAAACCAAGACCAAAGAGGAAGTTATGGCAAAAGATAACAACTACGAAGAATACGAGGAAGAAATCATCGAGCGTGATGAGTATGTTGATATTCCCGTCGACGAAGAGTATGAAGAATACGACGACGAGGATGAATACGACGACGAAGACGACTATGATGACGATGAAGAGTACTATGACGATGAGGAAGAGTACGACGACGAAGATTATTCCGATGAGGAGTATGACGACGGATATGACGAGGACCACTATGACGAGCGGTTCAATCAAGTGCTGGATGAAATTGACGACATCAAGCGCAATGCTTCTCTTGCGCGTCCGGGTCAACAAATGCCTCCTCCTCAAATGCATCCTCACCCAACTGTTATCATGACGCCACCACCACCACCACCATCAAATGACCTCAATATTTTCAATGAATTGTCGAGATTAAGAGACGATTTAACACGTCAACAAAGCACTCAAAACACTCACGCAGAAGTCGAAAAATTGCGTGGGCAACTTTTGAACGAACATCGAAGAAATGAGGACATGTTGTTGCATGAAATAAGAAGACTTCAAGAACGCTTTGAAGAACTTGACTCAAGACCGCAACAACAACATCACAACAACCACTTTGAGCCACCGCATTCAAGAGATGACGGGGGGAGATTTGCTATGCAAGATAACAAATTATATGCACTTTTAGTTGAGCTAAAAAAGAAACTGTCCACGCTTTGTGACAAGGAGACAGCAGTCGAATTGCAAAAAAGAGTTGATGAACTGAAGAAAGAAGTTGGAGTTGACCACGGTGGACTATCTGCTAAGATAATTGAAATTCAACATATCACAACGAGATTGCCTTTATTGTTTGAAACAGTGGAGCAAATTCGACATGAACTCAAGCAAGGCTCTCAAGGTGGAAACGCTGATCTTGCACCAATTCTTTCAAGACTTGACGAAATAAGAGCAACGCTTTTGACGAGCAACCACAGCAATAGTGGAGGAGCGACTGACATCGCTCCAGTTCTCTCAAGACTTGATGAATTAAGAGCGACTATTAATGTTAACAATGCAAACAATTCTAATTCTGAAATTATTGAAAGAATCAGAGAGTTGCAAGGTGCTGTTTCAACATCAAGCTATGAAATAAACGATGTTGTTGCAAGACTAGACGCGATTTGGGCGACAGTCAATGAAAAGGAAGACAACAGCCAAAACAACGAAGTTCTTTTTGGAAAAATTGACGAACTTTCAAAAGAAGTGAGAGCATTCTCAAACTCAAGCGTGAAAGTTGACCCAGAATCTGTCCACGTTGACCTTTCTTCGGTTATCGAAAAAATTGAGGAACTCAAAAACACTGCACCTCAAACTGAATTGATTGATAATTCAGAAATCATTCAGAGGCTGGAAGAGTTGACTGAAATTTGCAGAGCGAATATTAAAAATGAGAATTCTAGTGATGCGAAAGTTGACCTTGATCCAGTTATTTCAAAGCTTGACGAACTCCTTCTCAATAGCCTTGTTTCAAATTCAAATGAAACAGAGCAGGCAAGAGACGAGCAAATCAAAGAAATTCTTCAAAAAATTGAAGAGTTGAAATTCTCAACGCCAATTGCAACCCTTGATGACGAAGGAGAGCCCGCAACCCTTGACCTTTCTCCAATACTCGAAAAAGTTGAAGAAATAAAACTTTCTCAAAAAGAAGAAATTGAACCAGTCATTAGGAGAGTTGAGGAAATTCGTGAAAGCGTTGTTCAAGAAGTTTCAATTCAAAATGCAGCATCTAGTGCGGAGCTGAACGAAAAGTTGACAAATATTTTTGAGACTGAAAACCAACTCAACGAAAGACTGTCAACAATCATTGAAACTGAAAATCAACTGAATGAAAAAGTTGACAGAATTTGCGAAACTGAAGACGTTATTTTTGGGAAAGTCGCAGCTCTTGAAGACATTGTCTTGAATCTTGTTGCTTCTCTTCCAGATTCACAAAAAATTGACGACACTAACGCTAGAGTCGAAGAAACAAATCAAAAAATTGATGCGATTTCTCAAAAAGAGCAACAAATTGATGAGAAAATCGATGCGTTGCAAGGAGCGGTTCTGTCGCTTTCAAACCTTGGAGTCGAAAGAGAAAGAGTTTATGAGTTGCAAACTTCAATTGATGAAGTTCGTTCTCACTGTTCGACACTTGCTGGAAAAGATGTCGATTTGAATCCAGTTCTTGAGCAAATTCTTGAAGTCAAGAACGACATTCACCATCTGTCAACTCGTGACGAGTTATCGCCACTCTCTCATGCTCTTAAAGAAGAGTGTGATGCTCTTCATGCAAAACTTGACAGTTTCTCTCATGAGGAAGTCATGAATGAAGTCGTGGTTGCTCGTCAAAGAATGGAAGACCTCCATGTTGAAATCCAAAACCTAAAACTCGACATTCTGACTCAAGAAGACACAACATCAGCAACAAAAGAAGATATTGACGAATTGAAAAACACTCTTGCAGTGTCTCATAACACCTATATCGACACCCACAAAAAAATTGAAGAGTTGTTTGCTGATATTGAATTTTTGAAAAATTCAGTTCACAACAACCAAGAACACATCAATGTTATCAACAAAAATTGTGAAATGACGAACGACAATTTTGAGCGTGTCAGAGCAGGTTTTGATAAAGTTATTTCTGAAATCCAAGCAATCAAAGGCTCGTTTGTTGAAGTTGAAAATGCTGATGGCGAAAAGACTGTTGTTCAAGACGAGGGACTCAGAAGTGCTTTGAGTGAAGTCAACGACAAACTGTCAAGCGTTCTCTATGGTTCGCCAGACACCGATGTTGACAACATTCAATTCATTCTAACATCACTTTCTGATATCAAAGACAAAATCGGCGCGACTCCAAATGTCGACGGCGACATGAGTAAGATTTTGGATGACCTTGCATATTTGAGAAATCAAGTCGAAGCGAACACTGGCGATAATGACGACATCGACCTTGCAACGACTTTCACCAACGAAGAGTTGGGAATGATTCATGAAGAACTCAAGCAAATAACCGACCGCCTAATCAACCAAGACAGCAACAATCTCGTCGAAGAACTATCAGCTATTCGTGATGAATTCAAAGCGACTTTGATTCTTGAGCAACATGACGTAATCAAGGAAATCGAGAGCCTAAAAGCAGAACTCGGCACTCTTAAAGATGACCTTGCGCTTATTGCTGACCTTAGAAACGAGTTGAGCGTTTATCACGGTGATGTTAAAGGTGTCACTGATGGTGTCATCTCAAAAGACGGCGAGAGACTTGCTGCTAGCAATGAAATCAACCTTATCTTGAACGAAATAGTTTCACTTCGTGACGAGTTGCAATCGTTCAAGGATATCCCATCATCTCAAACCCGAGTAATCGGTGAAGATGGCGAAGAATTTGAATACAAAGAAACACCAGTTGCGGACGACAATCTCAATGTTCTTTTGGAAGAATTCGCTCAACTAAAAGCAGAAATTCTTGAGAACCCAGTTGTGAATGAAATTGCGGAATTGAAAGAAATCCTTTTAAGACGTGCGACAACTTATCCAGTTTCTGATGAAGTAATTAGACAAGAAAACCTTGTTCATGAGGGCGAATATGTCACTGTTGACCCAGACGGGCAAGACGAAAATATCGTAATCAGCGAAGGGGTCTATAACATCACAACAAGCACTCTAGACAGAGTCCTTGACGAACTTGACCTCATCAAAAGAACTCTTGCAAACAGAGAAGAAGAGGAGATCCAAGAACCAGCTCCAGCAATTTCAGATGAACTGCGCGAAGAGCTGGAGTTTATCAAAAATCAACTCAGCGAAATCCAGCTTGGCAACATGATGATGTCGGCAAGTGAAGAGGATGAGGATGTTGAGGGTGAAAGAGCGGACGAGAATGGGGAATACCCAAAAACTGCTCCAAGAGTTATTGCTCCACTCAGCGAAGAACTTAAAAATGACATTGAACAAATCAAAGAGCAACTCGCCGCATTGTTTGAAAGAAGCAATGCTAGAGTTAATGATATTGAAAACAGTGAAGAGTTTGAAGGCGAACAGGCTCATGACAACGGACATTATTCTCAATCTCTCTCTGAAGTAATCAGAGAAGACCTTGAGCTAATCAAGACTCAACTTAATGACCTTCAACTTGGCGCATTCTTGCAGTCAACTGATGAAACTGAGGAAAGGCAACATGCTTTTGAAAGCGCTTCAAATGAAGAAGTCTTGAGTGAACTCAAAATTCTTCGCGATGAAATGAGAAGAGAGTTGCAAGGACTCTTTAAAAGTGAGCAAGCTGAGGGTGACAAGGATATTCGCTTCATCAGAGATGAAATCATGAACGTCAAAGGCGATATCCAAGCGTTCAAAGACGAGCCTGACTACAGTGTTATCAAAGAAATCTTGACGCTTCGTGAAGAGTTTCAATCGTTCAAAGATGAACTCTATGAAACACGTCAAGAAATGAACAAGCCATCAAATGAAGACATCTTGGCAGAAGAGTTGAGAGAATTCAAAGCTGAAATAATGACACTTTCAAATTCAAGTGAACTCGCTGTTTTGAGAGACGAATTAAAAGGCGATATTCATGAATTGAAAGAGATTGGAGCGACTGCCGCGATTGACCCAGCAATTTTTGCGGAATTAAAAAATGAAATCGTCAGTGACCTCAGAGAACTCTCAAATGAAACTGACCCGAGCGAATTACTGAACATTCTTCGTGACGAATTCAGCGTTATTCGTGAAGAAATTAATTCCTTGAAAGAAACGGGAGAGGGCAAGTCTGCCTATGAACTTGAGGAAGCAGGTGTTCAAATTGATTCATCAAAACATGACGAACTAATCGCAGAATTTAGAGCAATCAGAGAAGAGTTGAGTGAACTAAAAACTGCCCCAATTCAAGATGAAAAAGAGGGACAACTCGATCTTGTGAATGAGTTTAAAGCCCTCAGAGACGATTTGGCGGAATTAAGAAGCACTCCAGTTGAAACTATCGCTCCACAAGTTGTCGTTGAACCAAGCGATCAGTATTATGCACTCTTAGAAGAATTCCGTGCTGTCAAAGAAGAAATCACTGCATTGAAAGTCGAAAGAAGTGAACAGGTTGAGTCGAATCAACCACAGCTCAATAATGAAATTTTTGATGAATTCAAAAACATTATCGTGTCACTCAAAAACGACATCGCTGAATTAAAAGAGAAAGAAGTCACTGCAAATGCAATCGTGAACAACGAAGAAATTTTCGCGGAAATCACTGCTCTTAAAAATGAAATACTCGCTCAACGCGAAGCGGATTCAACAAGTGTCAACTTCATGGCAGAGATGGCAAGACTGCTTGAGCGTCAAAATCAATACATCAACGAACTTTCTTCTGTCAGAATGACGAAAGAAATGGCAAACCTAAAAGATGAAATTGTCGCATCGCTTCCATCAATTTTAAAAAACGAAATGCCAGTCGTTCCGAATTTTGAAAATGAACTTGCAAAAATGCGTGAAGAATTGACAGCGGTCAGTGGTGAGTCTGTTGACAATGCAACAATACTTGATGCGCTTTCAAAAATCTATAGCGAAGTTTCAAACGAAAAAGATAGCGAAGAAAGAAGATTAATATTGTCTGAAATCTCTCGCCTAAATTCGTCACTAACTCAAATTTCAGACCGTGACATTCAAAGCACTTCAGTCACTGAAAAATCTCTCTCTCGTGCTGTGAGTGACCTCAAATCAGAACTCACAAGCATAACCGACATCTTCAAGAACGAATCAAATATTACTGAAAATGTCATCAATAGATATGAAAATGTCCAAAGAGAGGAAAATTTTGCATCTCGTGCCAACACAGCTGAATCAAAAAAAGCATCAGTAAGCAGTAAGAAATCAGCTTCTAGCTCAAAACAATCGGCGACAAAAAAGTCATCATTGTCAAAAGGTTCCCCTTCTGAAAAGAAGCAACCCCAAGAAAAAGAGCTTATTGAAGTAGCACCAGAAACAGTTGAGCAAACTCCTCCAACCAAAAAAGAACCCGCGAAAAGACCTGCAAAGCCAGTGACTGCAAAACCTAGTGCAAAAAAACCTGCAAAAAAAGCACAGCCTAGCAACAAGGTCGAAAAAATAGAAGACCAAGAATTATCTTTTTCGCAATTTTCTAATGAAGAACACTACGAAGAGGAACATAATTTCTTCCAAGAAGAGATGTCAGCAGAAGAATTGATTAAGAAAATTGAGTCTGAAAGTCAAGGGTTTAAAGGCGACAAGAGAACAGAAGAACTAGGGGTCGCTCAAGAAAGAAAACGCAAAACTGGCGACAGAGCAACACTGTCTAATGACGAATTAGAAGTTGCATCTCGCCTCGCAAAACAAGTTGCAAACAAATTAATCATGGAGCAATTAGTTCAGCAACTGGGCGATGGAGGTGTCCCAAGAGCAAAGGTTGAAGAAATCGTTCGCGACATACTCCCACAAGAGTTCACAACAGTCGCCCTTAACGAGCAAAGTGACCAAGTCAGAAAAATCGCAAACCAATTGGTCCTTGACAAACTTCGCTCACGTCTAACAGGCAGAAAATAATCAAAACACCAAAAAGACTTCCTTCAAGCATTCAAAAGGGAGTCTTTTTTGATGCAAGGAGTATTTTTTAATTGACAAGGGTTTTCGACCCGTTTGACGCTGAATGCGAATGCAAGCAGAATTCGATAAACCAGTCGAAGACTGTTGACAAGGGTCTTCGACCCGTTTGTTGGGGTGGTTCTAGTATTAGCAATCTCCGACAAAGGCACTGAAAGTGCTTGACAAAGGTCTTCAATGCCTTTGTTGAGATTGTTCCATGTAGTAGCAGTTTCCAACAAAACTGTTGAAAACAGTTGACAAGCGCTTTCAGCCATCTTTACGGAGAGTGCAAGTGTAAGCAGACTCAACAAACCAGTCGAAGACCCTTGTAAAGGTTTTTAACCTTATTGACGGAGAGTGCAAATACACGCGGAATCCGTCAAACCAGTCGAAGACTGTTGGCAAGCGAAAGCAAAACAATTTAGCTGGTATCCACCGCTTAATGACGACAAAAATAGAAAAAATTCGACATTTCGTGTTGAAATGAACTAAGAGAATTTAAAATTTTGCTCCTAGACTGATATGCGAAAGTAATCAATACCCGTCCTTTTATGTATGACAAAAGCATTTTCAATTTGAAAAACAATTTTAACTATCAACAGCTAATCCCTCAAAATTTTTTGCAATGATAACAAGTATATTTTGACTCCGCAACAAAAATATCCATGCAAACTAATCTAGCACCTTTGGAAAAAAATTAATCACACTTGCAAAAATTACTTGACAACTTCTCAATCATGTGATAAAATACTCTAATAAATAAACTTATATGTATTTGAACAAAATATATATATAAAAGAAAATAGGAGATAAAAAATGAGAAAATTAATGACACTTTTGTTGTGCGTATTGCTCGCTTTTCCAGTCTTGATGTTAACAGGCTGTGATGGTGGACTTGATCACACAGAAAGATGCAGAGAAACGGGGAGAATTAGGGTCCTAATGGGACTTTGGCCAACAGCATCTGAACCAGAACTAGTGGAAATCTTTGAAGAGAGAAGAGAAAGATTTGAAAGAGAAAACACAGACTACATGATTGTCCCATCTTCTTTTAACTTTAACCCGGGAACATTTGGAACTCTTGCTCACGCTGGAAATGTTCCAACAATTTTTCAAGCTTATTTCACTGAACCAAGAAGACTTGCTGATGCTGGCTGGATAAGACCAATCACAGAGCAATTCAATGCAATGGGTTGGACCAACTACATGAACCCATACATGCAAGAAATCTTAACCCATAATGGCCAACTTTTTGGAGTCCCAAGAGACGGCTATGGACTAGGACTGCTTTTGAACACCAGCATTCTTTCTGATCCAGACGTCAATCTTTTGAGAAGAGATGCAAGTGGCAATGCAATAATGTATCGTGCTGATGGCACTCCATACTACCCAACAACATTCGATGAACTCAAAGAGTGGTCTCTTGCTGTTAACAATACTTGGCATGGAAGACACGGATTGACAATCCTAACGGATGGAACGGGTGCGGGATGGCATTTGAGCAATATTGCTTGGAATTTTGGTGCGGACAGACTTCAAAACCCTCCAGCAACTGCTGGCGGAAATTGGACAGCAAATCTTAACGACTCTTATGTCGTTGATGCTCTTGAATGGATTCAATTAATGAGAGCAAGTGGCGGTGCAGTTCCAGAAATGAGAAATGATGGACAATGGCCAGCGGATATCTTGAACGCTCGTTCAGCGATGGCAATCGTTGGAAGTGATGCCATTGACAATCCAATCAGAATTGCTCCTCCAAACGCGACATTAACTATGGATCACCTCGCTCTCGTTCCAATGCCAAGCGTCAGCGGAGTCGAAGCAAGCGCGCTATTTGGTGGTGTTGGTTTCATGTTCTCAAACAGAGCATCTGACGCTCAAGTTAGGGGGGCACTAAAGTTCCTTGAATTCATGGGAAGAGCGCCAATCGACAGTGAACATTCTCGTAGCGCCTTGATTGAGGGTTTTGAATATGCTGACAACAGAGGTTTTGCAGTGACTCCAACGATTCGTCCTTGGACTAATCCAGCATTCAACTCAATGATGGATTACATTGAAAGAGAGCGTGAATTCACAAACAGACAAGGCGTAACAAGACAGGGTGCAATTAACGTCAACATGTATTACTTCGACAGCTTCTTCAATCGTCTTTTAGGACAAGAAGGACATGAGCCGATGATAAGAGCAGAGGAGCCTATGATTGCTCAAGATATGTATCGTCACATGGGAATTGCTGTTCGCGCAGTCTTCCAAAATCACAACAGAAACAGAGATAACCTTCAAGGACTCTTAAACACAGCAAACCTAAACTTTCAAAGAGACCTCGACAGACATGTCAACTAATTTCCCCTCACGGATAAAGGGCAAAATTAATTTATATTGCCTTTATAATTCTTAGATTTAAAGTAGTGACTGGGATTGAGGATGGAACTTGTTGTTGAAAAATGCTAAAGTTGTTTTTAAATTTTTGAACATTAACACCGTTCCCGCGACAAGTTGCGAGTATTAAACTTTCAAACAAATCAAACAAAAAGCAAAGCAAAAACGAATAAATAACTATGGAAATCATCCAAAAACGAAAAAGAATCAAATTTAAAAAGAAAGATTTAGTGGGCTGGCTATTAATGCTTGTTCCACTAATTCTGTTTGGATTTTTTGTTTGGTATCCAATGATTCACAATGTGATATTGTCATTTAGTGAAACCAGAGGGTTCAGCATCGTTGGTTTTGCTGGTTTTGACAACTTCCGCTATATTTTCACAAGCCCAGACTTTGGAGCCGCTGTTGGAAACACATTCCTTTATGTTCTTTATTCACTAGCAATCGGATTTATCATACCACTATTCATAGCACTTCTTCTAAGCGAAGTCATCAACTTTAAAGGATTTTTTAGGGTTTTCTTCTATCTTCCAGCAGTAATAAGTGGTTTGACAGTCGCACTACTTTGGAATCAAATGTTGAGTGCAAGTGAACAAACTGGTGTTTTTAATGTCATTTTGGGAATGTTCAGAATACCTCATTTCAATTGGCTTCAACATGAATCTCCGCATGTGGTCATTCCATTGATTATCATGACAATGACATGGAGAGGGTTTGGAGCAACAATGTTAATCTATCTTGCGAACTTGCAAACAGTCGACACGGAGCAGTATGAAGCGGCAAGAATCGACGGAGCAGGAATTTTTGGAAGACTTCGTGCAGTAACATTGCCACATATTATTCCACTAATTAGAGTTCTGTTTGTTCTTCAATTGATTTCAGTCTTCCAAGTTTTCACTGAACCTTTGGTCATGACTCATCCAGATTCAACCGTTGCAGTAAGCCTATTGCTTCTAGCGTTCCGCTACACAGAACGACAAGAAGCAAACATCGCTTCCGCAATCAGTGTTTTCACTTCTCTTCTAATAATAACCATAACGATTTTCTATCTGTGGATGACGAGAAGTGCCGAAGACAAAAAGAAAAAGAAACAAGAAAAAGCAGTCAAAAAACAAAACAAACTAAGGCTTCGACCAATTCAATAATGATAAAAGCAAAAAGAAAAAGAATCTGGTTCAACAAACTAAGAGACAAAAGAGAAGGTATTTTAACCTCACTAGACTATCGCAAGCTTCGCAACAAGATAGTCTATGCTTTGATATTGCTCTCACTCTCTCTAATGGCGTTCATAACATTCTTTCCTCTTTTGTATTTGATTCTTTCAGCAGTCGGGCCAGACCGAAGCTTCTATATCTATGGAGGGGAAGAGTCATTCAGATTTTTCACAGGGTTTGCATTTTCAAGATTCGCTGATGCTTGGAATATCATCGGACTGACAATGCCATTACTCAATTCACTTGGAGTTGTTGCAATAGCAGTCGTAGTTTCAGTTGTTTCAAATGGAATATTGGGTTATGTTCTCGGAGTCGTCAAACCTAAAGGTCACAAAATCGTTTTTGGTGCTATCATGGTTGGCTATATGATTCCTGCAATGACAGGCATGGTTCCACTTTATTCAGCGCTTAGTGCGATGGGAATGCTCAACAGCATCATTCCAATTTCAATAATTTTTGGAGCGAACGCGTTCTATCTTGTCATGTTCCGAAACTATATGGCACGTCTTCCATCTGCTATTTTTGAAGCAGCAGAAGTTGATGGAGCGGGACAATTGAGAATATTTTTCAGAATTGTTTTTCCTCTTTCAGGGCCAATCATTTCGGTTATCGCAATTTTCACAGCAACAGCCGCGTGGAGTGACTTCATGTTCCCATATTTGATTTTAAGAGGTGGAACACCAAACTCAATGACTCTAATGGTTCGAATCTATGACGTTATTCAAGGTGGAGCTTATAACATTGACGATCAAATTATCTATATTCTGCTGTTTATTTCAGCAATCCCACTAATTTTGATATTTCTCATTTTCCAGAGACGAATCACAGCAACATCTGTCACCAGTGGAATCAAGTAGTAAAAAAATATTGTTTGGGACGTCGAGTTCGGTGTCCCAAACAAAAAACATAAAAAAAAATTTAGGGAAGACATTCTGTCCCCTCAAGAAGGAAACAACAATCATGCCAAAAGTAGCAACTGAATACTATTCACATCACGAATGGAACGTCCGCGAAGAGGGCTTTGACATAACAAGAAATCAAGTGTCAGAGTCCATTTTTTCGCTTGGAAACGAATACATGGGTGTCCGTGGTTATGCCGAAGAGGGCATTTCAGCTCCAACTCTTCAAGGTTCATATTTCAACGGAATCTATGAATATGCAAAAGAAAAAGAAGGCTTTCACTACAAAGGAATTGTCGACAGAACTCATTTCATGGTCAATTCGGTCAATTGGCTCAAAGCAAAAATAGTCGTCGGCGGAGAAATTCTAGACACTGCAAAGTGCAAAATCTCAAATTATGTTCGAGAGCTAGATTTTAGAAACGGATTATTGACTCGCGAATTCATCCTTGAAACAAATAAAGGAAAAGTCAAACTAAAATTTTCAAGATTCATCAGCATGAACAAATGCGAAAGGGGCTATAGCAAAATCGAACTCGAATCAATTGACTTTGATGGAGATGTTGAAATGGAACTCTCCCTTGACTTCAATGTTTTGCATTGGGGAAAAGATTGTTATTGGCAAAAAGGTGTGACCGAGAAAAAAGACGGTGCGGTCGCGATTGAATGTTTGACATTGAGTGGAGCGCAACGCGTTGCATCTGCAATGAAAATTGTCTCTCCTCACAAAGGAAAAGTCTTTGAATCAGCTCAAGAAATCGGCGAAAAATTCGTGTTCAAAATGAAAAAAGGCGAAAAAACTGATTTCGTTCGCTATGTGACGAATATTGCAGAGAAAAAAACTTCAAGATCATTAATCATGCCAACTGCACTCAGCGCTGTTATTGAGCAAGCAAAAGAGGGTTTTGAAGTCGCGCTTGAATGCAATAAGACATTCTATGACAAAGTGTGGTGTGAAAGCGACATTGAAATCAAAGGCGACATCAAAAACCAACAAGGCATCAGATATTGTATTTTTCAACTTGTTCAAACCTATCACGGACTTGACCCTCACAACAACATTGGCGCAAAAGGCTTGACGGGCGAAGCATATTCGGGTCATGCATTCTGGGACACCGAAACATATTGCTTGCCATTTTATCTTCTCGGCAACCTTGAAGCCGCGAAAAATTTATTGCTTTTCCGCTATAACACTCTTGATCAAGCAAGACAACGTGCAAAACAACTCGATTGTGTTGGAGCATGTTATCCAATTGCAACATTAAACGGTTTTGAAGCATGCACTCTTTGGCAACACGCGTCACTTCAATTTCAACCATCAACGGGAGTTGCTTATGGTGTTTTTCACTACATGAACATCTCGAATGACACCGATTTCCTTTTTGACTATGGTGTTGAAATGCTCGTGGAAGTTTCACGATTCCTTTTCTCTCGTGGAGATTTTAATGCGGACAGAAGCAAATTCGGTTTCTATGCCGTCATGGGACCAGACGAATTCCAAATGATGGTCAACCATAATGCCTACACAAACTATATGGCAAAAAGAACTTTTGACTACACCTTGGAAGTTCTTGCTGAACTTGAGAAAAAAGACTCAAAAAGACTGAAAACAGTTCTCGACAAAGTTAAATTCGATCCAAAAGAAAAGGAAAACTACCTCGAAGCTTCGAAAAAAACTTATATTCCAGAAAACAAAAAAACAAAAGTAATCGAACAACACGAAGGCTTTTTTGATCTTCCACACATTGATATTCAAAAAATTCCTCCAACAGACTTTCCGCTCTACTACAACTGGTCTTATGACAGAATCTATCGCAACGACATGATAAAACAGCCAGATGTTTTGATGTTCATGTTGTTATATCCAGATGATTTCAATATCGACGTCTTGCGCGCTAACTATGAGTATTATGAGCCAAGAACAATTCACGAGTCTTCGCTCTCTCCATCAGTCCATTCAATTTTCGCTGCGGAACTCGGAAAACTCAAAGAAGCGGAAAAATTCTTCTCATTCGCAACAAGAATGGATCTTGATGACTACAACAGAAACACAAACGAAGGACTCCACACAACAAGTATCGCAGCAGCATGGCTAAACATTGTCTATGGTTTCGGTGGACTAAGAACTGATGGAAAAATGTTAAAACTCAATCCAGTTCTTCCGCCATCATGGAGTGGCTATAGTTTCAAGTTCAACTACCACGGAACGGTTGCAAAAGTGACAGTCGACAAGTCTGGAGCGAAAATTGAAAAAATCTCTGGAAATGGTTTTGAATTCTTGCTTGCTGGCAAAAAAACAAAAATCTAAATCTTTTGATACTTTGAACGCTTTTAACATAAAACCAAGTTGGATATAATCCAGAAAGGTGAGCATTCACGAGTCCAAATAATTTTGTTCATAATCAAATAAAAAAATGGACTTTAGGGCGGTGCTATTTTCAAAGACATTTCATTTTGAAAAATAGTATCACACTAGTGACAAATTGAAAGTCAACAGCTCGCAAAGCTTTTCCAAAAAAATGCAACAAACGAACGAAATAAAAAAACTTCTTAAAAATGACGAGAAAAAACTCGTCATTTTTAAGAAAAAAAACAAAAAGCAACTAAAAACCAAAAAGGATATTTTTGACAAACATCCTTTAAGGCTTTTCTTTGGAAAACTTTTTGTTTTTATTTCATATCTCTTGTTTTATCCTTTAATCAAAATAAAATATCGCTTAAAAATCGAAAACAAAAATATTAAAAAAATGGTGAAGGGCAAAGGTGCAATCATCGTCATGAATCACTCAAGCGAATTAGATGGAGCAGTGCTAGTATTCCAAATGCTCCCAAGAAGAACATGGGTGACAGTTCCCGAATTCGTTGCGTCAAGAAGACTAAGCACTATTCCGTTTCCACAAGACCTTGCAAACATGAGAGCGTTTAAAGAAGTCATCAGTGAAAGACTTGAGAAAAAGCAGTTAATATCTTTCTTTCCAGAAATTACTCCATCTGACAATATCCAAACTATTAGACCGTTCAAAAACGGGGCGTTTCGATTCGCTGTCCAGAACAATGTCCCAATTCTTCCTTGTGCAATATGCTTCAAACCAAGAAAACAAAAAAAAAATATCGCAAAAAAGTATCGCGCCACCCTATGTTTTTTTGAACCAATCCATCCAAACTTAAACATAAACGAAACCGAGGCAATAGAAGAAATGAAAGTAAAAACCCATTCATTAATCTCGGAAAGAGTTGAAAAGAATGTCACAATGAAATAAAAAAAACTCCCAACAATTCGTTGGGAGTTTTTCGTTTGTTTTTTGCGACAAAATTTGAAATAATCAAAAAAAAGCAAAATCAACTAACACCAATCTAAATAACAAATAAATCATTTAGTAGCAATCTCATGGAAACGGTGTGGTTTGCAAAAATGTTTCATTTTGCAAACCACACCGTTTCCAATGTCAAATCGCAGGTATTTTAAGTTCAGATGTCAGTCAATCACCTTCAAGTTCCCAAAATATCCTTAACAATCTCAATCGAACGCTTTGCCGCCATCTCTTCAAACTCTTCATATGACATTATCGCATTGTCATCAGCTCTGTCTGACACAGTTCGAAGAGAGAGAAACTTGACATTAAACATCTTGCAAACTTGAGCAATCGCCGCGGTCTCCATGTCAACCGCAATCGCCGAAAAAGTCTCTTGAATCCACTTCGACTTCTTGTTGCAACTAACAAATTGGTCGCCAGAGGCAACCGTCCCAAAGTGGTAAACTGGCTCATTCTCGTCACCGATTGTTCCACGTCTCAAAACAGAAATTTTCTTTGCAAGAGGCTTGTCATGGGCGAACAAAGCCTCATCTTGTCCCTCAACTTGACCAATAGGCAAACCAACAGGTGTCAAGTCATAATCATGTTGAACACTATGGTTTGCAACAATAACATCACCTTGACGAGTCCCTTTTTTCAAGCCTCCACAAACGCCAAGATTGATGACATATTCAACAGTATCATATTCGCTCAACAGCACCGCTGTCGCAGTCGCCGCAGAAACTTTGCCAATACCACTTTTAACAATAACAACATCTTTTCCGTTCAACTTACCCTCATGAAAAAGAAGCGATGCAATTTTTTTTGTCGCTGTTTCCGTTAATTCACTAACAAGTCCATTAATTTCAACGCTCATAGCGCCAATAATTCCAATCATAATTATAGTATAATCCTAATCAATAGACCTTGTCAAGCATCTTTGATGCCTTTGTCGGAGAATACCATGTGACAGCATTCAGCGTCAAACGGGTCGAAGACCCTTGTCGAGTATCTTTGATACTTTTGTCAGAAGTTACTTATGCTAATATTCAGCGTCAAAAGTGACGGAGGCACTTCAATCATTTGCATCATGGGTGTTAGGGCGAGTTTGGGGGCGGTTCAAAGATAATTGCAAAATTCACACGAAAAACAAAAATTCACAAAGAGTAAGTTGGTTTGATAAGGATATACTCTTTGATGGCTAGTTTTTCAAAGACTATTCCGTCTTCAAAATAAATTTTTTGTCATTATGTGGCACAACCACTCAAATAGTGTTTTGTGTTTGGTAAAAAAATTGTTAACATAATGTTATTTTTTAATGTTTTTGTGTTGACAATTAAAATATTTTTGTGGTATTATAGTCCAATGAAAATGAAAAACAAAAAAATATTAACAGCAATGTTAACAGTGCTAGTGCTTATTGCACTTTCAATGGTGCCTTTCATGTTGACGGGTTGCTCGGGCGATGGTCCAGCTAACGCTCAAGTCGTGACGGGCTTTGGTCACTCGGTTGTCCTCAGAGATGATGGAACAGTTTGGGCATGGGGTCGAAACGAAGAGGGACAGCTCGGAAACGGAAACAGAGTCAATCAAGCGACTCCAGTTCGTTTCAGAATTGAACCGTTCACTTTTCAAGGAAGAACTTTCACTCCACCAGAATATGTCACTCAAATTGCGTCCCACAAGATCCACACAATGGCTCTTGGAAATGATGGAACTGTCTGGGCGGGAGGATGGAATCAAGAAGGACAATTGGGAGCGCCAGTCGGTTGCAGAACCACGCCAATCGCTGTTCCATTCCCAGAGGGAACTGCACCAATCGTTGACATCGACGCAGGAATGCTTTTTTCAATCGCACTTTGTGCCGACGGAAACGTTTTTGGTTGGGGAAGAAACCGCAACCAAATCATGATGAATGCAGTCACTGCAACAACTCCAGCACAAAGAATCAACACTCTTGCTCGCGCGACAAGATTTGAATCACCGCATCTTTATAATATTACTCAAATCGCGGCTGGGCACGAACACGTTCTGGCACTTCGTGGTGATGGAACAGTTATCGGTTGGGGAAGAAACAGAAATGGGCAAGTTGCGAACGTTCGCAATCCAGTCGGCGGTCAACCATCTCCAATCTATGGTCCCCCGGGAGGATTAACATGGGATATTCTGGTTCCAAGAGTCATCACGGGCTATGACGCCGAAACAGGCTCTAGATTCCCAACTGACCCAAGAGACAGAGTTGTTCAAGTTATAGGCGGAGGATTCCACTCGCTTGCGCTAACTCAAATGGGACATGTTTATGCTTGGGGAAGAAGTGACCGCGGTCAAATAGGTGACGGCGAATCTCATCTTAATCCAAACGGCACAGTTCGTTCGGCTCAACCAGTTCCGCAAAGGGTCAGCATTCCAGAAGGGTTTTATGCGGTCTATGTTGCTGGAACATCGGCAGACAGCAATGCGGCTATTCTCAACGACGGAAGAGTCATCACTTGGGGAAGAAACCAAGAAGGACAACTCGGAATCGGTATGCCAGCTGGTGACCGTGAATTTGCATTTGAAGCAACACCAGTTTTCGCGCTTAGAACTGTTGGAATGCAACTTGAAAACATCATCTCAATTGGTGTTGGTGAAACTCACATGTCTGCAATTTGCGGAGTTCATGGAGACGTTTTCAGTTGGGGAACTAACTGGGACGGACAACTTGGAAACGCGGGAATCACTCAGTCAGTAACACCTCTTCAAGTAAGGTCTGGTCTCAGAGGAGCGGCTATTGGTGGTTCTCCACCGCATGTTTATGACACTGCTCCACTAACTGGAATCACTGAGCTATCGGGCGGACACTTGTTCACGCTTGCACTGGGCGAGGATGGAGTCGTTCGCGGTTGGGGAAGAAACAACCACGGACAACTTCTCATGCAGCACAGTATTGACCACCCAGTTGCAACAAGACTCGAAGATTTCCGAGTCCTTGACCACAGATTCGGTGGTATTCAAGGCGCATGGGTCAACAACATGAGAGGAAACTTGAGTCCTCTTGAATTCAGAGAGCAAATCGGACAACCAAATTTCCACGCTCTAGGTGGCGTCACATCAATCGCCGCGAGCATGGAAATCGGATTCGCATTCGGACTCGCAGTCCGTGACGGGCATGCCTATGGTTGGGGTGACAACGAAGACGGCTGGCTCGGACACGGTTATGTTGTCAACAGAAGAAGAACGCTTGGCGAAGAGCCGAAAGACAACAACCCTCGCCCAATGTTAACAGGAACTGGCGGAACTCGAGTGAGTGCAACGGCTGTCTCAGCGGGCGCGCGCCACAGCTTGATTCTTCGTCCAACAACTGGTCATGTCTATGCCGCTGGAAACAGAGGTCACGGAAGACTGGGTGTTGCAGATCTCACAACCCATCAAAACTATCCAATTCGTGTTTCTTTTCCATTGACTGCTCCAGCGATGACTCAAATCTATGCAGGAATGTGGAGCAGTTTTTCGATCGATGCAAATGGCTATCTTTGGGGCTGGGGAAGAAACCACACTGGTCAACTTGGTGACAACACCACGACTGACCGCGAAACTCCAGTTCGCATTATGGGGCCAACTCAAAGGTTGACAGCAGGAGAAAGAGTTGTTGAAGTTTCTTCAAGAAGATATCACACTATTGCTCTCACTAGTAACGGAAGAGTTTTCACTTGGGGGCAAGGTTGGAACGGCAGACTTGGACATGGAAACGGAGACCAAATGCTTGTTCCAACTCAAGTCATGGCCACATCGATTAATGACCCTAGCAACAGAGTAATCTCAGTTTCAGCAGGAGATGCTCACACTCTTGTTCTAAGAGAAAATGGCTCAATTATGTCTTGGGGGCAAAACAACAGAGGCCAACTTGGAAGACCAGCAAGTGGTCAACAGCAAAATATTCCCGGGCAAGTGATTCAAATCACAAATGCAACTTCAATTTCAGCAGGAAGTGAAACTAGTGTTGCAATCACTGGCTATGGCACAAATCAAAGAGTCTATTCATGGGGAACGAACAACGCTGGCGCGCTTGGAAGTGGCGGATACCAAATTCGTCCACCAAGAGAAGCAGTTCAGCAAGGCATTGCAACGGATGACGATGTTGTTATCATTGCAAACAGTTCAACCTCAGCGGTTCAAGCAAGAGGTGTTGGAGGAGCCGCATTCTTTAATGTTCAACGTTCTGATGGACTCGTGGCAGGAGACGATGACGGGCTATCTGGAGCAATGATATTCCTAATCGTTTTCTGGGTTCTATTCTTTGTCATCGGTGGCGGATTCTTGGTTCTTTGGTTCTTGGTCACAAAACGCGGATTGGTAATAAGAGTCCCTCTTGTCAACAAAACAATTCAAGCGAACAATAACAACAACAATCGTAACCAAAACAACAGACAACAAACAAGACCAGCGGAGCGAAAACCAACTCAAAGTTCGCCAGCAAGGAAAGCACCACCGAACTATGAGAGAAAACCAGTAAATAAACCAACAGACCGAAAAGACCCACCAAAAAGGTAATCAATAAAAAGACAAAAAAGTTCAAGTAGATTCGCTTGAACTTTTTTGATTTTCAATCGATTGTTACTTTGATTAACAAACCGTTAACTGCATAATGCGCAATTTGCAAAAACTGTTTCATGAGTCGTGACATAAACTTTGTCAAAACGAAGTTGTTGCGTTTAATAGTAATTTCCGACAAAATGGTTGAAAACTTTGATTTTTATTTTTCATCAAAAAATAGTATTAATCGGTCAAATTCAATTTAAGAACAACAAATATTTCGACTTAAAAACAGTTGACTCTTTTTTTGTTTTCATATAAACTGTAGAAATGAAATACAATAGAATACTTCTAAAAATCAGTGGAGAAGCTTTGTCTAATGGCGGAGAGTCTATTGCGCCAGCAATGGTCGAACATGTTGTTTCGCAACTTGTCGAAATCCACAACTCTGGAATTGAAGTCGCAGTCGTTTGCGGTGGTGGGAATTTCTGGCGTGGAAGAGAGGGAAGAGAGATGGACAGAACAACGGCAGATCACATGGGAATGCTTGCAACTGTCATGAACGCACTAGCTCTTCAAGACGCAATCGAAAAGAAAGGAATCCAAACAAGAGTAATGACAGCTTTGAGTATGCCAGCAGTTGCTGAACCTTTCATTTTAAGACGAGCATTGACCCACTTTGAGAAAAAGCGCATTGTTATTTTTGCGTGTGGAACAGGAAACCCCTATTTCACGACAGACTCAGGAGCGGCACTTCGTGCTGCGGAAATAAAAGCAGATGTGCTTTTGATGGCGAAAAACATTGACGCACTCTATTGCTCAGATCCGAAAAAGAATCCAAAAGCAAAAAAGATTGAAAAAGCGACATATATCGAAGTTATCAAAAACAATCTTAATCTTATGGATTTGACTTCTGTCACGATGTGTATGGAAAACAATATTCCAATAATCACATTTGGTTTAAAAGAAGACAAAGCACTGATAAAGGCCGCGAGAGGCGAAAAAGTTGGAACAATAATAACAAACTAATAACTTTCTATTTAAAAAATGAGGAGATTAAAACAAAAATGAATCCACAAGTAAAAGAAGAATTCACAAAATTTGAAGCAAGATTGACAAAAGCAGTTGACCATTATCGTGACGAATTGTTGCAAGTCAGAGCAGGCAGAGCGAATCCAGCAGTTTTGAACAAAATCATGGTTGACTACTGGGGAACAATGACCCCCTTAAGTTCAATGGCGAACATCACTGTTCCAGAGCCAAGGATGCTTGTCATTTCACTATATGACCTCTCAGCACTCAAAGAAGTCTCAAAAGCAATCACGGCATCTGACCTTGGAATCACTCCAATGGACGACGGAAAAGTCATTAGACTCGCATTCCCACCGCTCACTGAAGAGAGAAGAAAAGAAATCCTCAAGCAACTAAAAGCATCGTGTGAAAACACAAAAGTAGTTTTGAGAAACGAGCGCCGTTCTATCATGGACACCCTCAAAGCGTTCAAAAAAGATAACATCATAACAGAAGACGACATCGCAACAAACGAAAAAGAGGTTCAAAAAATTCTTGACAAATTTGTTGAAATCGCTGACAAGCTGTTCAAAGAAAAAGAAGTTGACATTTTGCAAGTTTAATTTTTAATTAGGCTAAAGATTTAAGGGTGGAGTTTTATTAGTTTGGAGTGTGAAGTTAATGATAAGATTAATTTGACCTTAACTCCAAACTCCAAACTCTACTCTTCACTCTAAAATATGAAAGATTTAAAGAAAGCGTCACCCTCTCAAATAAACCATATTGCTTTCATCATGGACGGCAACGGCAGATGGGCAAAGCAAAGACTCATGCCTCGTTTAATGGGACACAAAAAAGGTGTTGAGACACTTAAAAAGGTGACAGAAGCCGTATTTGAGCGTGGAATTCGTCATGTTTCGGTCTATGCTTTTTCGTCTGAAAACAAAGAAAGGCCAGTTGAGGAAGTCAAAAATTTGGTATCGCTTGTCAAAGAGTATTTGAAAAGGGAATTGAAAAATTTTGTCAAAAATGAAATTCGTCTTGAATTTATGGGCGCAATTGACTATTTCCCAAAAGACGCTCAAGAAATAATTAATGACAGCATTGAAAAAACCGCACATTTTTCAGAAAAGGTTTTGAACATCGCACTCAACTATGGAGCGCAAGATGAAATAGTCCGCGCGGTGAATCTCGCAAAATCAACCACTCACGACATCACAAAGGAAGAGTTTGCCTCCTTTCTCTACACAAAAAATTTGCCTCCGCCTGACCTAATCGTTCGAACTGGTGGAGACAAAAGACTATCAAACTTCATGCTGTTTCAAGCAGCGTATGCAGAGCTATTTTTTCTAAACACTCTTTGGCCAGATTTCAATGAAAACGAACTTGATGACATCTTGAGCGAATTCGGGAATCGACAACGAAGATTTGGGAAAGTTTAATTTAAAGTGAATTGAATATTAGAAGTTGAAAATTGAAGCCAAGCCCACTTGACAAGGGTCTTCGACCCTCTTGACGGAGAGTGCAAATATACGCAGAACCCGACAGAGCAGTCGAAGACTGTTGACAAGGGTTTTCAGCCCATTTGTGAGAGATTTCTTTTACTAAAAATTCTCCGACAAATGCATCAAAGATGCTTGACAAGGGTCTTCGACCCTCTTGACGCTGAATGCGAGTGCAAGCAGAACCCGACAAGCCAGTCGAAGACTGTTGACAAGGGTCTTCGACCCTCTTGGCGCTGAACGCAAACACAAGTCAGAATCCGACAGTGCAGCAAAAAACTGTTGACAATACTATTGGCTAACAAACTATGAAAACAAGAGCATTAACAGGAGCAATCATCATCGCGGTCTATGTCGCGGTCATCATGCTGGTAGTATTCGTCAGTAGATTCTTTTTTGATGCGTTCATTCTCCTTTTGATGATAACGGCTGGCTTTGAAATGGCGAGGGCTCTATCAAAAGTCGACATGAGACCGTTATATCTCTTCATTATTTTGAATGTTGTTCTTGGCTATTCAACATTTTTTCTTTTAGGTTTTTTTAATATAGTTAATGAAATTAGTATCTTTTTTGTCATCACCGTTTTGAATGTTTTGGTGGTTCTTATCTACTCAAAATTTTCGAAAAAAACAGAACGCTCGACTATTCTCGGCACTATATTCGTTCTAATCTATCCACAAGCCGCGTTAATTTTTGTTCTAGGGCTTAGCTATCTTGGAATATATGGCGATTATCGCTTCTATATTGCAGCCATTTTATTGTTCTTTTTGGTCTCAACCCTCTCCGACACTTTTGCTTATCTGGTTGGCTCAACATTCCGCGGACCAAAACTTGTTCCTCAAATAAGTCCGAAAAAAACTGTCTCTGGTTTCTTCGGTGGAATTCTCGGCGGATTAATCGCTGGAACAATTGTCATGTTGTTTTCGCAATTTGGTGTTCTTGAAACACCAGTAATATCCCACAGTCTTGGTCTTAATATTATGCACTATCTAGTCATCGGTGGCGTTGGTTCATTATGTGTTCAATTAGGGGACCTTGTTGCGTCTTATGTCAAGAGAAAATTTGAAATCAAGGATTTCTCATCACTATTGCCGGGGCATGGAGGAATTATTGACCGCATTGACGGAATGATGCTTGGCGGGATTTTTATCTATATTTATTTCATGATACTTTTGTTTTAATTCAGAATGCGGAATAAAGGTTGAGCTATTTCTAATAATTTTGACAGCTATTTTGCATTCTTTGTTCGTCATTTGTTTTTTGTATGAAGAATGTTGTAATTCTCGGCTCAACTGGTTCTATTGGAACATCAGTGTTGAATATTATTAGAAGAAACCCCGACAAATTTAAGGTTGTCGGGCTTGTTTCTAATGTGAACTATGATTTGCTTCATGCTCAAGCAAAAGAGTTTAGTCCCGAATTTGTCGGGCTTTGTTCAGAAAAACATGCGATTGAAGCAGAGAAAAAACATGGAAAATTTTTGACGGAAGTCGGTGAAAAAGCAAGTATTATTGCGTCATCGCTCAAATCCGCAGACACAGTTGTTTGTGCGATAGTCGGTGTTGCAGGAATGCAAAGTGTCTATTCCGCGGTCAAAGAAAGAAAACAAATTCTCCTTGCGAACAAAGAATCTCTCGTTTCTGGTGGCGAAATAATAATGAATCTTGCTCACAAAAACGATGTCGAAATCATTCCTCTCGACAGTGAGCATAGCGCGATTTGGCAGTGCCTAGCGGGTGGGGGACGAGAGAGGAGCGTTATCAATGGAGCAATACCTCTCTCGGTCGACAAAATTATTTTGACTGCAAGTGGAGGAGCGTTCTTTGAAAAGTCAAAAGACGAACTCAAAAAAGTGACTATCAAAGACGCAACAACCCACCCGAATTGGAGCATGGGCAAAAAGATAACAGTCGATTCTTCAACATTGATGAACAAAGGACTCGAAATCATTGAAGCAAGATGGCTCTTTAACACTCTTAATATTGATTATGTCATTCATCGTGAGAGTATAATTCACGGACTAGTTGAATATTCAGACGGCACCCAAATCGCGTGCTTATATCCTCCTAACATGGAGTATCCAATTTCAACCGCACTATTCCATCCTCAAAGAGAAGAAACCCCAAACTCACAATTTAAATTCGACAAAACCCTGTCATTCTTGCCACCCGATGAAGAAACTTTTATCTTGCCAAAACTTGCGAAAGAATGCATGAAAGAAGGCGGAACAATCTCAACAGTTCTCAATTCCGTGAATGAAGCTGCGGTCGAATTGTTCTTAAATGGAAAAATTGGTTTCCTAGATATTCAAAAAATTGTTTCAAATGCAGTTAATTTGGCAACAAATGAAAAGGTGAATTCAATCGAACAACTTCTCAATATTCACAACTACTGGTTTAACAAAACAATGAATAGCGTTTAACTCATAACGAATGATATTTTTTAAAATCAAAATCAGTTCAAACAATCACTATGCATGATGTGCTAAGCATTGTGCGTTGAAAAAAATTATGTTTTTATATATTCTTCTTGCACTTGTAATACTTTTATCCATGATAGCAATTCATGAACTTGGCCACTATGTTGTGGGCAGAATTTTTGGTTTCAAAATCAACGAATTTGCGATCGGCATGGGTCCCGCACTGCTTCGAAAAAGAATGAAAAATGGAGAACATTTTTCCATTCGTGTTTTGCCTCTTGGAGGGTTTTGTTCGTTCTATGATGGGGAAGAAGAGGGAAGAGAAGAAGAAAAAGAACTCATAAAGCCAGTTGATCCATTTGAAAACAGAAACGAGGAAAAAAACATTTCAGCACATTCACACTCAAATGTGACAACATCTTCACTCTCCACTTCTCACTCTCCATTATCTCAAAAAACTCCTCTCAAATTCAATGAACACAAGCCCTACAAACGAATTCTCGTTTTGCTCGGAGGAGCCGTGTTCAATTTTCTCTCAGCAATAGTTTTTTCTTTCATTTTTATTCTTGTCATCGGTTCTCAAACAATGTCGGTCTATAGTCTTATGGAAAACCAAGACGGAGTTTATTTCAATGAAAATCTTCGAGCAGGAGACAGAATCGTTGCCGTTGACGGAAGAAGAATAAACATGCTTAACACTTTTCATTCAAGAGTCGGAAGAATTGACCTCGGAGATGAAATGATTTTCACTGTTGTTCGTGAGGGCTATGAGCAAGATGTTCTTGTCACTGTTCGAAATATTCAAACTTTCAACAGCGAGGGTGAACTAATCCACGAATTCAATGGGTTTGGCTTTAATCCTCAAGCAGGTTCTGAAAGAGTTGGTTTTTTTAGGGCACTACTCTACAGCGTTCCGTTCACTTTTCAAATTTCATGGCAAATATTAGTCGTCTTGGGTAATTTGATAACTGGTCAACTTCCAGTAACTGCACTATCTGGTCCAGTTGGAATCGTCAGTGGAATTGCGATGACTGCAGCGGACAACAATGCGAGAGACCTCTTGATGTTGCTTCCGTTCATTGCATCAAACCTTGCAATCGTCAATCTTTTGCCACTCCCAGCCCTTGACGGTTCAAAAATAATTTTCACAGGCATTGAATGGGCAAGAAAAAAACCAATGAAGAAAAAAGTCGAAACTATTATTCACCTAGTCGGAATAGTTGCACTACTAGGATTAATGCTGATTTTGACCTTTTTTGATGTCGCAAGATTACTTTGATGAAAGGGGTGGACATATCCGTCCCTTTTTCAATACCAACACACCTATAAATTATTTCTAATAAAACTTTAATGAAAAAATTCTTGACAAGAGTAACAATAATGTGTTATGATGAAATCACAATCAAGTGAGGAATCAATTATGAAATGTAGAAAATGCGGATTTGAGCTGCCCAAAGGGAATTCTTTTTGTGTCGCTTGCGGAACATCAGCCCAAAGTCAACCACCGCCACAACAACAGGGACAAACTCCGCATCAACATGGCGGACATCAACACAGCCAAAGGTACGGTGGTCAGCCACAGCACTATCAACCTCCACCACAACAGCATCATCATGGTGGACAGCAGCCGTATCATCAAAATCAACCTCATCAACAATATCAGCCATATCACCAACCTCCACCACAAAATCATTATCAGCAACAGCAACAACAAAATCCGAAGCGACCAAAGCGTTCGGGTAAGTGGACGCCGATGATGATTACTGGTTTTGTTCTTTCAGTCGTTGCTTGCGCTCTTGCTGTTTGGTTTTGGTGGAGCATTTCTTGGTTCGGTCTTGTCATGAGCATTTCGACGTTAGGTCTTGGAATCGCTGGATTAATAATAGGTTTAAAAAACAAGAGAGAAGGCAATCATCCTATCATAGTTGTGTCAATAATTCTCGGAGCAGTCGCTATTGGGCTTGGTGCAATCGGAGTTGTCTATATGGCTTCATGCATGGCGTGCGTGGGCGTCGCATCGGGATGTGTTTTCATCTAGAAGAGAAAAAATTAAATTGATTTTCAAAAAGTCACTATAGTCAAAAAATAAAACAAAGAGAAGGAGAATAGTTTTATGAATTGTAATAAATGCGGATATGCATTGCAAAGTGGAGCAGGATTTTGCTTGATTTGTGGAACAGCAACAGCACAAGAGCAAACAGTTGTTCCTGTTCAAGTTATCCAGCCAGTCTACTCAGCACCACAACCTCAACAACAAGAGCAGCAATTTCAACAACCTCAACAACTTCAACCTCAGCAACAACAATTTCAACCGCAACCCCAGCAACAGCCAGTGCAAAAGAGAAAATGGAGTGGAGGAACAGCCACGGGGCTTGTTCTTGGAATAATTGGTATTGTTGTCGGATTTTTCAGTTGGCCACTGCTTGGAGAAAGAAGTTGGTTCGGAGTTATTTTTAGCGTAATCGCTGTGACATTTGGACTAATCGCGCTCATTTGCGGAATCAGTGGACTAAGAAAAAAAACAATCGGCGCAGGTGGCGGAATGGCAACTGGAATCATAGCCCTTTGCTTTGGATTTCTTGGGATGATGATTTTTCTGTCATGCAATTTGAATTGGACTTTCTAGTCTGATTTTAACCTTCAATTTTAACAAAAAACAAATTTAATTAGGGTATTTTGATTCAAGAAATACCCAAACTATCATAGTGGGTTTTACAACAAAGTTCCCAATCTTGAAAAAAACAAGTAACTAATGAAAGAATATTTTTCACACAGTTCTTGTGACAAGAGCGTCGTGGACGCAAAGGAGAAAAAAATTATGACATGTAATAAATGTGGAAGCAACATGCTTCCAGAAGCGAATTTTTGCCTAGCATGTGGAACGGCTAAACCAGCTCCACAACCAGTGCAAACACCACCAGCGCAACACCAACCGCCAGTGCAATCTCAACCAATGCATCAAGTGCCACCAGTGCAATCTCAACAACAATTTCAACAAACACCACCACCACCACCACAAGGGCAGTGGGGCAACAACAACCAAAGCAACCAATTTGGAACAATGGGATTCGCTGGACAGCAACAAAATGCTCAACAACAACATCAAGGACAACAACAGCCCCATTATTACAACACTCAAACAAATCAATTTGCAAACCAAGCACCACACAATCTTCAAAAAAAACCAAAAAGAAAAGTCAACCCAACGGGAATGATTTTGGGAATTATTTCATTGGTTTTTTGGCTAGTTGCAATAATATATGCATGGCTTCCAGTTGGCTCAATAGTCGGAATTGTTTTCAGCGTTATCACTCTTGCTCTTGCAATCCCTGCTAAGGCAGTTGGAAAAAGCGGACTAAGGAACAATGTTATAATGGCAAAACCGGGCAACATACTAGGAACAATAGGCATTGTGCTTGGAATAGTGTCATTAGTTGCAAGTGTAATCATGACAATAGTGTGGTTCACAATTCTTCTATACTAATAAAATTAACAAAAAAACAAAAACACCTCGTTGGATTAACGAGGTGTTTTTGTTGTGAATTATATTAGCAAATAGAAGCTTGCAGTAGCTCATTTTGCAGGTTAAGGTTTATCGATTTTCAAAACCAATAGCTGGGTTCGGGAGGCGGTGTTCGTTGTTTTTAAATGTTGAAACTCTCTTTTTAGTCGCATCGTTTGTGTGTTTTTGAACCACAAAACAGTCTTTAAGAGTTTTCAACCCTTTTGATGGAGACTGCTTTATTAGAACTTCTCCGACAGAGGAGTTGGAGACCCTTGTCAACTGTTTTCAACAGTTTTGTTGGAAACTGCTACTACATGGAACAATCTCAACAAAAACATCGAAAATCCTTGACAAGGGTCTTCGACCCGTTTGACGGAAAGTGCAAATGCACGCAGAACCCGACAGAGCAGTCGAAGACTGTTGACAAGGGCTTTCAGCTCATTTGTGAGAGATTGCCGTTACTAAAAATTCTTCGACAAATGCATCGAAAATCCTTGACAAGGGTCTTCGACCCTCTTGACGGAGAGTGCCAAATATACGCAGAACCCGACAAAGCAGTCGAAAACTGTTGACAAGGGCTTTCAGCCCTTCTGTGAGAGATTATTTTTACTAAAAATTCTCCGACAAAGGCATCAAAGATGCTTGAAAAGGGTATTCAACCCGTTTGACGCTGAATGCGAATACAAGCAGAATCCGATAAAGCACTCGAAGACTGTTGACAAGCTTTGATTCAAGAAATAATGAGATTTATTTTTCCTACAACAAAACTCTCGTTTCTAACGCTCTTGATAATGTTGCTTCATCAGCATATTCAATGTCGCTTCCCATTGAAATTCCTTGAGCAAGTCTCGTAACTTTTATGCCTTGTGGTTTGATTAACTTTGCAATATACATCGCTGTCGCTTCACCCTCAATGTCGGGGTTCGTTGCAATAATCACTTCGCTAACATCGCCGTAAAGCCTTTCCAACAATTCCTTAATACGAAGTTCTTCTGGGCCTCTCCCCTCAAGAGGGGACAAGACTCCATGCAAAACATGATAAGAAGTTCTCAAATGAGTCTTCTCAATCGCCACTATATCTTTTGGATATGCAACAACAGTGATAATGTCGCTCTCTCTCTTTGAGCAAATATCACAAACCGTGACATCAGTGAAATTTCCACAAACAGAACAAAATTTGACATTTTCTCTGACTTCTCGGACAGCACTCAAAAATTCTTCAATCTCATCATCGCTCATTGAAATAATCGAAAAAGCATACCTCTCAGCAGTTTTTTGACCAACGCTAGGAAGCTTTCGAAAACGATTAATTAATTTTTTGATTGAATTAGTCATCTTTTGATATTGAATATGTGATGATGAAGTATCTTTAACAAAACATATTCCTATTCAATTAATTAAAACAGTCCGCCAAGTGGTGAAGTTTCTTTCTCAAGTTCTTCCGCTCTTTCAAATGCGTCGTTATATGCAGCGACAATAAGATCTTCGAGCATTTCAATGTCATCAGTGTCAACTGCATTTTTATTAATTGCAATACCGAGCATTTTCTTTTTTCCCGAAATGGTCACTCGAACCATTCCGCCACCAGAGATACCCTCAACTTCTGTGTTTGCGAGTTCCTCTTGTGCTTTCATTGCTTCTTCTTGCAACTTTTGTGCTTGCTTCATCATTTGCTGCATATTCATGCCGCCACCAAATCCACCAAATTTCATGTTTTTAATCTCCTTTTTTAAAGTGTAAAAATGAAAGTTAAAAGGGAAAAAGTATTGTTAAAAGCTGTTTTTAATAATTTGATAACACGTTTCACCTTTCACTTAAATATTTTTTATTTGTAGTTAATATTAATCTTGACTCCATCTGCCATTTCTTTCAACCTATAAATTTCCTTGTCCATGTCAATTATGTCCATTTTTACTTTTTCAACTCTTAGTCTAAAGGGAAAATTTAATGTTTTGAGTGCGTCATTGATTTTGTGATGAACGTTTGGATCGTTCAAAAGCATGAAATCTTCATCACACACTCTTGCAATCAATTCATCACCATCAGAAAATATATTTTTTCCTTTTCCCAAAACAATGTTATATGATTGCATGTCATTGTTTCGCCTAAAATATGTTATCAACTTCCCCCAAATATCTAGCGGAGAAGAAGTGGTTAGCGAAAAAGAAGACGGGTTATTAAATGATGATTCCTTTGAGGTCGGAGCATTAACTTGTTCAAAATTCTGAGTTCTAAATTTCTCATTCTGAATTATCAAAGGAGGTGGTTCAAGCCCAAAATCCTCATCAACAACAAGTGGAGGGGGAGAATCATTCTTCACAACAATATCCGCAACCTCAATCAGTTTATTTTTTTTTTCAACCTCAATTTTCGTTTCAACTATGTTTTTTTTTTCGATAGTCTCAACTGGCATCGTTAATGCACATGCTTTGATGATCGCCGCTTGCAAAACAATTTTTGGATTAACAGCATATCTCAAATCGCTGTCAATTGTGGAAAAAATTGCGATGAGTTCGACAAGCAATCCTTTCCCATGCTCTTTTGATTTATTCACAAAGTAGTCTAAATGTTCCCGAGTTCCTTTGATAAGTGTTGTTCCCAATGTCTTTGTGACCAACAAATCCCTAGCATGATAGACAAGTTCTTTCGCAAGAAAGGCCATGCTTTTTCCCTCGAATTCCAGCTCATGCGTGATGCGAAGAGCATTTCCTATGTCTCCGCTTGCAATGCATTCAAACAATTCAAAAATCTTTTTTTTGTCAACCGCGCCAAGAACTTCCAAAACATTTTGAGTCGTCAAAGTTCCATCGGAGAAGCCGAGGCAAGTGTCAAGAAGGCTAATGCTATCGCGCACGCTCCCTTCTGCCAAACTTGCAATATAGTCAATTGCGTCCTCTTCAAACGCTTTATTTTCTTTTTTTAAAATGCCAGCCAAATGGTTTTTCAAGTTTTCACGAGACACAAGATGAAAGTCAAATCGCATGCAACGCGACAGGATTGTGGCAGGCAACTTGTGAACCTCGGTTGTGCCCAAGATAAAAATAACATGCTGTGGTGGCTCTTCAAGCGTTTTAAGAAGGGCATTGAAGGCAGAATCAGTCAGCATGTGAACCTCGTCTATGATATAGACTTTATATTTTGATGAAACAGGAGCAAAATTTATTGTGTCGCGAAGCGCTCGAACTTCGTCAACTTTGTTGTTCGATGCAGCGTCAATTTCCAAAATATCAGCATGAACATTCGATTTCAAAAGAGAACAGGTTTCGCATTCATAACAAGGGCTTCCGTTTTTTGGGGTGAGGCAATTGACCGCGGATGCGAAAATTCTAGCACTTGTTGTTTTTCCAGTTCCGCGCGAGCCTGTGAACAAATAAGCATGACGAATTTTCCCACTCTTGATTTGGTTGGTAAGAGTGGTTGTGATGTGGCTTTGCCCAATTAATTCTTCAAAAGTTGAGGGACGATATTTTCTGTAGAGTGAAACCATGTTTTAAACAATTTTTAACGCATAATGCATAACGCATAATGGTTGCCAAATTAATATTAAACAATCATTATGCATTATGCGTTAAACGTTGTGCATTAACTAGATAACTAGCCAGCTGATTTTTTTGTTGATTATCATGTCGATAAGACCAATAATCCAAAAGACGAACCCAAAGAAAATATTGAGTATGCCTGTGATGATTGCTCCACGCGTAAATCTCTCAATAACACCGCAAACCCAACCTGTGATTGGAATGATTGCTAGTATTAGTGAAACAATGAACGAAGCTTTCAAAAACTCATATCCTTGACTTTTAGCCATGTTTTTGTCCTCCTTCTCTGACACAAATTGATGTGCCAAAATATTTCATTTGTTAAAATGTGTGTCCACAATATTAAACATTTAAATAAGTATAACATATAACAAAAAAAAAGTCAAAAAAAAATTAATAAAAAAATTTAAAAAATTTACACAAAAACTGTTGCATTATATTTTTAGTTTTGGTATAATAATCTGGTTGTGTTTGAGATTTGAAAATTGCAACACCTCATGGCGGCGTAGCTCAGTTGGCTAGAGTACTCGGTTCATACCCGATTGGTCACTGGTTCGAATCCAGTCGCCGCTACCAAAAAATTAAAAAGAAAGAAGGGTTCAATTGAGAAATTGAATCCTTTTTTTTGATATTACATAAAATTTGCTATAACATAAAAGGGGATTTCTCAATGCTTTACTTACTAGATAAGTGTGAAAATGAAATTGAAATGAAAGAGGACAACGAGCTTTTGCGCAAGGATATGGAAATTCTTGGGCAGATGCTTATGCGAGCGATTCGAGATGTGGAAGGAGAAGAAAGTTTTGGTCTTATTGAAAAAACACACAAATTATTATTATCTCAAAATGGCAGTTCTGACATAAAAACAATGTTACGCAGTCTAACAGACTCTCAAATGAGAAAAGTAATCTACACCGCTGCATGCTTTTCAATGATCTATAATGTTGCGGAAGATTATCACCACATGAGAAGATGGCGAAAGCGCAGAATTGACGGAAACACCATTGATGATGGAAATATCAAAAAAAGTGTTGGGTTTGCAAAAGAACAAGGAATGAACGATAGGCAAATTGAGGAGTTCTTTTCAAGTGCTTATATCGCACCAGTTTTGACTGCCCATCCAACGGAGGTGCAAAGACGAACAACTCTCTCAATAACAAAAAACATATCCTCACTACTTCACAAACGAGATAGCGTTGCGGAAACCATTGAGGAATTTGAAGAAATTGAAACTGAGCTTCAAGCTCAAATTCTAACTCTCTGGAGTTCTCGTGTCATGAGACTTGTTAAATTGACAGTCCAAGACGAGGTGACTGGTTTTCTGCGTTTTTTTGAAAAAACTTTCTTTGATGCTGTCCCAGAACTATATTCAAATTTGGAAAAAGAAATTCAAGTTAAAGAGGAGAGACTGAAGCCATTTTTTCAAATAGCAAGTTGGATTGGAGGAGACAGAGACGGAAATCCGTTTGTTGATGCCCAAACTCTAAAAGACACACTATTTCGTCATGCAGAAAGCGCGCTGGGTTTTTATATTCGTGAGGTGGGACTTTTGCATCGAGAGTTGTCGATGTCATCGTTGAAACTAACAAGCGACATTTCCAAAAACATGCAAAAGCTTGTTGATGCATCTCCAGATAAATCAGCGCAACATTCTGACGAAGTCTACAGGCTTGCAACAGCAACCATTCAAGCAAGATTGGTCGCAACAAACAGGCATCTACTCAAAATAGAGCCATGCATTACCTGCGCTTCCTATATTCAAAATGCATCATTATCCCACTACACCCATGATGAATTTTTGCTTGATTTGAAAGCGGTTGAAGAGTCTCTTTCTGGTCAAGGACTTGAACTGATTGCAAAAGGGAGGCTCAGAAAGCTGATTTACGCAGCGTGTTCTTTCGGCTGGACACTTGCTCCATTAGACATAAGACAGAATTCATCAGTGCATGAAGTTGTTATCGCGGAGCTTTTAAAGAATGTCGACAAGAACATTAACTATCTCACTCTTTGCGAAAAAGAAAGAGTGAAAGTTTTAAAAAGCGAACTAAATTCATCAAGGTCACTAAGGTCAAAGCACAACAAATATAGCAAAGAAACTAAAAAGGAATTGGATATTTTTGATGTCACATACGACTCCCAGAATCTTTATGAAAAAAATTGTGTTCGCACAACAATCATCTCAATGACGAATGGCTTGTCAGACATATTGGAAGTTGCAGTTCTTTTAAAAGAGTCGGGAATCTTAAGAATTAATGAAAAAGAATTGGATATCAATATCGTTCCTTTGTTTGAAAAGATTGAAGACTTGAGAGCCGCTCCACAGATTATGGATGAACTCTTGTCTTTGCCTTTCTATCAAGAGCTTTTAAAATGTCGTGGCAATATCCAAGAAATAATGCTCGGATATTCAGACAGTAACAAGGACGGGGGGTATGTGACATCGCGCTTTGAATTGTATAACGCAGAAATTGCATTGGTTGAAGTTTTTAAAAAACATGGAATCAAATTGCGCATTTTTCATGGGTGTGGAGGTTCTGTGGGTAGGGGCGGAGGACCTAGTTATCAAGCAATTTTAGCTCAACCAACAGGTGCCGTGGCTGGACAACTTCGCATAACAGAGCAAGGTGAAGTTATTGCAGCAAAATATAGCGACCCAAAGGTTGGAAGAAGAAACCTAGAAGTTCTACTTGCCGCGACCCTTGCAACATCAGTCAAGCCACCAAGAAAAACAGAGCAAGACGAAATCTTTTTAAAGGTTTTTAAAGAGTTGTCGAATAGCGCATTTGCAGAATATCGCAATCTTGTCCATGAAACCAAAGGTTTCAGTGAATATTTTTCACAATCAACTATCATCAGTGAAATCGCGGGTCTAAATATTGGCTCACGTCCAACATCGCGCACTCAAAAGCACACAATTGAGGACTTGCGCGCAATTCCATGGGTTTTTTCATGGTCTCAATGTCGAGTCATGCTTCCGGGATTCTATGGCTTTGGATCAGCTGTTGAAAAGTTTTTCAAAAAACATGGAGATGAAAATGGCGCAAAAACGCTTAATCAAATGCTTAAAGAATTTCCTGTTTTTGGAGTGCTTTTGTCTAATATGGAAATGGCACTCGCTAAAGCAGATATGAATGTTGCAAAAGAGTATTCTGAGCTTGTGACAAACAAGGCAACACGAGAGTTGATTTTTTCCAAAATAAAGAATGAATATGAAAAATCATGCAAATACCTTCTTGAAATAACCAATCAAAAATACCTTCTTGAAAACAATCCAACGTTAAAAAATGTTATTGATTCCAGAATCCCATCACTTGATCCACTAAACCATGTTCAAATTGAAATGCTCCAAAGAAGTCGACGGGAAAGTGAAAACGAAAGAACAAAACGAGTTCTGCATATTTCAATAAACGCAATAGCATCAATTTTAAGAAATAGCGGTTAATTCAATGTCAAAAAAACTTTAAAATATTAGAAAATACACCCTAAAAACACTTGCAAAAAAAAAAACAACATGATAGAATAGGATTCGGTTTGTGATTGCAAATCAGTCCAAGGCCCTGTGGTCAAGCGGTCAAGACACCGCCCTTTCACGGCGGTAACCCGGGTTCGATTCCCGGCAGGGTCACCACAGAATAGCGAGAACAGCGAAAAGCGTTGTTCTCGCTTTCTATTTTAAAGAGAGTTTCATTGTTGGCCAATCCCACGAAGTGGGTCACCACGAATTTGCAAGGATAGCGAAAATTGCTATCCTTCTTTTCATTATTAGAGAAAGTTTTGTCGTTGGCTAAACCCACGAAGTGGGTCACCACGAATTTGTAAGGATAGCGAAAAATGCTGCCCTTCTTTTCATTTTGAGAGAAGATTTTGTTGTTAGCTAAGCCCACGAAGTGGGTCGCGGTGAAATTGTGAGAACAGCGCAATCCGCTGTTCTCTTTTTTCATTTTTTTAGATGGAAAGGGATGGAAAACACATGGAATGGAAAGAAAAAATAGAACGACTATGCTTTGTTAGAATAGTCGTTCTATTTTTTCTTTTTCATTACTTCCAGTTGTCTAGTGCGTTTTGTTTTTCAAAAAGATAGCTATCAACTGCTTGTTTTGCATCGCCTAGGTCTTTTTGAAATTCGCCCATTTTGCTCACGACTTGTGCTTGCTTTAAAGGATCATTTTGAGCATCTTTCATTTCCCGAGCAATATTCATTAGTTCGTTTGCAGGCTTGTTTACTTTTTGTTTTGCATTATTTCTCAATCCCAGAAGGTGTGCAAGTTGTTTTTTTGTTGAATTCTTTTTCGCCGCAAAAATTATGACCAAGACAGTCAAAAAAATGACAGCAATGGCGACAGCGAGCCAAATAATCCAGTTATCAAATGTTCCAATGCTTGGCGCATTAATCGCTTCCCATGTCGCAACAAATGTCAGCATATTGTGACCATTATTAGATGTTTCGCTTTGAAGTGCCCATGCTGAAAACGCTCTTCCATCTGGAGATGTTGGAGCAGGTGGTGGGGAAGTGCTGTCAAGAAGTCCGTTCGCAACTTCAGTTTCTCCAACAAGAAAACGAGCATATGTCGGCATTGCTCCCGCCGGACCTTGAATGCCTTGCGGACCTTGCTGTCCCGTTGGACCTTGAGGTCCTTGCATTCCAGTCGGGCCTTGAGGACCAATTGGGCCAATTGGTCCTTGTTCTCCACGTTCGCCCTTCTCGCCATCTTCACCATCCTTTCCATCTTCACCATCTTCACCCTTTTCACCTTGCAACCCTCTCTCTCCTTGTTCACCCTTTTCTCCGTCTATTCCGTCTCTGCCATCAATACCATCTTTACCGTCTACTCCATCAATACCATCCCTACCATCTTTACCGTCCAACCCATCAATACCATCCGCTCCTCTCTCTCCTTGTTCACCTTTTTCTCCATCAATTCCGTCTCTGCCATCAATACCATCTATTCCATCCAATCCATCAACACCAGCTTCTCCTTTTTCACCTCGTTCACCAGTTTCTCCCTTTTCACCTCGCTCTCCACGTTCCCCCTGTTCTCCCTGCGCTCTCACACCCGTGTTTTCGCCATTAATGTGCCAGTAACCATCGACTATTTTAATAGGGAAGTCAATCGGTGGTTCAACAGGTGGCTCATATGGAGGATTAACAATCTCATTGTCAAGAGGTGTTTTTTTAAACAAATATTCATGATTTGCGCTCGTACCGCCATATTCAAAATATGTCACGACTCGAAGATTATCATCATTGTCCATCGAAATGTTCAAGGACACTTCTTCACCGAATTGAGGTCCAACATAACCCAGCCCATTCAAAAGTCCAAACAAATAGTCATCCTTTAATTGAACCTTGCCATTCTCAATTTCGCCAGAAATGCTTCTGGAAAAAACAATAGACTCATCAATATTTGAAATACCAACTGGCTCAAAATTAATGAATTGTGAAACAACAATATGGTAGTTTTCATTAAACATCACTCTAATTGAAGCGTCAAGAATTAATCCGTTCCCAAAGTCTATTTCGCCATGAGTCAACAATTGTCCAATCAAGCTACTTCCATTTCCAGTTGTCAAAAGAATGTCAATCTCCATTTCTTCGCCATTCAAAAAATTAACCATGTTCAAAATTCTTCCAACAACAACAATTTTTTCAGTCCAAAAATAATTAGGCGCCCCCCATGCTTCATGGCACGGGTCAAAAACAACAAGAGTGACAATGTCATCAGATATTAAGACATTGACCGCCAAATTAGGATCAGCAATAGTGCCATAGGCAGTTGGTTCTGGATTTGAAAGCATTCCATTTGCCATCCAAACTCCACCAAGTTCGCCGTTGTCAGTTTTGCTTGAAATAGAGATATGTGTCCCATTTGCAAAAACACTAACGTAAAAAAGTCCGATATGTTCGTCCGAAATCGTATTTGGTTCGCGACTCAACAAAACATAATTTCCATCAATCAAATCACCATCCACAAAAACTCCATGAGTTTGAGCGGAAACGGAAACAAAATAGTTCGGCAAAAAAACTAACCAACTCAAAACAACCGCTATCAAAAACAGTGAAATGAACGCAATTCCCAATGATTTCAATTTCGTGTGTCTACTTTTCATGCCATTAGTATGCACACTTGTTTTAATTTTATTAGCAAACAAAAAATTTCAAAAACACTTGACTATTCGTCCTTTTTCATAATATAATAATATCGTGCAAAAATCATTCTCGGTTTAATTGGCTAATATTGAGTTTTATTTTTTTGCTACTATGTCAATAATGACAGTAGAAACAAAATTGATATCTCGCAATTAAAATTTTTTTATTTTTTGCAACGAAACATGGTTTCATGTTGTGTTGATAGTAGAAGGAGATGAGAGAAACCTTCCTAAAAGAAACAATGGATAAGTTCGGCGACATGGTTCTAAGAGTCGCCACTTCCGTCTGCGGAAATAAGGGTGACGCAGAGGATGTCTTTTCTGATGTCTTTTTCGCTCTTTGGAGATTGAACAAACAATATTCCTCGGATGAGCATCTCAAAGCATGGCTAATCAGAGTCTCAGTCAACAAAGCAAAAAATGTTCGAAAAAGCGCTTACAATCGCCACAAAGCTGTTCTTCATGAAAATATTTTTGCCGAGGATAACTCTTTTGAAAACAGTCTTGATGTCCAAAATGCTCTCGAAAAATTGAAGCCAAGAGACAGAGCAGTTGTCTATCTCCACTATTACGAAGGCTATTCTTATCAAGAAATCTCAAAAATAATTGGATTGAAAGAAGGAAGTGTTCGAAGTGTTGCAAAGAGGGCGAGGGAAGAAATGAAAGAGCTTTTGATTTAGTGGCATTGAATTTTAAAATTTGACTAAGAAAAACAGCCAAAATCAGTCTAAGACTGCTTCACAATAATTAAGTATTATGCACTGAAATTGTGCATTGGAAAAAGGAGAAACCATGAAAAAACTACTGACAATCATTCTAATAATCGTATCATTAGTGATGTTCACAGCTTGCTTTGATGGAATATTTGGGCATAGCCTTAACGTTTCAGCGGGTGGCGGAAATCATCATGCAACTTGCAGGGTCTATGGCTGTGAGGATTGTGCTTTCAACATGAAAGGGCAACAAAGACCAAGCAACAACCCCACATGCAGAGTCTATAATTGTATTGATTGTAAATTCAACACCCACCACAATGGAAGCAACAACATTTTCACAAGAAACACCCAAAGAAATACAAGAAACTGTCTCTTGGGTCAAGGAATAATGTGCCTTGTCTATAACTGCCCAACATGCACACCACCTCAAAACAATGGTTACCAAAAAATCACATGTCTTGTCTATAATTGCCCAACATGTTAATAGAACAGAAATCACAGTGAAGATACTTCATTTAAAAATCAAAAATTTAACAATCATTGTGCATTGAAAAATGTGCATTGTAAATTGGAAAAGGAGCGACCAAAATGTCAAAACTCAAAAATCATTTTGATGATATCAAAGCAACCGATGAGTTGAAACAAAAGGTTTCAAGCAAAGCAACAAGGGCTGAAAAAGAAACAGTCCCAGTTTTGGATTACGCATTGGCATCAAACTCAAACAGAAATGGAACTCGTTCTCAAAACTTTTCAACTTTAAAAAATCGCAACCTAATTATTATCATATCTCTGGTGATGGCGACGATTCTCATTCTCGGAATCATTGCTCCTTTCGTCACGTTTAATGCGCTTTTAAACGACTCTCCAGACTTCAATCGTGCAAGACAAATTCAAAATTCAGCGCATTTGCAACAAGTTTTAAATTTCCAACCTCGTGACTTTGACTTTAATTTTTCAGGTGGTTGTTCATCAGATTTTCCAACAAATGACAGGGACAATGGTGGCGGTAATTACACAACAGACGGAGCAGGAAGGCCGGGACTGGTCTCACCCGACTCGACACCACCTCCGGGAACTGGTGGAAACAGTGAAACAAATGTTCAAATCCAAGGCATGGATGAGGGAGACATCGTCAGAAATGATGGCAATTTTATTTATCGCCTTTCTCCAAATGGCCTAACTATTGTCGAAACAAACTTCGGTCAAATAAACCATGTCACTTCAATTCAATATCAAAACTTTTCTCCAATTGAAATGTTTGTTCGTGGAGACACCATGGTCATAATTGGTGGAACTTTTAACAATCCTCAAACAAGTTGGAACGACTCAATTGCAGGGGGGTGGTTTGATTTGAGGTTCTGGCACTCACGTGTCCAAATCAGAATCTATGACATTTTTGATAGAACGGAACCAACACTTAAACAATTCTATGAAATAGACGGAATCTTCCAAACAAGCCGAATCAGCGTTGAATGCGAAACACTCTTCTTCGTTGTTAACTATTTTCCAAGAAGATGGAGCAGTGAAACAAGACAAACAGATGTCAGACGTCCATACTATCGAACTTCAAAAGACGCAGAATTTTCACCTTTCCCAGTTGAAAACATGTTCTACTTTCGAAGAAACAGAGCAACATCTTATATGATTTTGGGAAGAATTAATCTTGGAGACCTTGAATCTGAGCCAAAAGTTCGAGCATATCTTTCAAGTGCAAACATAATCTCAGTCGGTCTTAACAATCTCTACACTTCAACAACTCGCGGTGGTCAAAACTGGGGAGTCGCATCTTCAGAAAGAAGATCCTATGTTTCAAGATTCTGTCTTGAAACGCTCAACTTCACGGGCTATGTCGTTGTTCAAGGTGAGCCCCCATCTCGCCATGCAATTGATGAGTATCGTGGATATCTCCGAATCGCAACGACCTATGGAAATCGTGGGCAATGGATGACAAATGAAGGGAACACTCTCGCATCAGCAATCTTCGTTTTCGACTCGCGCCTGCGACTTGTCTCAAGCATAACAGGAATTGCGCCACAAGAACAAATGGACTCAGCCGCATTTGATGGCAATTTTGGTTTCATTTCAACTTCTCCGCCAGACCTAATCTGGGATCCGTTATACACCATTGACCTAACTGACCCACGAAACCCAATACTTTCAGAAGGACTTGAAACAGACGGAATCAATGACTACCTTCGTCCCATCCGCGGAACACCGTTTGTTATCGGAATTGGTCAAGACGCACCACCAGAGGGAAGCGCTCTTCAAACGGGCATAAAAATCGAACTCTACTATATGCGTCCGGGAACTGGAAAAATGCCCGAAAGCAGAGCAAAATTCACTGTCTATGGAAACGCAACATTTGCGGAAGTTCTCCACAATCCTCGCGCACTTCTCTTTATGCATGATGAAGAAACAAACCAAGGAATAGTTGGGTTCGCAGCGGAAAGCGCTCACTGGGGTTGGAGCGGAGGAATGTCGTCGTTTAATGGAACTCTTTCTCAAGGTTTTTTCCTTTTCACATTTGACGCAAATGAGGGGACAATGGAGTTCGTCGGTGAAACTGAACAGCGATTAATATATGGACACTATTCAACAGTTGTCATCGCTCCAACGTTCTCAAATTTCGACACAACAGAACCTCTAAGCGAAATGTGGAACAATCTGCATTGGAGCGACACTTGGCAAGCACGAATGAATGTTAAAAATTATTATATCAATCGTGCAATAGTCAACCAAGGCTACCTCTTCACAATCTCTGACAATCTCATTGCAGGCTATTGTCTTGCAACCATGACAAGAGTTAGTGAATTCAAAGGAAACTAGTCGCATTTAGCAAAAATAAAAACAGTCAAAAAAAAGGCAAACCACCAAACAATTAAAAAAAGCTGTTCACATTAATTTTGTGAACAGCTTTTTTTAATTTTTCAATCTTTCCAATCCCCGTCTGTTATCCAATTAGAAGCACGTTGTTTTTGGTGACGG